>Ga0256913_10001088_pt1 | contig 14119 bp, 14 predicted proteins | sample Axial_MatmetaG_FD_185970 | JGI IMG/M metagenome (GOLD analysis project Ga0256913, IMG submission 185970) | Deep-sea worm associated microbial mat communities from Axial Seamount, Juan de Fuca Ridge, Pacific Ocean - Axial_Mat | ecosystem: Environmental > Aquatic > Marine > Oceanic > Microbial...
ATAAGTATAAATATCCCAAAGCAGGGGAGGATAACAGTATCGTGAGTATACATACCTATAACCTGTCTACCCAAAAAACAGAGACCATGGATGTGGGTAAAGAAACGGATATGTATATCCCCAGAATAAAGTGGACGAAGCAAAGCGACCAACTGGCAATACTCTGGATGAATCGTTTGCAGAATCATTTGAAAATATTAATTGCCAATCCTGAAAATGGAGCCTCACATCAAATTTATAATGAGGAGAATAAATATTATATCGATATTACCGATAACCTCTATTTTGTTGCCAATAAAAAAGCTAAAAATGCCGGATTTATCCTGACCTCAGAAGCTGATGCCTATAATCATATTTATTATTTTGATATGAATGGAAAGGTGATTAAAAAATTAACACAAGGTTCCTGGGACGTGGATCATATCATTGGCTTCGATGCAAAAAAAGAAGTGGTTTATTATCAAGCTGCTAAATCTGCTCCTTATAACAGAGAGGTATTTGGCGTTTCATTAAAGGGCAAAGAGATGCCGGTGGAAATGAAAGCAGGATGGAACTCCGTCAAGTTTAGTGCCAACTATAAGTATTATATCAGCACTTGGAGTGATGCCAATACTCCTCCTGTATATCAACTAAAAACTATAAAAGGTAAAAGCGTGAAGGTCTTACAAGACAATCAAGCATTGAAAGACTCTGCGGCTGCCTATGGTTTTCAACCCAAGACTTTCTTTAATATTAAAACTAGCGAGGGCGTGGAGTTAAGTAGCTGGAAAATAATGCCTCCTAAGTTTGATGAAACAAAAAAATATCCTGTTTTGTTCACCAATTATGGTGGTCCCGGTTCTCAAACTGTGACGAATAAATGGGGTTATCGCGATGCTTGGTATCAAATGTTTGCTCAAAAAGGAATCATTATCGTAAGTGTGGATAATAGAGGCACAGGTTTTAAAGGTGAAGCATTCAAAAAAATTACCTATTTGCAATTGGGCAAATATGAAACCATGGATCAAATAGAAGCTGCTAAATATTTTGAAGCCATGCCTTATGTTGAGCAAGACAGGATTGGTGTTTTTGGTTGGAGTTATGGCGGTTATATGTCTACGCTTTGTATGACCAAAGGAGCCGATGACTTCAATACCGGTATTGCAGTAGCCCCGGTAACCAATTGGCGTTATTATGACAATATTTATACGGAGCGATATATGCGAACACCACAGGAAAATGCCAAAGGATATGATGAGAATTCGCCCATTCATTACGTCGACAAGCTCAAAGGAAACTACCTTTTAATTCATGGAACAGCTGATGATAATGTACATACCCAGAATACTTATGATCTTATTACTGCTTTGGTAGCTGCTGATAAACAATTCGATTTGATGTTATATCCCAATAGCAATCATGGAATTTATACCGGTAAAAATACGACTATCAATCTCTATACAAAGATGACGAACTTCTTATTAAAGCATTTAAAAGGAGAATAGAAGAGGTTTCTGTTGGAAAAGATTAACGAAGGGGCATTAGAGTATGTCCCTTTTTTTATTCCACCACAAATTTGGCTTTTTTGAATAAACTAATGGCTGAATATAGAATCAAGGCGGCGAGAGAGAGCGAAAAAGCCGGGTCAACAATGTCATGAAGAGCATAAGATGTAGGAACAATATAGTAGGCGACTATAGAGAGAACCGAAGTTAAGGCAGTAAATGTTTTAATTCGAAAAAGAGACCATTGGCTTTCTAAGACGGGGGAAAATTCCTGTTTGCTGAGTCTTAAATTCTTTTTCCATTGATAATAATTAACCACCACTGCTATGGAATTAACAAAAGCACCAAAAAGGGCGGCATAAACTTCTAATTCTTTGGGCTCAAAAAATCTCTTGATGGCAATGAAACTGACCACTAAAAAGGATGCGAGGAAAATAAGAACCATGATCCGCGCGTTGGACATTTCTTTGGCAATGAGATGCTCTTGTTTCTTTACCGATTTCTGTGTCGTCCGGAGACTGAGGAAAACAGAAAGACTTTGAGCTCCTCCCATCAGCATTTGCGCAATAAGGGTGATGGAGTTGGACAAGATACTGATAAATACAAAAGGAAGCCATGAGAAAAAGATGATTAAAAAATTAATCATTAAGGTATTTTTCTTTTTTATTGCTTTTTTAAAATCCCAGTCCACCGGCTTATTTTTTGTTTTTGGCTGCTTCTTCGCGCGCCCAATGTCTTACTACTACTACCACATCTTCGTAACTCTCAGCAATATACTGCCCCAATTGTTCAGCAGAAAACACCGAACGATGCTGCCCACCTGTACATCCGAAGCTAAACATTAAATTTGTGAAGCCCCTCTCAACATATTTGCTTACTGCTTGGTCTGCCAGAGCATACACATGGTCAAGGAATGTTTTTACTTCTTGTTCTTGCAATAAAAATTTCGCTACCGGCTCATCCATGCCTGTCAAACTCTTATACTCATCATACCTTCCAGGATTTGGCAAAGCACGGCAATCAAAGACAAAGCCACCTCCATTTCCACTGGGATCCGGGGGGATGCTGCCATATATATAAGAAAAACTACTAATTCGTATCTTTAACATATAGTTTAATTAGTGGTCAAAATTATTCTTTTTTCCGTAATACGATCTAGAATTGTTAAAAAATATGGAATATTAACAAAGCTCGGCAGCTGTGGTAAGATGGCTTGTAGATTATCCAAAGCACTGGGAATGCTGTTCTTAAAGTATTCTTTTTGCTCAATTAAGCCTCTAAATCCATAGGCTCCAAGCACCTGAAGTATGCGGATAAATACCATTAAAGTATATTGTTGCCGAAACTCATCCTCAGAATAATTGATATCGGAACTTACTTGCTGATAATAGTAATTTAGTAAACTTTCTCTGGCATCCTTAGAAAGATTAGCCGAGGCCTGATAAAGCAAGCTGGCCACATCGTATAAAAAGGGGCCTCTTCTTCCTCCTTGAAAATCAATAAACCACACTTCGTTTTTATGGATTTGGATGTTGCGCGCCTGAAAATCGCGAAACATAAAATAGGTCTTATCATCAGGAGTGGCCAATAGAGCTGCCAAATATTGCAGGTCATTTTCTAAAAGTTGCTCATCGAAAGTGATGCCGGAAAGCTTAAGAAAATAATATTTAAAATAATTGAGATCCCATAAAACAGACTGTTGATCAAAAGATGCACGAGGATAGCATCTGTGAAAATCTAATTCTTTTGTAGAGGCTTGCATTTGCCATAGCATTTGGAGGCTTTGGCGGTAATAATTCTCGGTGTCAGTCGTGAATCCGTCCTTTTTTAGAATCTGTAAGAGATTGACATCTTTTAAATCTTGCTGGAAATAGATTCTTCTATCCTTAGAAATGAAAAATACCTGAGGAACTCGAAGGCCTTGGTTGAAATAATAGTCTGACAGATAGAAAAAGGCCTCGTTTTCTCGTATATCATCATTAACACATGCCACAAAGCTTTCCTTGCCGCTTATAGCTCTAAAATATTGCCGATTAGATCCCGACCCGGAATTTAATGCTGAGAGGAAGTCCGTAGGCTTGCCCTGCCAGTTTTTAAATTCTTGTCCGACTAAATGTGTTAATGCTTGCGAATTCATTTTTCAAATTTACATTAATTTTCTCCACAAGAAAGGATAGCTGGTTTTTTATTGACTTGATTTGACTAGGATAAAAATGCCAAGCCTGAAGAAATGGCTGTCATTAAAAAGCAAATAAGGAAGGAGAATTTGAAACAGCAAATATAGCTAAGGACTGTAATTGTGTTTTTTCTGTATGTACAATTGCTCTCTTTTATCATGCTTTTAATCTTTTGGGAATAGGAGTTTAGCACAATAAGAGAGGTTTACCTTAGGTATATCATGAGATAGGAGCACAAAAAAAGGACTGCTTGAAAGAATCAAACAGCCCATTCAATTAATTAACAAACAAAGCTTATCTATTTGTGAAAATATAGTCTTTTGATGAAGCATTGGTATGGCATCCTAAGCACATGCCATTCAACATGGTAGCTCCATTGCCTCTCATTTCCATCCCACCTTCGGTTTTAGCTATTTGGCCATCTCCAGCTAGCATAAAATATTCCCAATCGCCATTGGCTGCGTCAAAATTGTTTCCTCGTTTTACCATAGCAGTGTACATGGCTACTGTTCCGGCAGGATTGTGGCTGTGTTTTACCACGATAGAACCCACAGGGTATTTCCCATTTGCTGGTTTGGCATTGTCTTTAAAATATATGCTTCTAGTCACCGTAGAGTCGTTACCTGCATGGGCTGCTCCTAAAGAAGGATCTACGCCTAGATTTTCGGCTCCTAAGGTCCAACTTTCAATGCTTTTAAAGGAGTCATTGGTGGCAATATATTCTGTTGGTCCTGGATCTACAGTCGTCGTGTCGTCCTTTTTACAGGAGGTGAAGCTTATGCCCAGCCCCATCAGCACCATGAAAGATAGCAAAAAATAATTTTTCTTCATTTTAAAATGTTTTTAGATTAATTACCCCATTAGTCTGAACTGAGGCCAATGCCTTACAGTCTATACTGTTATTGAAATGCTAAAAAATCGATGAATTTTTGTTCATAATGAACATATGTTCATTATATTTGCATTTTAGTATTTGAGTACTCCAATAAAATATTGAATGTGCTATCTTTACAACAGGACTTAATAATGAAAACAATAAAGAATATATTTAACTTTTATCTAGATGGTTTTAGAAATATGACTGTAGGTAAGAACCTGTGGATCATTATCTTAATAAAGCTATTTATCATGTTTGTAATATTAAAGCTATTCTTTTTTCAAGATTTTCTTGGTTCAAAGTTCAATAATAATCAAGATAAAAGCGACTATGTTATGGAACAACTAACAAATCCAAAAAAATAAATTATGGAAAACTTTGATTTAAGCTTGGTTGATTGGTCCAGAGCGCAATTTGCGCTCACAGCCCTTTATCATTGGCTGTTTGTACCTCTCACCTTGGGTATCACTTTCATTTTAGCAATCATGGAGAGCATTTATGTGCGAACCGGGGATCCGGAATGGAAGAAGATTACAAAATTTTGGATGACTCTATTTGGTATTAATTTTGCCATTGGAGTTGCCACAGGTATCATCCTCGAATTTGAATTCGGGACCAACTGGTCTAACTACTCATGGTTTGTGGGCGATATCTTCGGAGCACCTCTGGCTATTGAGGGCATTATGGCTTTCTTTATGGAGTCTACTTTTATTGCCATCATGTTTTTTGGCTGGAATAAAGTGAGTAAGAAGACCCACTTAATGGCCACTTGGCTCACGGCCATCGGTAGCAACCTCTCTGCTTTGTGGATTTTGGTGGCCAATGGGTGGATGCAAAATCCTATCGGAATGATTTTCAATCCGGAAACGACACGAATGGAAATGGCTGATTTTTGGGGCGTCTTTTTTAATCCCAATGCAGTGAATAAATTTTTGCATACTATTTATTCATCTTATATAGTGGCAGCAGTGTTTGTTGTAGGTATTAGTGCATGGTTTTTATTGAAGAAGAGAGATGTCATTTTTGCCAAGAAAAGTATTTTGGTTGCAGCTATTTTTGGTTTGGTATTTAGCTTATTAACTATTATGACAGGGGATGAGAGTGCCAGAGAAGTTGCTAAATCTCAACCCATGAAATTTGCTTCCATGGAGGGCTTGTATTATGGTACAACAAATGCCCCATTGGTGGCTGCAGGTATTTTGGAAAATGATCCAGTAAAGGAGAATCCTGAGAAAAAAGATTTTGCAGTTGAACTGGCTGTGCCGGGTGTTCTTAGTTATATGGCTTTTCTAGATACCAAAGCCTTTGTACCGGGGATTCATGATTTGGTTCATGGTAATAAAGAGCATGGAATTATCTCCTACTTCGATAAGATAGAACGGGGAAAAGTAGCTCGACAGGCCTTGACGGATTTTAAAAATGCTAGAAAAGATGGCGACAAAGCGAAAGTAGCCGCATTAACTGCAAAATTTAAGGATAAAGATTTCCTCGATAATTATTTTGCCTATTTTGGATATAGCTATTTTGATAATCCGCACGATATCATTCCTAGTGTCCCCATAAGTTTTTATAGCTTTCATATCATGGTTGCTTTAGGGGGACATTTTATGATCTTATTTATCGTCGTGTTATTTTTCCTTTATAAAGACAAATTAGCCCAAATGAGATGGCTACAATGGGTCATGTTATGGACCATGCCTTTGGCCTATCTTGCCACCGAGAGTGGTTGGGTAATTGCTGAAGTAGGCCGCCAACCTTGGGTTGTACAAGATTTGCTCCCTACTATGGCTGCTGTTTCTAATATTGATAGTACCTCAGTCATGATCACCTTCGCGCTTTTCTTTGTGGTGTTTACTGCATTGCTTATAGCTGAAATTAAAATTATGTTAAAACAAATCCAATTTGGACCAAATACGGGAGGACATTAATATGTTTGAAAATTTAGATATCGTAAGCTTGCAACATTATTGGTTTGCCATCAATTCCTTATTAGGTGCACTTTTAGTATTTTTACTCTTTGTGCAGGGTGGTCAAACTTTAATTAAAACCATAGGCAAAACAGAAATGGAGCAAACCATGATCGTTAATGCACTTGGCAGAAAATGGGAGTTTACCTTTACCACTTTAGTTACTTTTGGAGGTGCTTTCTTTGCATCTTTCCCTTTGTTCTATTCTACTAGTTTTGGTGGGGCATATTGGGTATGGATGATTATTCTTTTCGCCTTCATTCTACAAGCTGTTTCTTATGAATATCGATCCAAGCCGGATAACTTCCTCGGCAAAAAAACCTATGATACATTTTTGTTTATCAATGGATTAATCGCCACCGTGTTTTTAGGTACTGCCGTCGCCACCTTCTTCACAGGATCAGGATTTCATATAAATGACCTGAACCAATCTTTTTGGGATTCTCCTTTTAGGGGGTTGGAGTTAGCCTTGACATTAACCAGCTACACAACCTATGTAAATTTAAGCTTGGGTTTAGCCGTGTTTTTCTTAAGTAGGGTATTAGCTAATCTTTACTTTATGAATAGTATTGATGATTCCAATATCAGAGTAAATGCAAGAAAATCCTTAGTGAAAAATGCTGTTCCATTTTTAGTGTTTTTCTTATTCTTTCTAGTAAATATTCTGCTGAGAGATGGATTTGCTGTTGATGCTAATGGCGTGGTGAGCATGCAAGCCTTTAAATACTGGAATAACCTTCTCGAAATGCCGGTAGTATTGGTTATTCTGCTTCTTGGTGTAGTAATGGTATTGGCAGGTATAGGAAGATCTGGTTTTGTGGATAAATGTGCCGAGCGAGGCATTTGGTTGGCCGGAATTGGTACCGTATTTACTGTCTTTGCTTTGTTTTTACTTGCCGGATTTAATGGTACTGCTTATTATCCTTCTAATACCGATTTGCAGTCATCTATCACTATTTATAACAGCTCCAGTAGCCATTATACCCTGGTGGCCATGAGCTATGTATCATTAATGATTCCAATCGTATTAGCCTATATCTGGTATGCTTGGGCGAAAATGAATAAAGTGAAGATCAGCAAAGAAGAAATGGAAAGCGAAGGTCATGTTTATTAATAAAAATGAAAGATATGTATACTAAAGAAATATTTACATTATTGAGCTGGCCCATCAGTATCTTAATCACCTATTGGTTGATTAGTTGGGCTTTGAGAAAGTTTAAGGATCTATTAGAGACTGATTAATACTGGTATATTAGCTCTTCTTAAAGGAAGCTGTATCGTGTGGAAACAATAGCTTATTTGGACCAGGGGAAGTTTCTCTCCGGTGTTCCACAAGGGCCAATTCTTCTTCTCTTCTTACAGCTTCCTTTTTCTATATTCATCTTGAGTGAAAAATAGATGTCGGTGCCGTTAAAATCGTGAAATCCTAACAATGATGTTAAATAATCGCTACCTATGGTGAAATAATAAAAGCGAAGCGCTAAACCTACTCTGGGATATTGCCACTGATAGATGCTGAGCGGTAGTGCGGCTTCAAAATTTCTTGTCTCATAACGTGGGGTGACAGAAAGTATGGAGGGTCTGGGCACATAATTACCATTAAACAAGGGAGCATTCAATACCAAGGCAGTGTTTAAATAGAATTTATTTTCAAAGTTATAATCGAATGAAGCATTTAATGACATGGGAAGCCACATAGTAAAGCTGGTAGCTTTTAGCGTTGCAGTGGGCTCACCATAAAGGCGAGTGCTGACCTCTCGTATTAAGCCATTCCAGCTTTCATAGTGAGTAGTGTCAATTCTTTCCCAGGTATATTGGGTATCTCCATAATGGTGTAGTTGGGCATTGCTGGTAAATTTAATGCTCCCTATATCCATTAAGCTAATGCCCCAACGGTATTTTAGTTGTTATATTTTTGGCCACAGACTTTCTCATCCATAAACTTCCCCTGCCTTTTGATTAATGCTTGGTATTCAAACCCAATATCAAATCCCCATCCCTTACCTTTAATCAGAGGGTCTAAAAGTAAATCTTCATTATTATAATCTACTGGCATGGAAAAGCCCATATCAGCTTGTAAACTTGTTAGTTCAAGTGTTTTGCTGTCGAGTAAATTATAGTCGGCATTGTCCACATAAAGATAGGAGCCGCCTCCTCCGTATAGCTTCCGAATGCTAACGCCAAAATTCCAATTACTAAAAAGACGTTGATTATATTGATAGGCATAGGCAAAGCCGACTTCACCCCATGCCAGCATACTCCCTTTGAAATGATCAATATTATACTTTTTATTATGCTGTGGATCGTAATCGAAACCATAATAAAGAAGATTTCCCATATCCGGTGTCATATCCTTCATTAAAAAGACGGCTCTTGCGGCGCTGAAGATGGAGAAGGCATGCTCATTATAAATATACATAAAGGCAGGCCCTTGAAGCTTGATATGCATATCCATCCGGGTGTTTCCCCCTTTATCGTAGATGTAAAAAGGTCGCTGGCTTTGGCTGTATCCGGTTTCATGCATGGGCAATCCATTGCCTTTTCTCAAAGACTTAAAATCTTGTTTTTTGATGTAAGCATAGTTATTTGAGAAGAAAAAATCACCCGTGATAACATGGATAGAAAGCCAATCTTTCTGATGGTGCATACCGGCAGGATTGAAAAATAACACATCAGTGCCTGCATGATTGGAATGTGCTAACCCAGCCATCTCTTGTGCATATATCCCAATGTTGATACCAAATAGTACCAAAAGTATTAAACGAAATCTCATACGAATATCCCTATCAATTAGTGTTCGGCCATAAAGTTGGACTTTACAGATAAACTCTAATCATCCCCATATTAAAACAAAATATGGATATAATTATTGCTTATTGACGTTTCGATAAAATTAATAAATTTTTTTATAAATCAATTTAATTCTAAGACCTACCTTAGATTATTAGAAAATGTTAAATATTCTATGGACAAAAAATGCTTAAGACATAATTTGTAAATTTGCCAATATAGAAAAATGGATGAAACAAAAATATATGATGATGAAAAGGACTATTTTATGTTTAACAATACTATTATTGATCGGTTTGCACTCTATAGCACAGACTGAAGATGTCAAACCCATTGATCCTACTGCTCCGGTGATGAGTTTCGATAAACTGGAATATGATTATGGTACTCTTTATCAAAATGCTGATGGGGAGTGTTATTTTGCCTATACCAATAAAGGGAAATCACCTTTGATATTGTCCCGAGTACGTTCATCTTGCGGATGTACCATCCCGAGATGGTCACGTATGCCATTAAATCCGGGGCAATCGGACACCATCAAGGTTAAATATGATACCAAACGACTAGGGAGCTTTCATAAATCAATAACAATTTTATCTAATGCAAGTGCCGGTAGTATTGTTTTAAAGATAAAAGGAAAGGTGTTGCCCGAACCGGCTGACGCCATGCCAACTAAGAATGTTGATTTGGAGACTTCACCCGTAAATAAATAATGATTTTAGTGTTTTTTATTGAAAAAATATCAGACCTTTGTCTCGACTTTTGAGTCGAGATTTTTTTTGTTATTAATCAAATAATTATAAGATGCCAGGAATATCCAATAAAGGTAAATTGATGCCGGAATCGCCTATCCGTAAGCTGGTTCCCTATGCAGAAGCAGCTAAGAAAAGAGGAGTTAAAGTCTATCATTTGAATATTGGGCAACCCGATATTAAAACTCCTGAAGTAGCCATGGATGCTATTAGAAACTACGATGAAAAAGTTGTAGCTTATAGCCATTCAGCAGGTAATCAGCAGTATAGAGATAAATTAGCTGATTATTATCAGAAAAATAATATTGATGTTCATGCAGATGATATCATTGTAACAGCGGGTGCATCAGAAGCTATCCTTTTTGCTATCCAAAGCATTATGGATGAGGGCGATGAGATCATCATTCCGGAGCCCTTTTATGCCAATTATAATGGCTTTGCTACCAATGCCGGAGTGACCGTAAAACCTATTTTCTCTGATATTGCCAAGGGCTTTGCTTTGCCTCCTATTGCTGAGTTCGAAAAAGCTGTCTCTCAGAAAACCAAGGCGATCATGGTTTGTAACCCCAATAATCCAACCGGATATTTGTATTCCCGGGGAGAGTTGGAAGTGCTAAAAGAGATTGCCTTAAAATACGACCTATACCTTATTGCTGATGAAGTTTATCGTGAGTTTGTTTATGACGGAGAAAGTCATTTTTCTGTTATGAATTTAGATGGCTTGGAGCAAAATAGTATTTTAATCGACTCTGTTTCAAAGAGATATTCCGCTTGTGGATTTAGAATTGGATGTATTATCAGTAAGAATAAAGAATTGATGGCTACGGCCATGAAGTTTGCACAAGCTCGTTTGAGCCCTCCAAGCTTTGGACAAGTGGCTAGCGAAGCTGCCTTGAACACCCCTCAAAGCTATTTTGATGAAGTTCTTGAAGAATATATTGAAAGACGTAATGTAGTGGTGGAATCTTTAAATAAAATTGAAGGCGCTTTTTGTCCCAACCCAAAGGGTGCGTTCTATGTGGTTGCGAAATTACCTATCGACGATTCCGATAGATTCTGTAAGTGGATGTTGGAAGACTTCTCCTTTGAGAATCAAACAGTGATGTTTGCCCCGGCTAGCGGCTTTTATAGTACTGAAGGACTGGGTAAGGATGAAATACGAATTTCTTATGTGCTGAAAACAGAGGACTTAAAAAGTAGTATGATTGTATTGGAAGAAGCTCTGAAAGTCTATCCGGGTAGAGTATAGATATTCACACTTTTCCATGAAAAACCAATAGAGGAAACAACTTTATTGGTTTTTTTGTGTCTTTATTGTATACGTATTCCTCAGTAATAATTCATAACGAATGAAAAATTATCTTTTATATTCAATGGTATTTTTGCTGTTTTTCAGCGGAAGTAACACCACCAAAACCGGCTATCGGCCAATTTATATTTCATCTGATATAGCCAAAACTATTTGCTTTAGTGCACCTCAAGCAATGGAAAAACAAGGGAAAATTTATATCAAAGATCAGTATGTTTTTATTGGAGATATCAATTTGGGAGTGCATATTATTGATAATACCAATCCTGAATATCCCGAGAAAATTGGATTCTTGAAGATTTATGGAAATCATGATATTGCCATCAAAGGGAATACACTATATGCCGATAATTTTGATGATTTGATAGCCGTGGATATTTCTGATATTGAGCACCCTGTGGTGACAAAAAGAGAGAAAGCTGTATATACTTTAATGAATCATGACTTTCCCCCGGGAGTTCCTTATGGTACCTATTTTGAATGTGTGGACGACTCCAAAGGCTATGTGCTTTCGTGGGTGGAAGCTGAGCTGGAAAATCCTAAATGTTATACTACCTATTAAAATGAAGCATTATGAAAAGATTATTCATTATGATGATCGTATTATTGGCTTTTTCCTATTCTTGTGTGAAAGATGGAGGTGAATCCGGCGTCGCTACAGGCGGCGATCAAGCTGGTCAAGGAGGAAGCATGGCTAAGTTTTCTATCAGTAACAATCATTTATTCGTGATTAACGAGTCGAGCTTGAAGACCTATGATATTTCAAATCCGGCACAACCCCAAAAAATGAACGATCTTTCAGTGGATTTTGGTATAGAAACCGTCTTCACTATGGGCGATCATCTTTTTATTGGTTCCATCAATGGATTGTATATCTACGACATCGCTGATCCGATAAACATGAAATTCCTATCCTATTATCAGCATATCACCAGTTGTGACCCTGTGGTGGCTAATGATAGTTTGGCCTTTGTTACCCTAAATAGCTCAGCATCATGCTGGTGGCAAGGGGGCGCCAATAGGTTAGATGTATTGGATATTAAAAATAAGATAGATCCTGAGCTTATTTCTAGTTTGAATATGATTTCCCCAAAAGGATTAGGAATCAAGGGGCATTATGTTTTTGTATGCAACGGGGACAATGGCTTAAATGTATACGATTATACAAACCCACAGAATCTGGTCAGAGTAGCAGGCATAACAGGAATTCAATCTTATGATGTTATTATCAGAAATGAGTTGTTATTTGTAATTGGTAAAGATGGCTTTTTTCAATACGATATCTCCGATATCCAAAATATTTCTTTAATCAGCAATATTTTATTCCAATAGCCGCATTTTTTATAGGGCAATGATCGCGCTTAAGAGTGTTAAGAATGCTTAATTGTTTTAATGAAAAACAATTTTTCTATTGCTGTTAGGTTATAAAAGGGAAAAATAAGCATTCTTTTTGGTTTTTTATCAAAATGTTGTTTTTTCTTATTTGGAATTTATCTATTTAAGTCATATATTTGCTTAAACACAATAATCTATCTCAATATTTATATAAAGGAAATAAAAAATGCGCCAACTAAAAATAAATAAATCAATTACCAACCGTGAGAATGCTTCTCTGGATAAGTATTTGACGGATATTGGCAAAGAAGATCTGATTACGGCAGAGGAGGAGGTAAGGCTTGCTCAACGAATTAAAGAAGGCGATGAAATAGCACTTAATAAATTGGTAAAAGCCAATTTGCGTTTTGTGGTTTCTGTTTCTAAACAATATCAAAATCAGGGCCTCAGTCTTCCGGATTTGATAAACGAAGGGAATGTTGGCTTGATAAAAGCAGCTCGTCGTTTTGATGAAACGAGAGGCTTTAAATTTATTTCTTATGCCGTTTGGTGGATACGCCAGTCTATTTTGCAGGCATTGGCTGAGCAATCACGAATTGTTCGACTTCCACTCAACCAAGTTGGTTCTATCAATAAAATTAAAAAAACGATTTCTTTGCTGGAACAAGAGTTGAATAGGGCACCCTCGGAGGAAGAAATTGCCACGCATCTGGAGACTTCTGAGTTTAAGATTAATGCAGCCATGCGTATCTCTAATCGCTCTGTTTCTATAGATGCTCCTATTTCTGCTGATGATGATGTTACTATGGTGGATTTTATTGTGAGTAAAGATGCGCTTTCTTCTGATGATCATTTAATTAAAGAAAGTCTGACTCAAGAAATTCAGCGCTCATTGTCTACCTTGACAGAGAAAGAAAGAGAAGTAGTAAATCTGTATTATGGTATTGGCATGAATCATGGATTAACACTTGATGAAATAGGTGATAAGTTTGATTTAACTCGTGAACGTGTGCGTCAAATTAAAGAAAAAGCTATCAGGCGATTGAAGCACCCATCCCGAAGTAAACTGTTAAAAACCTATTTAGGAAAATAATATTTTAAGAGGCCAGAAGCCTCTTTTTTTTGATATTAACTTTCTGACATCTTGTCTACTACTTATGTCTAATTGAATATTTGTATAATTATTGCTAGCCATTATATATGTCTTCAAAACAAGAAAGAAATGAATTAATACGAGCAGTAGTTTATCCATTCGTCCTACTCAGCATCATGTGGATAGTGAAGGGAGTTGAATCTCTTTGGGATTTGCATTTAGCTCATTATGGACTCTTACCGCTATCAGCAAAGGGGCTAATGGGGATTTTTACCATGCCATTTATTCATGGTAGTTGGGAGCATTTGTCGTCAAATACTTTGCCGTTTTTATTT
>Ga0256913_10001089_pt1 | contig 14102 bp, 10 predicted proteins | sample Axial_MatmetaG_FD_185970 | JGI IMG/M metagenome (GOLD analysis project Ga0256913, IMG submission 185970) | Deep-sea worm associated microbial mat communities from Axial Seamount, Juan de Fuca Ridge, Pacific Ocean - Axial_Mat | ecosystem: Environmental > Aquatic > Marine > Oceanic > Microbial...
GATTTCAAGCGGTTACCGTGAAGAGGGCTATTTTCCGGAAGCTTTTGTTAATCTGCTTGCTTTGCTGGGATGGAACCCGGGTGATGAGCGGGAGATTTTTTCTCCGGAAGAACTGATACAGGCGTTCAGTATTGAAAGGGTAAATAAATCGGGGGCAAAGTTTGATGCCGAAAAAGCAAAATGGTTCAACCATCAATATCTTATTAAAAAGTCTGACGAAGAACTGGCCGAAGCTTTTATACCGGTATTGCTGAAAAACGGGGTTGTTGCCGATAAAGATTTTGTTGTTGATGTTGTAAAACTTGTTAAAGAACGGGCAACATTTGTAAAAGACCTTTGGGATCAAAGCGATTTCTTTTTTCAAAGGCCCGCATCGTACGACCCTAAAGCGGTAAAGAAACGCTGGAAAACCGCTTCGTTTGATCAAATGACAGAGCTGAAGGAGCTTCTTTCGCAAACCGACCCGTTTACCGCAGAAAACACCGAAAAGGTTGTTAAAAAATGGATTGAAGAAAAAGAGTACGGAATGGGTGCCGTTATGAATGCTTTCAGGCTTTTAATCGTAGGAGCCCTTAAAGGTCCGCATCTGTTTGATATTATTGCCTTACTGGGACAGGAAGAAACCTTGGAACGGCTGGAAACCGGTTTACACGAACTGGGTCGCAAGGAATAAAATAAAAACTTTTGTTTTAATAATTTTGTTATTTGTTTACTAAACAGGCTATTTATGTCGGTCATATCAATTGAAGGAATGGAGTTTTTTGCTTATCACGGATGTTTTAAGGAGGAGCAAATTATTGGCACCAAATTCAGGGTTGACCTGTTTTTGGAAACCGATACCACCACTGCCGAAAACTCCGACAACCTTTACGACACGGTTAATTACCTCTCGGTTTATCAGGTTGTTAAAGCCGAGATGGAGATCAAATCGAAATTACTGGAACATGTGGGAAGAAGAATATTAAATCGTGTGCTGGATGAGTTCCCGTTAATAATAAATGCCCGGATAAAAATAAAAAAACTGAATCCCCCCCTGGGTGGTAAAATGGATTTTGTTGCCCTTGAACTGGAATCGTAGTTTTGGTTTGTGCCCTTTATTTGTACAATATGGATAACTTATCTTACTTAATACTATTTTTGTAACATCTGTAAAACAAATTTTTATGCTTAAATCGGTTATTTCCGGACTTCTGTTTTTGATGCTGCTTTTCATAAGCACAACAATACGGGCAGAAATAACCAATACCGACAGTACAAAATTTTATCAGACACTTTGTGATTCACTAATTAGCAAACACAATCACTTAAGAAATGATTATCAAAAAATTAAATCGGTTATCAACTGGTTTGACAAGACGGGTAATTTAAAATACAAAGCCAAAAGCCATGAGCTGATTGCTTATTACTACAATACTTCAAATATTTACGATTCTGCTCTTATTCATTTAAATGAGGCCATTAAATATTATAAAAAAGCGGGGTTATCAGATAATTTATCCAAGGTCTATAATAATTTATCTACCAGTCAATATTATCTCGGAGATTATGAATTTGCCAAAGAGAGCTCTCTTAAGGCATTACAATATCCCGTAAGTAACAATATAAAAGCTATTATTTACACCGGGCTTGCCATGGCGTATCAGGAGTTGGACCAGGGCGATTCGGCATTGATTTTTTATAACATGGCTTTATCCTTATATAGTGATTTAAACGATTCTACCGGAATGGCTTATCAATATTTAAACATTGGTACGGTATATTTACAACAGGATGAATTAATAAAGGAGGCAAAACCATATTTTGAAAAGGGGTATAATATTTTAAAAAAAACAGGTGATAAAGCCGGATTAGCAGGAGCAATAAACAATCTTGCGGTTATTTACGGGATCGATAAAAATTACAACAAGCAGTTAGAATTATACCGGGAAGCTTATTTTATGGATTCATCGTTGAATAATAAAATTGAAATGGCTGGTGATTTAAACAATATAGGCCTGACCTATTTAAATTTAAAAGATACGGCCAATGCATTAAAAAAACTTACCAAAGCCCTTTCATTGGCCACATCGGTTAACTCTAAGATGTTGATTTCTTATTCGGCATACAATCTTGGTGAATTAATGCTGAATTACAAGCGTTACAAAAAGGCCCGTTACTATGCCTTAATAAGTCTCAAAGCCTCAAGATTGTCAAAAAACAATTCCGATATTATAAGTGCATACTATTTATTAAGCGATATTGAATCGAAAAGCGGAAATTATAAAGAGGCTTTTTCCTATCTGTCAAAATACACCTCTCTTTACGATTCTGTTTTTACCCGCGAAAAAGCAAAACTGCTTGCCGAAGCAAAGGAAAAATATGAAACAAGGGCAAAACAAAACAGAATTCTTGCGCTGGAACAAAAAAGTTTAAAACAGAAATTCATCAAAAACATTCTTCTGGTTTCAATTTTTGTTATTACGCTGGTTTTGATTTTTGTTATCATATCTCTGTTTTTTGTTAAAAAAAGCAGAAACCAAATAAAACAGCAACAACATTACTACAGTAAATTACTATCCAACAGTATTGAATACACATTTGTTGTTGACAGCAATAAACAATTGTCGTATGTAAGCCCGTCGTATATTAAAATGTTTAACGGGAAAAAGGGAGACAATCTTGACGATTCATTTTATCGTAATTTATCCACAGAGGAAGATGTAAAAACGTGTGAAGAGCTGTTCAGGATAATAACAAAAGGTAAAAGAAAAGTTAAATTTGAGTTTAAAATCCGGAACATTGTATCTGAAGAAAAATTCCTTACAGGGGTTGCTCAAAACTTTCTTGACGATGAAGTTATCAAAGGTATTATTGTTAATTTGTGGGATGTTACACATTTAAAGGAAACAGAACAGATTATTCAAAAAAGAGAAAACGAACTTGAAACATCCAATAAAACCAAAGAGAAACTCTTTTCCATCATTAGCCACGATTTAATAGGCCTTATCGGTACCAATTCGGAACTGATGAAACTTTTAAATGATGAATTTGATGAACTCGACAACAAGATTATAAAAAAAATAATCAGTTCGGTAACCGATTCGCTCGACTCAACCAACACATTGGTCACCAACCTGCTTTCGTGGGCAAGAATCCAAATGAACACCATGAATACCGAAAGGGAAACCATTCTGTTGTTCCCGGTTATCGAAAAATCAATCCGGTTGTATAAAGAACAGTTGCAAAACAAATCCATCGAGTTACATTTTCACTGCGACCATACTACCAAAGTTATGGCCGACTCAAATCAACTGCAAGTCATTTTCAGAAACCTTATCAGAAACTCCATTAAATTTACCCATATCGGGGGAAATATTCAAATTGTTTGCAAAGATAAAAACGGAGTGGTTGAAATTTGTATTAAAGATAACGGAGTGGGTATGGATAAAGAACAGATAGATCATATTCTCTCAAACAGCGGTAATATCAAATCAACAATCGGCACCAATAACGAAAGAGGAACAGGATTGGGAATGATAGTTATAAAGGAGTTCGTACAGTTAAATAAGGGTAAAATTCAAATAAAAAGCGAACCGGATAAAGGGACAGAGATTTGTATCATGTTATTAAAATGATATTAAAATATTTTGTAAATTTGCAATCCCAAAATCAAAGGGTACCGTGGCCGAGTGGCTAGGCGGAGGTCTGCAAAACCTTAGACAGCGGTTCGAATCCGCTCGGTACCTCTCAAACCCCTTAAAAACCACCATTTTAAGGGGTTTTTTTATGGCCTACCCATAATGTCAAATCCTAAAATCAGGTATCACTTCCGTTCAATAACCTTTAAAGCCTCACGCCTGCTTAACGGGTGTAACGCCGTTTTGTCCACAAAATCAATAACCCACTGCGGGTCAAATTTGCTGTATTGACGCAACATCCAGCCAATGGCCTTATTGATAAAAAACTCATCCGTTCCCGACAAGGAATTGATTACATGGGAAAGAAACGCTGTATCCACAGCAGATTTGTATTTAAGCTGAAACAATATTGCCGAACGCTTTAACCAAATGTTTTCCGACTGAATCCAGCTTTCTGTCCTTTCGTCTCGTTGACCGGGAAAAAGTTTAAAGTAATCCCCCGCTAAATGCGGAGCAATGTAATCAACCGTATCCCACCATGATTTGTGTGTAATCATCCATTCAAACAAAACAATATCATTAATACAAAATTGCTTTGAATATTTGTTAACCAGCTCCATGGTAAAATACTGAAACTCCCGTTGGGGTTTGTTCCACAGAGTTTTAACAACGCTTTCCAACGCTGTTTTTGGCGGCAGGTTTTCCTTTTTCAAAAAGGGCCGCTGAATCTCTTTTCGTATGGGCGACTTAATACCGAAAAACTCGAAACGGTTACGCATATAAGCTTTTTGTCCGGCAGCATTCACCTTATCGGCATGTTTTTCAAATAGGTCCTCAATGTTTGAAACAAAAGCATTCATATCCATATTTTTTGCATTCAAAACGAAAAATAAGAATTAAATCAACATTCTGTTATAAAACTCATATTTACTTAACTTTGCAGCCTTTCAAAACCACATAACATGAATAATAACAAACCGGCACGATATACCATTACTTCGGCGCTTCCTTACGCCAACGGCCCCATTCACATCGGACACCTTGCGGGTGTTTATGTTCCCGCCGACATCTATGCGCGCTACTTGCGCCTTAAAGGCGAAGATGTACTATTTATCGGCGGCTCCGACGAGCACGGAGTACCCATCACCATCAAAGCCCGCCAACAGGGAGTTACTCCGCAGGATATTGTGGATAAATATCACGGCATCATTAAAAAATCGTTTGAAGATTTCGGAATATCGTTTGATGTTTACTCACGCACTTCGGCTCCCATACATCACGAAACCGCTTCGGCATTTTTTAAGAAGCTTTACGATGATGGTAAATTTATCGAGAAAAGCAGCGAGCAATATTACGATGAAGAGAACCGTCAGTTTTTAGCCGACCGTTATATTACCGGAACCTGTCCCCATTGTGGTTACGAAAAAGCCTATGGCGACCAGTGCGAAAGCTGCGGCACATCGCTTAGTCCCCTTGAACTTATCAACCCTAAATCGGCTTTGAGCGGAAACGTTCCCGTACTAAAAGAGACCAAACACTGGTATTTACCGTTGAATGAATACGAAAAGTGGCTGACCGATTGGATTTTGGAAGGCCATAAAAACGACTGGAAACCCAACGTTTACGGTCAGGTTAAATCGTGGATTGATCAGGGGCTGCAACCTCGTGCCGTTACCCGCGACCTGAGCTGGGGCGTGCATGTTCCGGTGGAAGGTGCCGATGGAAAAGTACTTTATGTTTGGTTTGACGCACCCATCGGTTACATCTCGGCAGCCCGTGAATGGAGTAAAAAAACAGGTAAAGAGTGGGAACCTTACTGGAAATCATCCGACAGCAAACTGGTTCATTTTATAGGAAAAGATAACATCGTATTTCATTGTATTATCTTTCCGGTGATGCTTAAAGCCGAAGGAAGCTACATTGTTCCCGATAACGTTCCGGCCAATGAATTTATGAACCTTGAAAACGATAAAATATCCACCTCACGTAACTGGGCCGTATGGCTGCATGAATATCTGGAAGAGTTTCCTGGCAGACAGGATGTATTGCGTTATGTTCTTACTGCCAACGCCCCCGAAACCAAAGACAACGACTTTACATGGAAAGATTTTCAGGCACGTAACAACAATGAGCTGCTGGCTATTTTCGGAAACTTTGTAAACCGCACACTGGTACTTACAAAAAAATATTTCGACGGAAAAGTACCCCAACGCGGCGAATTAACAACCGAAGACAAAGAGACTTTGGAAGCCCTTGCCGGCTATCCGTCCATCATTGCGAAAAGCATCGAGCTTTACCGCTTCAGAGAAGCTTTGAGTGAACTAATGAACCTTGCCCGCCTCGGCAATAAATATCTTACCGAAAACGAACCCTGGAAAATTTTTAAAACCGATCCCGACAGGGTAAAAACCGTAATGAACATTTCGTTACAAATAGCAGCCAATCTTGCGGTTTTGTCGGAACCTTTTTTGCCTTTTACTTCACAAAAGCTTTATCGCATGCTAAACCTCGACAACAAAACATGGGTAGAAGCAGGCGATCCTGAATTTTTGAAAAGCGGCCATCAGTTAAACAAACCTGAGTTTCTGTTTACCAAAGTGGAAGACAGCGAAGTGGAGGCACAGGTTCAAAAACTGTTAAACACCAAAAAGCAAAACGAAATGGCTGAGGTGAAAGCGGCTCCTGCAAAAGAGGAAATTGAGTTTGACGATTTTATGAAGTTGGACATCCGTACAGGAACCATTTTAGAAGCCGAAAAAGTTGCCAAAACCAAAAAGCTGCTCAAGCTCACAATTGATACGGGAATTGACAAGCGTACCGTGGTTTCGGGTATTGCCGAATATTATGATCCGGAAGATATTAAGGGTAAGCAGGTTTCGATACTGGTAAACCTTAAACCCCGTAAATTACGCGGTATTGAATCGCAGGGAATGATACTGATGGCGGAGGATAAAGACGGGAAACTGGTGTTTGTTGCCCCCGAACAAACGGTTAGCAACGGCAGCGAAATAAAATAGAATATTTTACAACTTCTCTTTTTACGGTTTTCAGGATAACCGGGTATTCCCGCTGCTTTACAAACTATCCGTACAATTTATCGGAACCGGTTTTTAAATACCGGGTTACCGCCAGCCATGTTGAAATGCCCGAAATAGCAACTCCCGATAAAACCACCATAAGGTAAAGCAAAAGCATGGTAAAACGGTCTTCCAGAAGTTTTAACTCGGGTATGTTTTCTTTAAGCAGTGTGGTTAATGCGCTTAACAGCAACAGGGCAAAAAGCGCGCTTAATGCGCCGTGTAAAACCCCGCGTTGCACAAAAGGCCGCCTGATAAAGCTGTTGGTTGCACCAACAAGCTGCATGCTTTTTATGGTATGACGCTTTGAATAAACGGCAAGCCGGATGGTATTGTTAATCAACGCCACCGATATGATAATAAGTACCAGCGTAATGGCAAGCAAAATAAAACCTATGCGCCGGATGTTTTTATTGATAACATGTACCAGCGACTTGTGATAATAAACCTCTTTTACGATTTTATTTTTTAAAACATTTCTTTCAATAATTTTCAAACTGTCGGGGCTGGCCCAGTCGGCATAAAAACGAACTTCAAGAGAGGGTAACAAAGGATTGTTTTCTTCTCCGAGAAAACTGATAAAATCATCGCCCAGCGTCTCTTTTAAACGCGAAGCCGCTTCCTCTTTGGTAATGTATTCGGTAGATTTAACATAAGGGCGGGCATCAAGCAATTTTTCCAAACGAAAAATATCTGACTCTTTTATGCCTTTTTTTATTACAATCTCAAAACCGATATTTTCCTTAATGTATCTTGAAAGGGTACGTGCCTGCATCAAAATCAGTCCCAAAAAACCCAGTGTAAACAAAACCAGTGTAATACTGATGATGGTTGTTACATAGGAGGCTCCTATTTGTCTTCGGGAAGAGGAACTGTTTTTACTTTTTCTCACGTTATTAACTAATAAACGTCCTTATTATTACCCTGGCTTTTTTCAAATTCGTGATAATCAATTGAATAATTTTTGAAGAGATCGAAACTAAATGAAAAGTAAATTATATTGGCTTTTTTACCAAGATAGGGTTGCGTTTCAACGCCGTCAACCGTTTCGGTAAAATCTTCGTTAAAAAAGTTTGAAAAATAATATTTTACTTTAACGTTTAAACCGTATGGTAATTGAATTCCTGCAAAAACAGTATGATACAGCGCAGGGGTTCGTTTTGTGAACCATACGCTTATCTTACTATCCTGTTTATCACCGTTAATAAAGGTCTTTTCCTTATAATGGAACGGAAACTCAATTTCATATCCGGTATAAAAAAACAATTTATCAAGATTACCGACTTTAATACCCACAGGAATACCAAAATCATAATTCCGGTATTTCCTCTTAATATTGCTGTTAAGCGGATCGGGATAATTATCAATATATCCCACATTTCTGATGGCGGCACCAAAAATCAATCCGACATTTTTCGAAAAATCGTAATTACCAAAAAACTGAAAGTTAAAAACCGGTGACCATCTCATTACATTATCACCACCAACGCCGTTATTATCAATGGTGGCAAACGAAAATATCATTTCGCCTCCGGCGGTAGTATAAAATTTACTTTGAGCATTTAACGGATTGTTAAACCCGATAAATGCTGTTAAAATAATAAAAACCAATTTTTTCATAAAAATATCTTTTTACTATTTTTGAATATGAACATCCATTTGCGGAAACGGGATTCCAATATTTTCTTTGGCAAATGTCTTATAAACATTTTCATTGAAATCGAAAAATACTCCCCAGTAATCTTCGGCTTTTACCCATGCCCTAACGGTAAGGTTTACCGAGCTGTCGGCCAGTTCGCCCAAAGCAACAAAAGGTTCCGGATCGGCTAAAATACGTTTATCGTTTTTTAACAGCTCCATTACAACGTTTCTGGCTTTGTCATAATCGTCGCCATAGGCAAATCCCACGGTCCAGTCAACACGCCGGGTAGGTTCGGTACTGTAATTAATCAGTGAACCGGTTGATAAACCTCCGTTGGGAATGATAATGGTTTTATTATCAACGGTAGTGATAATGGTAACAAAAATCTGAATTTCCTTGACAATTCCCATGTACCCCTGGGCTTCGATAAAATCGCCAGCCTTATAAGGTTTAAAAATTAAAATCATAACCCCGCCGGCAAAGTTTTGTAACGTTCCCGAAAGAGCCATACCAATAGCAAGACCGGCAGCACCGAGAATGGCAATGAAAGAGGTCATTTGTATGCCCATCATACCAAGTACTGCAATAAATACCAGCGTTTTAAGTAATATACCGACCATGCTGAGTAAAAATCCCTGTAAGGAGGGGTCGTAGTTTTTAGATTTCATCAATCTGCCCAACTGATTGGTCAGTATTTTTACAATCCAAAGACCTAAAATAAGGACAACTATTGCCCCGATTAATTTAATACCATATTCAGCAATTACCGGCTGAACATCATTCATCATTTCAGTAAAATCAAAATTCATAATCGTATAGTTTTTAAATTCAGCGCAAAAGTACTATTTATTTAAACACTATAAAAATAAGACTATATACCCAAACAAATACCGAGACCTAAAGCGGTTTTTACCAAAGCGGTATCCATGGTAACAAGGTTTGATTTTGAGATGGCTTGTTCAAACGGAACGGCAACAAATTCAGGATGATGATAAGCCACCATCTTACCAAAATCGTTGTTAAGCACCATTTCAAAAGCTTTAACGCCAAATTGTGCCGACAACACCCTGTCGTACGCATTGGGAACCCCTCCGCGTTGTAAATGACCCAGTACCGTTTCGCGCATTTCACGCTCAAAACCGATATCCTTTAAATCGTTCATCAGCTGACGTGCAATACCGCCAAGAATACGATTTTCATATCCGGGCTCCTGGGGTTTTTCAAAAACAGGAACCCCTCCTTTTGGAAAAGCACCTTCGGCCACTACCACCACGGCAAATCCCCTGTCGTGATGGAACCTGCTTTCAAGCGTCTCTTTTATTTTTTCAATATTATAGGGGATTTCGGGAATTAAACAAACTTCCGCGCCACCTGCAACAGCAGCATTAAGGGCTATCCAGCCGGCATCACGTCCCATTACCTCCAAAAAGAAAACCCGGTTATGACTGGCTGCGGTGGTTACCAGTTTATCAACGGCTTCGGTGGCAACCTGTACCGCCGTTTGAAAACCAAAGGTAGAATCGGTGGAACTTAAATCATTGTCGATGGTTTTTGGGACACCAATAATGTTCAACCCTTTTTGATAAAGCTTATTTGATATTCGTTGTGAACCGTCGCCGCCAATATTAATTACCGCATCAATGTTCAGGTATTGCAGTTTTCGTATCATCTCATCCGAACGGTCAACCGTTGTCCATGTACCGTCGTTGTTTTTAACAGGCCAGGCAAACGGGCCTCCCCTGTTAGTGGTTTCAATAATGGTACCCCCCTGAAAATGGATACCGGCAACTTTTTTATTGTCGAGCGGAACTATTTCGGTGGGCTCCCAAAGCACTCCGTTAAATGCCTGAATGCTGCCGAGAACTTCCCACTCTTTTTCCTGTGAAGCACGATGCACAATGGCACGAATTACAGCATTCAAACCCGGGCAATCGCCTCCGCCTGTTGCTATTAATACTCTTTTCATAAAACTCTCTTTTTAAAAAACAAAAGTACGGTAAATTGTTATATCGGGCCGGTAACAGTTATCTTTTTAAAATTGCATGGTAATTTCATTCGTGTTAATACAAAAGTTTATTAAAGCATGAAAGCTTCAATAAATATTTAATGTATTAATCCGCTGCTGATATTTATACTACTTTTGTATTACCTGTTTTTCCGGTAATAAAACATTGGGCAAAACCCGGAAAACAAAAAGGGATTCAACGGTTTATGTATTAAAAAAGGCGGATCAGGGGGATATGTACAAAAAAAATTACAGTTCACGTAAATATGTTATCATTTCTATATTTGTTATTGTTGCCCTTTTATTTTTGATCAAATTATATTTTCTTCAAATTTCCGATAACAATTACGGCAATTCGGCCAACAATCTGGTGCTTCGTACCATTACTGAATATCCGCAACGCGGCAAGATATACGACAGAAACGGAAAGCTTATTGTTTATAACGATGCAGTTTACGATTTAATGGTTATCCCCCGGCAGGTAACAAACATTGATACTGCCGAATTTTGTTCGCTGCTCGGCATAGATACCGCTTTTTTTAAAAAGCAAATGAAAAAAGCCATTCATTATTCACGCTATAAACCATCGGTATTTATAAAACAGCTCTCAAAAGAAGAATATGCACGTATTGAAGATAAAATGTACAAGTTTAAAGGCTTTTTTGTGCAACGACGTGCGCTTCGTAAATACAATATACCCATAGCGGGACATTTGCTGGGCAGTGTTGGCGAAGTCAACCATCGCGACCTTAAACGCGACAGCTATTATACCAGGGGAGATTATATCGGAAAATCGGGAATTGAACGATTTTACGAAAAACAATTAAGGGGTACCAAAGGTTCTAAAATAATTCAGGTTGATGTTCATAACCGGAATAAAGGAAGCTATCAAAACGGAAAATATGATACGCTGGCGGTATCGGGAAAAAACATCACATTGAGTATTGATACCGAATTGCAGGCCTACGGCGAAAAACTAATGCAAAACAAAACAGGCAGCATTGTGGTTATTGAACCCAAAACGGGCGAAATACTTGCAATGATCAGCAGTCCTACATTTGACCTGAACCTGCTGGTGGGCAGGCAGCGGTCGAAAAACTACAACGCATTACTTCATGACACGTTAAAACCTTTGATAAACCGTGCGGTATCAGGAACCTACCCTCCGGGTTCTACGTTTAAAATGATCAATGCGCTGGTGGCGCTTCAGGAGAGAGCCATCACACCAAAAACAAAATTCAGTTGTCAGGGACCCGAATCGAAACCTATCCGGTGTACACACCATCATATTACACCGCTGGATCTTAACGAAGCCATCAAACAGTCGTGTAACCCCTATTTTTGGAATACCTTTAAAAGCATTATGAACAAACCTTCGTTTGGCGGCACGCATAATGCGTACGAGAAATGGTACAACGATATCAGGAGTTTCGGTTTCGGCCAAAAATTCAATACCGATATTCCGTTTGAAGTAAAGGGAAACATCCCTTCAAAAGCATATTTTGATAAAGTTTACCGGGGCAGCTGGAATGCGCTTACCGTACGCTCACTGGCCATCGGCCAGGGAGAAATACTAATCACCCCCATTCAGCTTGCCAACCTTGCAGCTGTTATTGCCAACAAAGGATATTATTTTCCGCCTCACTTTTTAAAAAATACCGACGGGTCGGACAGCCTGATGAATAAATTTAAAACCAAAATAAACACAGCCGTTAAACCAAAATATTTTAATGTTGTACAACATGCCATGCGCGAAGTGTTTTCAAAACAGCACGGCACGGCACACTATTACGAAGTTGATACATTACAACAATGCGGAAAAACGGGAACGGTGCAAAACCCGCACGGTGAAGACCATTCGCTGTTTATTGCTTTTGCACCTATGGATGACCCCAGAATTGCCATTGCGGTAATTGTTGAAAACGGTGGTTTCGGTTCGCGCTGGGCAGCCCCCATAGCAAGTTTAATGATTGAAAAATATCTGTCAGGGGAAGTAAAACGCAAACGACTGGAGAAAAGGATTATGGAAGGTGATTTAATTCATAAACATTAACAGTGAGAAAAAGAGATAACATAATTGCAAACACCGACTGGTTTACGGTTTTTCTTTACTTGATTTTGGTAACAGCGGGCTGGTTTACCATTTATTCGGCTTCGTTTGATAATCCCGATGCCTCCATGTTCGATATAACCCAACGATTCGGAAAACAGGCCATGTGGATAGGGCTTGCTTTGTTGTTGGCTTTCACCATTATGATAATTGATGCCAAGTTCTTTTCAGCTTTTGCCTTTTGGATATATCTTTTTGTAATGCTTGTTCTGATAGGCGTGCTGCTTTTCGGTAAAACGGTGGCCGGTTCCAAATCGTGGTTTCAAATAGGCAGCTTTGCCATTCAACCGGCCGAATTTGCCAAATTTGCAACAGCCCTGGCTCTGGCGAGGTATCTTGGAAAGCTAAATATTAACATCAACGAACTTAAAACCAAACTAAGGGCCATTGCCATTATTATGCTGCCTTCGGTGTTGATATTGCTGCAAAACGATACCGGTTCGGCATTGGTATATTTTTCATTTATTCTGGTTTTGTATCGCGAAGGATTTTCGGGAATATTTATTGTTTTAGGGTTGGTGATGGGTACTTTGTTTGTTTTAACCCTGTTGTTTGGAAAACTCTATTTAATTGCCGGCCTGGCCATAATAACCGTTTTGGGAATATGGCTTTCGCGTAAATTGCGTAAAAACGCCAAAACAGTAGTGGGTATCTTTATTTTGGCTTCTCTTTTTGTCTTCAGTGTTCATTATGCTTTTGAAGAGGTGTTGCAGCCGCACCAGCGAAATCGTATTAAAGTTTTACTTGGTATGATGCACGACCCGCGGGGAGTGGGTTACAATGTTAATCAGTCGAAAATTGCCATTGGCTCGGGAGGCCTTACGGGAAAAGGATTTAAACAGGGAATGCTTACCCGATACCATTTTGTTCCGGAACAAAGTACCGACTTTATTTTTTGTACCATGGGTGAAGAAGGTGGATTTATAGGAAGTTCGCTGTTGGTTTTAACGTTTATGATATTGCTGATTCGGCTGGTTTTGCTCGCCGAACGACAACGGTCGGTCTTTAGCCGTATTTATGGTTACGGGGTGGCTTCGGTGTTGTTTTTCCATTTTATGGTAAACATAGGTATGACCATAGGATTGATGCCGGTGGTGGGGATTCCGCTGCCCTTTTTTAGCTACGGTGGTTCATCGTTATGGGCTTTTACCATCCTGCTTTTTATTTTTATTAAACAAGATGCCAACAGATTAAATGTGTTATAGTTAAATACTACTAAATAAAATATGAAAACGGTTATTTTAAGTTTGTGTTTATTCGGTGTGGTTTTTTTTATGTCCGCCTGCAAAACTGATGATGATCAAAAAGAGTGGAATTACTGCGACGGATGCCCCAACAGTACCTGGGCCGGCGAATATGAAGGAACCGGAAATTATTACAGCATGAACAATCCGGAAGTTACCGAAGAGGTTACGGTTATTGTTACGGTCACGGAGTTGCAGGATAACAGAATAAAGTTTCTGGTTAAGTCGCCCGATAAGTTTTACAAATCATTTACCGGAAAAAAAGAGAATACCGATTATTACTTTGATTTGTCGGCCACCGATCGCTCAATTCATGTATCACTGTTTCAAAAAACTCCTCAATATAAATTAACCGGAACGGCAAAATCGTATGTTTACAAAGGCGATTCGGTTATTTTAGAAAAGTC
>Ga0256913_10001091_pt1 | contig 14077 bp, 9 predicted proteins | sample Axial_MatmetaG_FD_185970 | JGI IMG/M metagenome (GOLD analysis project Ga0256913, IMG submission 185970) | Deep-sea worm associated microbial mat communities from Axial Seamount, Juan de Fuca Ridge, Pacific Ocean - Axial_Mat | ecosystem: Environmental > Aquatic > Marine > Oceanic > Microbial...
TCACCTAATTCAAAATCATGAACAAATCCATTTTCTGGTTCACCTTTCTCGATTAAATCAGCCAAAGTTTCGTTCTTAATATAATCAGAAAATTTGTCAATGTAAGCACTTAATTTTTCATCTGTTTTATACACTATTTTTATTTTATCCATAACATCAAAACCGGAATCTTTACGGATATTCTGAATTCTGTTAACTACTTCACGAGCATAACCTTCTGCAATTAAATCCTCGGTTAATTCGGAATCAATTGCAACGGTAATACCTTCTTCAGATTCAACTACCCAGCCTTCAATTTCGGTACTTATTATTTCAACATCATCTTTAGTTAATATAATTTGTTCTCCGTCAATTTCCAACTGAATTCGGTTTTCTTTTTCAATTTTTTCTATTTGTTCTTTATCAAACTTTGAAATTTCCGCTGCTAACACTTTCATAAGTTTACCGTATTTTGGCCCAAGGACTTTAAAGTTAGCTTTTGCAGTTTTATTCACTATCGAGGAATCATCTTCCAAAATTTCCAGTTCCTTGATATTAACTTCTTCGAGGATAACATCTTTCATATACTTAACTGCATCGCGTTTATCCTTATCAATTGCTACCATTATTCTGCTAAGCGGTTGACGAACTTTAAGATTCGATTTTGCCCTCATTGCGCGGGTTAAGTAAACAACCTTTTGTGCAATTGACATTTTCTCTTCCAGTTCTTTATCAATAAATCCTACTTTAGGATAATTAGCTAAATGAACCGATTCGTACTCCTCTGTCTTAGTAAAAGTGTTCAAATTCTGATAAAGTTCTTCCGCCATGAATGGTGTAAATGGAGCAATTAATTTTGATATTGTAATTAAGCACTCATACAAAGTTTGGTATGCGGAAAGTTTATTCTCATTAACTTCCGATTTCCAGAATCTTCTTCTGGAACGGCGTACATACCAGTTAGAAAGTTCATCAATGGTAAATTGCTGTACTTCCCTTGCTGCTTTGGTAACATCATAAGCATCCATTAAGGATTCGTAATCTTTTACCAGAGTGTTCAACTTCGAGATTATCCATCTGTCAATTTCAGGTCTGTTTTCGTATGGAATTTTATCTTCTGCAAAATTAACATTATCAATATTTGCATAAAGTGCAAAGAAAGAATATGTATTTGTCAATGTTCCGAAAAACTTACGCTGAACTTCCGCAATACCTTCTTTATCAAATAAAGTAGGCTTCCAAGGTGGCGAGGTTGTAACAAGATACCATCTGGTAACGTCCGCTCCGTATTTATCAAACAATGCAAAAGGACCTACCGTGTTACCTTTTGTCTTCGACATTTTCATGCCGTTTTTATCAAGGATCAACTCGTTTACGATAAGATTTTTGTAAGTAACACTATCGAAAAGCATTGTACCGATTGCATGCATCGTGTAAAACCAGCCGCGTGTTTGGTCAATTCCCTCGCAGATAAAATCTGCAGGATAATTCTTTTCAAACAACTCTTTATTCTCAAACGGATAATGATACTGAGCAAACGGCATCGAACCGGAATCGAACCAAACATCAATCAATTCGGGTGTTCTTGTAAATACTTTACCGTCTTTCTCGAATTTAACTTCATCAACAAACGGTTTGTGTAAATCAATTTCTTCTTCTTTTAATTCAGCAACGGAAATCTTTCCTCCGTCACGTTCAACATAACCTTGTTTCAATTCCTCAATGCTGCCAACAGCAAACATATCTCCATCTTCGCTTACCCAAATCGGTAACGGAGTAGCCCAAAATCTATCACGTGATAAAGCCCAGTCCTTATTATCTTCCAACCAATTGCCAAATCTACCGCTTCCAACTTCAGGCGGTTGCCAATTAATCTCCTTATTTAATTCGACCATTCTATCGGCGACTGAAGTTGTTCTAATAAACCACGACTCCCTTGCATAATATATAACCGGGACATTCTCAAATCTCCAACTGAACGGATAAGAGTGAACGATGGTTTCCTTTTTGTAAAGTTGCCCTTTCTGTTTTAACATCATAATTATTTCAATGTCGGCATCTTTAACAAACTGACCGGCAAGATCAGTCACTTCTTCTGTAAATTTACCGCCACGTGTAACCGGTTGCAAGAAAGGAAGATTATACTTTTTGGAAATTTCATAATCATCGGCACCAAATGCCGGAGCGATATGCACAATACCCGAACCGTCTTCCGTGCTAACAAAATCTGCCTCCACCACATAGAAACCTTCTTTATCAACCTTGCAATAATCAAATAGTTGTTGGTATTTCTGTCCGGCAAGATCGCTGCCTTTATAGTTTTCTAAAATCTCATAATCATTTTTAAGTACCGATAATCTTTCCTTAGCAAGTATTAAATATTTGTCATCGGTTTTCACTTTTACGTAATCAATCTCTGGACCAACAGCCAAAGCCACGTTAGAGATCAACGTCCATGGTGTAGTTGTCCAAACCAAGAAATATGTGTCGCCATCTTTTGTAAGTTCGGATTCTTCCAATTTCATCAATACAAAAACAGAGGGATCTTTTGTTTCCTTGTATCCTAATGCAAGCTCGTGTGAAGAAAGCACTGTCTCAGATCTTGGGCATTGCGGAACAATTTTATAATCTTTATAGATCAATCCTTTTCTGAAAAGTTCTGACAAAGCCCACCAAACGGATTCGATGTAATCATTATCACAAGTAATATATGCATCATCAAGATTGATCCAATAACCCATACGGGTTGTCATCTTTTCCCAAAGGTCTTTGTATGTGAATACAGAATTCCTGCATTCCGCATTATATTTTGCAACTCCAAATTCCGGAATTTCACTTTTACTCTTTATACCGAGGTGTTTCTCGACTTCTATTTCAACAGGCAAACCGTGTGTATCCCATCCGGCTTTTCTATTAACTTTATAACCTTGTATTGTTTTGTAACGGCATACCAAATCTTTAAGTGTCCTTGCCATCACATGATGGATGCCCGGCTTACCATTTGCAGTCGGAGGTCCTTCATAAAATGTAAATGTTTTCGAATCGTCTCTTGTCGAAATACTCTTTTCAAAAATCTTATGTTCGTCCCAAAATTTTTGAACTTCTTCTTCAATTTTCGGGTAATCAACTTTTCCTTTGTACTGCTTAAACATAATTCTCATCTATCTCTATATTATCAATAATTATTTATCTTCAGATTCATACTGATGAATTATATCACGCTCAACTTGAATAAATTCTTTCAACTGAACTTCAATATGATTTTTCTGCTGAGATAATTCTTCAACCCTTTTCTCCGCATCAAAAACAATTTGCTCCGCTTTCAGTTTGGCTTCCGTTAAGATAAGTTCCGTCTTATCGCCAACATCAAAGGTTCGTTCTTCCTCTTCACCTTCCTCTTCTTCCTCTTGCTCAATAAAACCAAGACGAAGATGCGCTACTTCGGAAACCGACATTCCAAATAAAGCCATTGAGCCGAGGACAATATTTCTCAACGAATATAAAATCAAATTTTCAGTTACAAGATTATTCACACCGAAATAGTTGCTAAACAATCCAATCATAAAAACACTGATTATTACCGAAGCAACAATCACGGCAAAAACTATTTTGCCACCGTAATTCCAGCCCAATGTTCTATCGATAAACCAACCGCAAGCAAAAGTAAAAACCGAAAGAACGAACCATACGGTAAAGCTATGCGTTGAGTTGTCAAAAATATTCGTACTTAAAAAATTTGAAGCAAATAAGATTACAGCTACCAGTATAGGAATCAAATAATATGTTTTTTTTCTTTCCATCACAGTTTACTTATAACCTCCTTCATTATTAAAGTCATTTTGGGTTCTGCACCCATTGCCGCTTCAATAATTTCCTGAACGTCAACCTTTCTCAATGATTCGGGAAAACACTCATCAGTAATAATACTCAATCCGAGTACTTTCATTCCCATGTGGTTGGCTACAATATTTTCCGGAATGGTTGACATACCAACAACATCAGCACCAATTGTTCTAAGAAATCTATATTCCGCCTTGGTTTCCAGATTTGGACCGGGAACCGCTACATAAACACCTTTTTGAATTTTTATCTGATTCTCTAACGCCACTTGTTCAGCTAGTTCAATCAAACCGAGGTCGTAAGGCTCACTCATATCGGGAAATCGCGGACCAAACTCATCTTCATTCTTTCCAATGAGTGGGTTGTCGCCTAATAAATTGATATGATCGACCATTATCATCACATCGCCTCTTCTGTACAGCGGATTCATCCCGCCACATGCGTTTGATACAAGCAGAGTTTCAACACCGAGTTTTTTCATCACTCTAACAGGATAAGTTATTTGCTTCATCGAATATCCTTCGTAGTAATGAAAGCGACCTTGCATGGCAACAACATTTTTTCCACCGAGCGTTCCGAATATCAACTTCCCTTTATGTGACTCAACAGTAGAAAGAGGAAAGTGCGGCAACTGATCGTAATCTATTTCATGCTCAATCTCTATATCCTTTACAAGTCCCCCTAAACCGGTTCCTAAAACTATACCGACTTCATAAGATTTTTCTGTTTTCGATTTTATGACTTCTAAAGTCTCGTTTATCATTGTTAAAAGTTCACTCATAACAATTTCTCCAAAACATCATCTTCATCAATTTGGGACTGATTCGTTTCCGAACTATTTGTATCAACAATAGGATTTTTACTATCAATCGAGCTGCTGCCCATATCGAGAATACTAGCTTGAGTTTCAACCATCGATTTTAATTTCGCAATGAATAAGTTTTTTTCTTCCTTCAATTTTAATACGGAACTTCTAATCAAGTCAGCTTCCAATTTAGCTTTTTCCACTATTTGGTTAGCTTTAATTTCTGCTTCTTTAATTATCAACTGATTCTGCTTTTTAGCCGACTCAACAGATTTGCTTGATGATTCCTGCGCAGTAAGAAGTGTTGCTTGCAATGATTTTTCCAACTTCTTATACTCGGCAATCTCTTCGGCATTTTTTTCTATTTCTTCCAAAAGTTTTTGATTCTCTTTCTGTAAACTTTCAAATTCATTAGACAGTGTCTCTAAGAATGCTCTGACTTCTTCCTTGTCGTAACCCATGAACGCTTTAGCAAATTCCTGAGCTTTAATACTGAAAGGGCTGAATTTCATTTTTCCCTCCAACTTTTTGAAATATCTCGTTGACCGAAGATCGCTGTTCCTATCCTCAGCATTGTTGAGCCTTCCTCTATTGCAATTTTATAATCGTTGGTCATTCCCATCGAAAGTTCGGTTATATTATCCCATCGATTATTCAATTTTTCCTTCATCTCTCTCAAATTAATAAAACACTTTCTTATCACATCTTCATCGGAAGTAAAAGGAGCCATTGTCATTAAACCTTTTACTTCAATGTTTGACAGCGTTTCGCATTTTTCAATCAAACTTTCAAGACTATCAAAGTCTTGAATCCCATATTTTGATTCTTCGCCTGAAGTATTAACTTCAATCAATATTTTTTGCACCTTATCAAGTGTTTCTGCTTTTCTATTTATCTCTTCCGCAAGTTTTACAGAATCAACCGAATGAATATACTCGGCAGCTCTTATTACATACTTAACTTTATTCGTCTGTAAATGACCTATAAAATGCCAGTTAAAATCACCTTCGATCAATTTACTTTTATCCCTTAACTCTTGGGCTTTATTCTCTCCAAGATCAGTTATTCCCGCAGAAACAGCTTCTTCAATTGCACTGATCGGGTTAGTTTTTGAAACCGCAATCAATGTAATTTCTCCCGGATTTCTGCCGGAATTTTTACAAATTTCTGCGATTTTTTCTTTTACAATATGGACGTTTTCTGTAATCATTCCAAAAAAAATTAAGAAAAGAATTTATTGTTTTAATGAGTAAAAATCAATTTAAAACAAAATAAAAAAGGGGAATTTGAATTCCCCCTTCCTATTTGCTTTTATATAGTCAATAATTAGCTACATCCTGTTGTAGCGCCGCAAGTATTACACTTCAAGCATGTTCCGTTTCGCACCATTGTCATGCTACCGCATTCCGGACAAATATCGCCCGTATAACCTCTTTCTTTTGCTTTTTGTCTTTCTCTCTGCATTGCTGCAGCTTTATTCATTTGTTGATTAGCTTTTCTGAGAGCCGCGCCAGATACTTCCGGTTCCGGTTTATCGACCGGTGCAGGTTCTTTGTCCAATACGATCATTCTCTCGCTGATTACCTCTTCATCCTCATATTCCGGCTCAACAATCCTTACATGGTCACTGCTTGATTTTTCCGCTTCTTCGTTACTAACATGAGCAAGGTCTTCTCTTCCCAAGTAGGTTACTGCTAATTCACGGAAAATATAGTCAATTACAGAAGTTGACATTTTAATTCTCTTATGACCGGCAACCGGACCGCTCGGCTCAAATCTTGTAAAGATAAACGCATCGACAAATTCCTCGAGAGGAACGCCATGCTGCAAACCGAGTGAAATTGCAATTGCAAAATTGTTCAGAAGACTTCTGTATGCAGCGCCTTCTTTTGCCATGTCGATAAATATCTCGCCCAACTCACCGTTTTCATATTCACCGGTTCTCAAATAAACCGTTTGACCGTTTATCTTTACTTTCTGCGTGTATCCTTCCCTTCTGTCCGGAAGTCTTCTACGTCTTGCAATATAACGGTGAATTATCTTTTCGGCTACTCTAACAATATCAACTTTCTCTTTTGCTTCTATAATTTCATCAACAATTTCATCTTCCGAAATTGTATTTAACGGTTGTGAAAGTTTTGAACCGTCTCGGTAAAGCGCATTTGCTTTAATACCAAGCTGCCATGATTGAACATATGCATCCTTAACGTCTTCAATTGTCGCTTCATTCGGGAAGTTGATTGTTTTTGAAATAGCACCGGAAATAAACGGTTGTGCTGCTGCCATAATATGAATATGTGCTTCAGGAGCGATGTATCTTGTTCCTTTCTTTCCGCATTTATTAGCACAATCAAATACCGGATAATCTTCATGTTTCAAGAATGGAGCGCCTTCCACTGTCATCGTTCCACATACATAATCATTAGCTGCAGAAATTTCCTCTTTGGTAAATCCAAGATACTCAAGCATACTAAAATCAAAATCGTTGAGTTGTTTTTCAGTAAGATTCAATTTGTTCTTACAGAAATCATCGCCAAGTGTGTGACGGTTGAAAGCAAATCCAATCTCAAATACTGATGGAAGCACAGATTCAATCTTTGCCAATACATCTTCTGTAAATCCTTTTGCTTTAAGCGATTCATGATTTATAGTCGGACAACCGACTAAAGTACCGGCACCTTGTGCAAATTTTTCTATCTCTTTTATTTGCTCTCTATTATATCCCAATTTTCTTAACGCCGGTGGAACCGACTGATTTATGATTTTGAAATAACCGCCGCCGGCAAGTTTTTTGAATTTAACCAAAGCAAAGTCAGGCTCAATTCCGGTTGTATCGCAATCCATAACAAGACCGATTGTACCGGTTGGAGCTAATACTGTAACTTGAGCATTGCGGTATCCGTGTTTCTTTCCAAGTTCAACCGCTTTGTCTGCATCTTCTCGCGCTGCTTCAAGCAAATCTGATGGACAATATTTCGGATTGATTCCTTGCGGATAAATTGTCAATCCTTCATACTCTTCGTGAGGTACATTGTATGCTGCACGTTTATGGTTGCTAACAACTTTTAACATACTCTCTTTGTTCATTTCGTATTTAACAAACGGTCCAAGTTCCTTAGCCATTTTTGCAGAAGTAGCGTAAGCAGTCATATGCATAATTGCCGTAACCGCACCGGTAATGGCTTGCGCTTCTTTACTATCATACGGAATTCCTTGTCTCATCAACAACGATCCGAGATTTGCATATCCCAAACCAAGAGTTCTGAAATCGTAACTGTTCTGTGCAACTTCCTTACTCGGATATTGAGCCATTAATACACTGATTTCCAAAACTATAGTCCATAGCTCGGAAGCATGCCTAAATTGTTTTATTTTGAATACTTGTTTCTCATCATCGTAAAATTTAACCAAGTTCAACGAAGCAAGGTTACATGCAGTATCATCAAGGAACATATACTCGCTGCAAGGATTCGAAGCCTTGATCTCGCCACTGTTCTTCGCTGTGTGCCATTCATTAATAGTTGTGTGGAATTGGATGCCGGGATCAGCAGAAGACCAAGCAGCAAAACCGATTTGGTCCCATAGATCGCGTGCTCTTAAGGTTTTCATTGGTTCGGGATCGCGTCCTTCTTCAGCAGCCTTTTTCTTTTCTGTCCTTGCAAGTAAATGCCATTCGCCGTCATTCAATACTGCTGACATAAAACTATTTGTAACACGAATCGAGTTATTGGAATTTTGACCTGATACAGTTGCATAAGCTTCCGAATTCCAATCGGTATCATATTCCGGGAACTCGATAGATTTGAATCCCATCTTTGCTAATTGAATAACTCGTTCAATATAGTTTTCAGATACACGAGCCTTACGTGCTTCTTGCACTGCAGCTCTAAGATGTTTGTTAACATGTTTATTGAATCTATCATTTTCCGGATGTTCTTTAAAACAAGCGCTCATTATATTATTAAGATGCAAGTTGCACAACTGCGAACCCGAAACCAATGCAGCGACTTTTTGTTCTTCAACAACTTTCCAATTAATAAATTCTTCAATATCAGGATGATCGATATCAAGAGTAACCATCTTGGCTGCACGTCTCGTAGTACCACCCGATTTGATTGCGCCCGCTGATCTATCACCAATTTTCAAAAACGACATCAAACCTGAAGATTTACCACCACCACTCAACGGTTCGTCTGCTCCGCGAATATCGGAATAGTTAGTACCCGTACCTGAACCATATTTGAACAATCTTGCTTCACGAGTCCAAAGGTCCATAATTCCGCCTTCATTCACGAGATCGTCTTTTACCGACTGAATAAAGCAAGCATGTGGTTGTGGGTGCGTGTATGCATCATTTGAATGAGTTAACTTGCCAGTTTTGAAATCGACATAATAGTGACCTTGTGAAGGACCATTAATTCCATAAGCCCAATGCAAACCTGTATTAAACCATTGCGGACTATTTGGCGCTGCCATCTGATTGGCAAGCATATAAATCATTTCATCATAAAAAGCTTTTGCATCATCTTCCGTGTCAAAGTAGTCTGCTTTAAAACCCCAATATGTCCATGTTCCGGCAAGTCGATGAAACACTTGTCGTGAATCGGTTTCTGAGGAAAATCTATCTTTTTCTGGTAATTCTTCAAGCCTATCCATATCAGCCGAAGAAGATTGCAGCCATTTTGGGATTCCCTTTTCATTATTCTTTTTCAATAACCTAGGTACTCCCGCCTTCCTAAAATATTTTTGCGCAATAATATCGGTTGCAACTTGCGACCAACTTTTAGGAACAAAAACATCATCCATTTTAAAAACTATAGAACCATCAGGATTCTTAATTTCGGATGTTCTTTTAACAAATTCGATCGATTCTAATGGATCTTGACCGGCGGTAGTAAATAATCTAGAAATTTTCATTCAGGACTCCCTAACTTAAACAATTTTCATCAAATATAGCGATTTGGCTTTAACTTATTATAAAACAACAACTTAGAAGTAGTTGTGCGGTTGTACAAACTAACTAAAATTATTGTGGTTGAAAATAGTAAATTATTTTTTTTAAAGCAATTTAATCACTTGAGTAACCTAAAATAATACAATTGTTTTATTACAATTATCTTGGATTTGGACTTAAAAAATAAATTTTTCACCGAAAAAAATTTTTATATTTATTTTTAAATAAAAATAAAAAGTTGAGGTAATAATATGGAGTATAAAAGATCAGCAGGAATTTTGCTACATCCAACATCCTTACCAGGAGAATACGGAATTGGAGAACTTGGCTCGGAAGCATTGAAATTTATCGATTTTTTGAAGGATTCCGGACAAACCTTGTGGCAAATTTTTCCACTCGGTCCGACTGGTTACGGAGATTCGCCTTATCAAAGCTTTTCCACTTTTGCAGGCAATCAATATTTGATTAGTCTGGAAAAATTAATCGAAGATAATTTATTAAGTGAAAATGATGTCGAAGATATAAAAGGATTCGATCCTACTAAAATAGATTTCGGTCCGCTCATTAATAAAAAGATGAAAATTTTACGAATCGCATACGATAATTTCAAAACGAGCGATGAACACAACAGTAAAGAATATCAACAATTCTGCAAAAACAATATCGAATGGTTGAATGATTATTCCCTTTTTATGGCTGTCAAAAATGCTCATGGTGGAGTTCAGTGGACTGAATGGGAAACCGAAATTGCATTTAGACTTGACGCTGCAGTTGAAAAATGGAAAAACAAATTATCCGATGAAGTTGGATTTCATAAGTTCCTACAATATAAATTCTTTGCGCAATGGAAAATCATAAAAAATTATGCAAATGAAAATGGCATTCAAATAATCGGCGACTTGCCCATTTTTGTCGCTTACGATAGTTCAGACGTTTGGGCAAACAAACATCTTTTTACTGTTGATGAAAAAGGGAAATTGGAAACAATGGCTGGTGTACCACCGGATTACTTTAGTCCAACCGGACAACTTTGGGGAAATCCGCTCTACCGATGGGATGAGATGAAAAAAGATAATTTCCTTTGGTGGCAAAAACGTTTGGCAAAAATGTATGAGCTTGTTGATATCGTGCGCATAGATCACTTCAGAGGATTGGAAGCATATTGGGAAATACCCGGTGACGAAGAAACCGCAATTAACGGCAGATGGGTAAAAGCGCCGGGGAAAGAACTCTTTACCGTATTCCAAGAAACGTTTGGCGACATAAAAATTCTGGCGGAAGATCTTGGTGTAATTACTCCCGAAGTTGAAGAATTACGCGACTCATTCAATTTGCCCGGGATGAAAATTCTGCAGTTTGCTTTCGGAGAAAACGGAGATAAAAAATTTCTACCGCATAATCATATCAGAAATTGTTGCGTATATACCGGCTCGCACGATAACGACACAACACGCGGCTTTTTTGAAAATGAGAAAAAGGCAAAGTCCGGTATTTACGAATGGACACAGAAATACTTAAATTATTACGGAGACGATCTACGTTATGCAACAATAATTGCAGCGTACCAATCCGTTGCTAATATTGTCGTTATTCCAATGCAAGATATTCTGAACTTGGGAACGGAAGCAAGAATGAATTTTCCAAGCAAACTCGGAGGAAATTGGATGTGGCGATATACTTGGGCGCAAGTAGATGAAGATTTGAGTAAGCACTATTTTGAATTAGCAAAACTATATGAACGATATACTGAAACAGAAAACGAAAGTGAGGATGAATAATGTTTGATTTCTTGAAAAATTTAATGACTGAACAACATAATGACGAACCTTCTACTCAGATAGATAATGAAAAACGAATACAAATTGCTACGTGCGCTTTATTCTTGGAAATAGCAAATGCAGACGATGAATTTTCGGTTGAGGAAAAAGAGTTCATCGAATCGACAATGAAAAAAATATTCAACTTGGATGATAAAACCGTTGCCGAGCTATTGGAGTTATCTAAAAAACAGACAGAAAAAAGCGTAAGCATTTATGAGTTCACTGATATAATTAATAAAAGCTTCGATCAAGATTCCAAATATGAAATACTTAAAAATTTATGGCGACTCGTTTTTGCCGATGGGAAACTCGATCAGTATGAAGAATATTTTATGAGAACGATTAGTGGAAATCTTCACATGGAACATTCCGATATGATTGCCGCAAAAATGGAAGTGAAGGAAGAGTTAGGGAAAAATTCAGAATAACAAAAAGTCGGGCTTCTGATAATTTGCAAACCTCCGATGTTTTAAAAACATCGGAGATTCTATTTTAAAAACTATCTGCGTAAATTAGCACGAACAGCATCATCAGTGTTCTATCACTCAGCCATAAGCGCAGCAATTGCGGTAGTGTTAACAATATCATCCACACTGCAACCACGACTAAGATCGAACAACGGTTTTTTCAATCCTTGTACAACCGGACCAACAGCTTCCGCTCCGCCCAATCTTTGAGCAATTTTGTACCCGATGTTTCCAGCGGTAAGATCAGGGAATATCAGCACGTTTGCTCTACCTGCAACATCGCTGCCCGGTGCTTTCCTCTTCCCAATCGAATCAATTATCGCCGCATCAAACTGAAGTTCTCCGTCAATTTTAAGATCGGGACGTTTTTCCTTGGCAATTTTGGTTGCCTCAATTACCTTATCAACATCTTCATGTTTTGCGCTTCCTTTTGTCGAGAAAGAAAGCATGGCAATGTAAGGTTCTTCGCCGGTTAATTTTTTGTGATTATCAGCAGTGGAAATTGCAATATCAGCTAACTGTGCTGCATCAGGATGTGGTACAACGGCACAATCGGCAAAGCTGTAAACTTGTTCCGGGAATATCATCAAGAAGAAACTTGATACAATTGATATTCCTTCCGGCATTCCGACACATTGGAAAGCAGCTTTCAATACATCACCGGTAGAAGCAGTTGAACCGGCGACAGAGCCATCGGCCATTCCTTCTCTTACCATCATAGCGCCAAAGAAAAGATCTCTTTTAATTATTTTCCTTGCATCTTCGATAGTTACTCCTTTATGCTTTCTCAAATTAAAAAAGATATTTGCAAAATCGCTTGCGGATTCTGATCTTTCCGGGTCTATTATTCTTACTCCTTGCAAATCAACCGATAACCTTGACGCATCTTCTCTGATTTTCTCTTCATTACCAAGTGTAATTACTTTTACAATGCCTTTTTTAGTTAAAATTTCTGCCGTTTTCAACACTCTTTCATCATGAGATTCCGGCAATACTATTGTTTTCAATCTCTTTGATGCCTTTTCTTGAATTTCGTTCAAAAGTTTAATTTCGCTCATTTTTAACTCGCAATTATTATGTTTAATTTAATATTTAAATATATAAAAAAGGGATTGAGAAAATTAACATAATATATTAAACCACAATAAAAACCATTAAGTTTTATCAAATTTTTACTTATTCTACATTAATAATTCTAAAGTTTTTAATAACTTTATATATATTGATATAAAAAAGATTAAGTTGATATGGGCACTGAAGAAAATAGGACAAAAATCATATTCCGATCAGCCTTGTTATTAGCGCTGGGTTTGCTTGCAATTTATATTTCTTATTTGTTCATGGACTTAATTGTTCTTCTGATAATTTCTTTATTAATAGCCTTTATCTTCAATCCGGTAGTGACCTTCTTAGAAAACCATGGTATGAAAAGGTTTTTAGCTGTTCTAATCGTATTTACATTAATAGGAGTAATAGTAGTTCTTGGAATTTCATTTATGATTCCGAAAATCGTAAAACAGTTTAATCTTTTAGCAAGCGTTATAACCAAGGAGAACATAAATAAATTGCTTCTTCAGATACAAGAAAACGTTTCGGATATATTCCCTTTGTTAATGCTGAAGATTTTGCTGCCAGAATCGAAGAGTTTGTGTCAACATTCTTTATGACTTCTGTAAATAACTTTACCCAAATCATCGGCGGAATTGTATCGGCATTGGCAATAATAATAATTGTACCTTTTATTACCTTCTTCCTATTAAAGGATAACAAAAAAATAGTTAAAGGAATTGTAAACATTGTACCAAACAAGTATTTCGAATTTTCATATTATGTTATAGATAAAATTTCCAAACAGTTAGGGAAATATGTCCGCGGATGGATATTGGACGCATTTATTGTTGGACTATTAAGCGGTTTGGGTTTGTGGATACTGGGTATAAAAAACTCAGCTACAATTGGATTGATTGCCGGGATAGGACATTTGATTCCTTATTTCGGTCCGGTTATTGGCGGATTACCGGCAATATTGATTTCTGTCGTTCAGTTCGGAGATTTATCAAAACTACCGGAAATTGTTATTATGTTTACAATCGTTTATTCTTTTGATAGTGGCTATATGCAACCGAATATTTTTTCCAAAACAACTGATTTTCATCCGTTGTTGATCATTCTACTTATTTTAATGGGCGGACAATTATTGGGAATTTTAGGT
>Ga0256913_10001092_pt1 | contig 14077 bp, 14 predicted proteins | sample Axial_MatmetaG_FD_185970 | JGI IMG/M metagenome (GOLD analysis project Ga0256913, IMG submission 185970) | Deep-sea worm associated microbial mat communities from Axial Seamount, Juan de Fuca Ridge, Pacific Ocean - Axial_Mat | ecosystem: Environmental > Aquatic > Marine > Oceanic > Microbial...
TACCCGAAGTATTTGATTTGTCTTTTTTCCCCGCACAAGCTGCGCCATCACCCTTTGTGTGTGTAACGCATTGTCCCACACAGGATGTTTACGTACTCAATCCAGATCTCTTACTCGAGTCCCAGTGAAAAAAAAGATACTGCTTCATCGCCCCTCTTTGCGGAGAAAAGATTTTCACTTTCTATTGGAACAACTGTTAGAAGAGAATATTGCTCCTGGTATGCGCAACAAACAGCTTGTAAAACTTTTACAAGTCACTCACGGAATGAAATCAGGAGTTGCTCTGCGCAGTTATCGTTTAGCGATTGCTTACGCATTGCGAAGCCTTGCAGACTCTGTGCATCGTGTGGGTATGAGTGCATTGGCAAATGAGATTTGTTATGATGAGGTCCAAAAAGCCGGATATGAGCCAATTCTTTTTGACACAAAAGAAAATGAAGTTATCCTTTCCTATGAACAAAATCGCTGTGACGCGCTTATTGTAGCTCCTCTTTGCCGGAGTACAAATTTTTTTAATAATATTACCATACCCATTATATATGACGTAAGCGCATGGTTGGCAACGCGACAAGAAAAAATTATTTTCAATTCCGCACATGCTGTCATTATATCATTAGAAGAAGAGGAAACTCTTTCAGTTGGAGGAGGAGGCATTTTTTTAAGACATAAATCAAACAGCCAAGATTATGATCCACAAGAAATGTTGCCAGATATTTTATCTAGCTTGGCCATTACTCAATATCTGCAGTTACATCGCTTTGATGCAGAATGCGAAGAAACGGCGAAGACGTGGAATGAATATATATGCGAAGAGCAAGGTATGTTTATCTGCAAAGATACACCTCTTCGTCATTTTATCATCAAGTATGAAAAATCATGGGAAATATTACGCACGTATGCAAAGCAGATGAACATTACGATAAGACCTTTATTTCGAGAATATGCGGCACAAAAACTATGTGCCTCACGACAAGAACTTCGGAAGAAATTTCCACATGCCTATAAACACAGTACAACCCTGCTGCAAGTACCGTTGTATCCTCATTTACGAATGGAAGAGAAGAAAAGAATCGCAAGCTTTTTTCGGAGTCTTCCTTAACTATATCACAAAGATTTGCAATACTCTCTCATCTATGGTATACTTAAAAAAAGTTATTTATGAGCCGTAAACCAAATATTCACTCGGTGCTATTGATTTCAGGCACGGATAGATCTCCAGTTAAAGATGTTATGGAGGAGATAAAAGAATATCTTCTTGATAACAGTATAAAATATCATCATACGTATCGAGATGAAAAACAGTATCCAGTAAAAAACTCTTTTGATTTAGCTATATCAATAGGAGGTGATGGTACCGTACTTTATGCTTCTCGTTTGTTATCATTACATAATATACCTCTACTGCCAGTTAATCTTGGTGAATTTGGCTTTATTACTGAGATATCTAGAAACGAATGGAAAGAGACCCTGGAATTATATTTACAAGGAAAAATTACAGTAGGTAAACGAGTGTTGGTGAACGCACGGTTACTACGCAAGGAACAAGAAGTGGAGTCCTTTATTGGTTTAAATGACGTAGTACTTTCTTCTGCTGGCGTGTCGAAGCTTGTGTGCTTCACGGTGCATTTAGGCAAAGACTATCTTGGCAAGTATCGATCGGATGGTATTATTGTAAGCACACCTACTGGATCAACTGCATACTCTGTGGCTGCTGGTGGACCCATACTGCATCCAGAAATGTCAGCTCTGATTTTGAATCCTATTTGCCCATTTACACTTTCACACAGACCTTTGGTGCTTCCAGAAACCGAAGAGCTTACCATTCATGTGGAAAAGAAACAGCGTACTAAGTTGCTCTTGTCGATAGATGGTCAGGACCCAACAAGACTGTTGCCCAATGACGATGTCTTGATCAAGCTTTCGAAAAAGCGTGTGCATATTATTCGATCAAATCATAGATCTTTTTATGAAGTATTGCGTACTAAGTTAAATTGGGCGGGGACTCCGTATGCTTGAAGAACTAGTGATACAGGATTATATCTTAATAGAAAATCTGTCTTTACCCTTTGGAAATGGACTTACTGTTTTAACTGGTGAAACAGGAACAGGTAAGTCCATATTAATAGGAGCGCTTTCCTTGCTTTTTGGGGCAAAAGCAGATGTATCTCTTATACGTAAAGGAGCGAAGGAAGCCAGAATTAGTGGACGCTTTGTAATAAGAAGATCACATCCTCTGCACCAATGGCTTAAGAAGAGAGGTATTCACTGTGATAACGATGAGATACTTGTACAAAGAACACTGAAAGCGAATGCGCGTGGAGCAATTCTCATTCAAACAGTACCGGCAACAAGGAGCGATTTAGTAGACTTTGCTTCGTTACTATGCGATCTTCACAGCCAGCACGAGCATCAATCTCTTTTTTCTACAGAAACGCAACGTCGTTTGCTTGATCGCTATGCAGGAATTGAACAACGAGTGGAATTGTTTGGCGAACAATTTGAACAAACAAGTGAGCTGCGACAGCAATATAAACAATTATTAAGAGAAGAAAAAGATAAAGACAAAGAATTGGATTATCTGCATCATGCAGTAGAAGAAATTCAAAAAGCACAACTAAAAGAAGGTGAGGAAGAAGAACTTGAGAAAAAAATAAAAAGACTTTCACAACATGATCAACTTGTGGAATTAGTTGAATCTACGTATGATATGTTTTCGAACACGCAAACAGAATCTCTTCGTTTTTTGATGAAACGGATTTCTCGGCATTTACAGCAGATTGCGGAGATTGACACAAACATGAAAGAAACAGCTCAACGTTTTGAAAATATATTTTTTGAGAGCGAAGATGTTTTTGAAGAAATAAATGCGTATCGATTGCGTATTATGCATGATCCGAGAGAACTGAAAGACTGTGAGTCTCGGTTTTCACTCATACAAAAATTAGAAAGCAAATATGGCTCGACAATAAAAGATGTGCTTGTTTTTTTGCATGCTTCACAAGAACGTTTGCGGCTTTTTGAACATATCGGTGTTCGCAAAGAAGAGTTAGAACAGCAAGTGCTGAGACAAGAACAAGAACTATTACAAGAAGCAAAGAAAATATCTGATATACGCCAACGTACTGCGGGTGAACTTTCTCAGGCAATTGAAAAAGTTCTTGGAAAACTAGGTATGGATAAAGCCCGCTTCGTTATTTGCTGTGAGGAAAAGAAAAACCGTGAAGGAGGTATTAGCTGTACAAGCAAAGGAATAGATAACATTTTTTTTCATATTGCGGTTAATCCAGGTGAGGATATGAGAACTATTCGTGCAGCAGCTTCTGGAGGGGAGTTGTCTCGTATCATGCTCGCAATTAAAACAATATTTGCAGATTCAGATACGCTTTCCATCCTTGTGTTTGATGAAATAGATAGCGGAATAGGTGGCGAAGTAGGGAGACAGGTAGCAGCTCATTTGGAAGAATTGGGGGCACACAAACAGGTGTTTTCTATTACGCATCTGGCGAGTGTTGCAGCCTGTGCCGATACACATATTAAAGTTGAAAAATATGTACAACACGATCGTACACACGTGCGTGCAATTGTGTTAGATGATAAACGGAGAATACAAGAGATAGCAAGAATGTTGGCAGGTGATCAGTCTCAGGATGTCTCATTGGATCATGCCAGAACGTTGTTAGAGAAAAGAAGTAAAGTATGGCTGAAGTAACGGAAGCAATAAAAGAAAGGTTTCAAAACTACGTTTCACGATGGAATTCTTATCAAACTCTTTATCATAAGAAGGAAGAAGAGTTTTTGCAAGAATTTGCTCAAACAGGCCGTAAAAGCGCAAAATTGCAAGCGGCATTGACACGAGTTAATATCACGTCCTTCTTGTTGTCTCAAAATATGTTGTTTATGTCTCTTTCAGGACGTAGACATGAAAAAGCGTTAAATGAGGCGCGTAAAAGTTGTTATCAAAGTATTTTGCATGTTACGGAAGTAACCAATCAATATATTAACGCTCCATTAAGTGATTACCTTGTATACCAAAACGACTTGAAATTATTTGATGATATAGAACGTTTTCAGTTGGCACGCAAGCTATTGTTTACTGTTGATTATCTTGAGATAGGATATGGGGAAAACACGAAGTGGAAGTGGTCCATTGCGGATCTTATGCTCAGAGCAATTGTAGCCGCACGAAATATTATGAATATAGAAGAAATGGGTAGAGAGTTTGCACCAACTAAAAACGGGTATCAGGAAAGGGTGTGGCATTGGCAAATTGTACGCCAAGGGTTGCAACATGCAGCCTTGTTATGCCGTAATAAGTATGAGTTGGTAAGTCGTTCTATTAACGATCTCAGAGCAGGAATTGAGCTGCTGCAAGCGCTTTATAGACTTTTGATGCTAACGGGAGAGCGAGAATATGCAGAAAAAGTAAAAACACAGGAAAGAGTGTGGAAAAAGAAAATGGAAGAAGATTTCCAAAAAAAGGATTCAACATGAAAATCTTTTTTCGCCTGCTGGTACTAATTATCGTGGTAATCGTGATATTGTTCATAGTTCCAGATAATTTTCCATTGGAGACATTATTGCAATGGAATTGGAAAACAACAATAACCAATAAGCAAAAAGAATATCCACCCCTGGAAGGGGAACTCCCCTTTTCACTCAACTGTTGTTCTGGTTATATCGATTCATATGGTAATGTTCGATACCGAATCAACACAGTATACAAGGCAAGTGTGGCACAATCTAGCTATATTGTGTATAACCAAGTTTCTGAAGTAAGCGTTATATTTGATCAAAGAGGAAAATTAAAAGGAAGAGTTTCATTAGAAGGCTACCCATTTTATCAAGATAACAAGTTGTTTCTTCTTTCGCCGCGAGGAACAAATCTATATCGTGTAGATGCTACAAACGGTAGAGTACTTTGGTCGTATGCAAGTAACGTGCCGATTACACGTCTTGTATCTCAAAAGGATCTTGTACTCATTGTCACGCTTACTGGTAATATATTACAACCTTCGGGAAAAGATTTATTTCCCTCCATAAATATGATACAGCCAATCCACTCAATAGCAGTTTCCGAAGATGCACTCCGATTGTTCGTTTATAGAGGGGGGGAGAATAAATCTTTTGGCAAAGACAAAGAAACTGCTCATATATATGCCCTGGATGATAAAGCTACACGGCAAATCGCTTCTTTCGATATTGACGACCCAACATTCTCCTATCATCCAGCTGTTTTTTTAGATAACAATAAAGTAGTTTTTGCCACGCATAGTCGGTTATATGCAGTATCACAACGAGGAACGGTTTTCCAGAAAAATATGCGAGGTGATGTTATGAGTATCAAGAAACTCGGTGCATATATACTTGTAATACATAGGAATTCTCAGAATATGATTTTTTCTGTGTGGATGTACCCGCTTGTGCGCATATTTCAGATGCCACTACCCGAGAATATTTCTTTTTTTGCTGTCAAGAATGATAAAATATATCTTGGTTATAATAAAACCATCATTCAATTTGAACTAATTTATGGTTAAATATATTTTTTTATTTCTTAGTATGCCTCTTGTAGCACAATGGCAATGGCCTCTTAAGGACCCTCAAGTGGTTCAAAACTTTACAGAAAATGTTATGTTGTTGCGATCTTCCTCTTTAAAGGTGTACTCACTAACGAGTGGAAATATAGCATATATGGCAAAAAAAAACCCTTTTTCGGAAATGTCTTCTCCTTTAGGGGAATATATTCTACTTGTGCATGATAATAACTTTTATTCCTTTTATGCTGGAATACATTTGTCTAACATTGAGGATATTGGTGTAAGCGGAGAAATTGTTATCGGGCAGGTAAAACGAGAGGGGTTTACCTATCAACCTTTGTTATTATTTGGAATACTCGATGAAACTAAGAATAAGTGGATTAATCCTCGCCTTGTACTTCCTGTACTACCTGAACCCCGTCCGGTCAATATGCATCTTATTCCGTTACGTAATGGAGGGCGAAACGGACTTGCAATAGTGCTGCGTAATAGGTTTACGCAAGCAACAGGCATAGCCCCCTATAAAGTTTTTATCAAAATAGATGACGTAGTGTTTAAAAATCAATATGATAGTGCTTTATTTTCGATGGGTAATCCACGCCTTTTGCGTTCATCACAGATTTTATTTTTCGATACCTCTCGTATAGTTTTGATTCAAGGTAAAGAACTTACTGTGAGTATGTGGAATTTTGCAGGAAAAAAGAGCATATTCAAGCAAATACTATACAAGTAATAAGCTATATCCTATTCTCAGAATTGGAGAAGACAGAAATTTCTTTATATCGCTTAATTTAAATGTAGCTAAATATGGTTTTTTTGTAAAAAAATTTTAAAAAAGCCTAAAGTTTATTGATTAAAAGCATTATGCTCTCTATACTACATACGTTGTGGGTGATTGTGGGAAAAAGTAGGATATTGTGGAACTTCTATGTTAACAGGACAGTTTGGCATTCTTGTAGATGAAAAGGGGCGAATTCTTATTCCAAGTAAATTGAGGCAAGAGATACCTGATAATATGCTGATTATTACTGCAGGGGTTGATACATGCCTTTGGATTTACCTTCCAGAGCAGTGGCGTAAGATTTCTCAGCAATTGATGGGAAAATCTTCTTTTTCATATAAAACACGACTAATACAGCGGAGGATAGTGGCTCCTGCGCAGGAAGTGGAATTGGATAGAACGGGAAGAGTGCTTATTCCACAACATTTACAACATATTGCGAAATTGAAAAAGGAATGTATTCTTCATGGATTACAGTTCTATATGGAATTGTGGGATGCGCAGCAATATCAAACATATCTGTCGCAACATGAAGAAGATTTTCTTGAAGCAGCTGAAGAGTTGGGAGGGTCCATCTTTCTTGAGTAAGATTCTTTATTATCATACACCAGTGTTAACTCATGAGATTGCGGATGAATTAAAAGATTTTACACACAGATTTCTTCTGGTTGATGCTACTGTGGGGGAGGGTGGACATTCAGCAATGCTTCTTGAAAAATTTCCCAATATGGATCTTGTGGGAGTGGATGCGGATGCCGAAATACTAAGAAGAGCCAAAGAACGTTTACGAAAGTACTCTTCTCGAGTACGTTTGTACCATATGTGGAATGATGATTTTTTTTTGTCATCCCCATTCTCCAGATGCGATTCTTTTGGATTTAGGAGTTTCAGTGTGCCATTATAAGCAAGAGGGAAGAGGCTTTAGTTTTGATAGTACGGATGAGATTGACATGCGTATAAATAGAACAGAAGGATATCCCGTTTCGCAGTTTGTTATGAAAGCGTCGGAGAAACAGCTGGCTGATGTAATATTTAACTTTTCTCAGGAGCGTGCTGCACGGAAGATCGCAAGAAAAATAATACATGCACGCAGGAACTGGGATACAGTTCGTGCTGCTGCCTTGGCTCAAGTAATTCGATCTTCTTATCCACCTGGTAGGCGTTATTCCTTTCCGCATCCTGCAACTAAAGTATTTCAGGCTTTACGTATATACGTAAACAATGAGTTAGAAAGACTGAGAAAAACACTTGTATATGCATCACAGAAATTGAAAATAGGTGGAAAAATAATAGTTATTTCTTTTCACTCATTGGAAGATAGAATAGTGAAACATTTTTTCAAGAATCACATAGCAGTAAATCAACCGGAACAAGCTCATGCTGAAGTATGTGTTGAAATAATAAGTAAAAAACCGATTCGGCCAGATGAAAAAGAACGAAAAGAAAATCCCTCGTCTCGAAGTGCACGCATGAGAGTGGCCAGGAGAATAGAATAGTGCAAACACGAACAGTACTAGGTTTTGTTTTTTTTGTGTTATTACTTTTTGCGATCAACTCTGTGCAATCATATAGATATAGTATGCTTCGAAAAGAAGTTGTTAGCTTGGAACAGAAACAAAAAGAGGCTTTTGAGAAAAATAAATCAAAACTGATTTTACTTACCAAAAAAAATAGTGCATATCGGGAACAACTTTTACAGTCTTCCGATGATGGTCTTTATATCGGTGCAGCAAAACAGATCATAATTATTGAGCCTGCAGATGAATAAGGTAGCAACAACACATAGCACATTGACTCATATTACGCAAATGTTCCGACTCGAAGGACTTGACTGCGCACAGTATGGCGAAGCAGATATTACTCATTTTTCTTTTTCTTCAAAAGACATTAAGAAGGGGACCTTGTTCTTTGCTTTATCTGGTGAAAATACTGACGGGCATAATTATTTAGATGAAGCATTTCAAAAAGGTGCTGTTGCCGCAGTTGTGCGATATGGCAAGACAAGCAAACATGTTGTTCGAATAGAAGTGGAAGATCCATATATGGCATTGCGGGTTCTCGCAGTAGCCCAAAGAAAAACGTGTGCACACGTAAAGAGAATCGCAATAACAGGTAGTAACGGGAAAACAACAGTAAAAGAACTGATATATGCTATGTTTCGAAAAGAATATTCAGTGTATCGATCAAGAAAGAATTTTAATACTATTGTAGGCATCGCAATTTCTTGTTTATATCTTCACCCTACACATAACTTTGCAGTCTTTGAATTTGGTATGGATAAGAGGGGAGAAATTAATGAATTGTGTACACTTTTTTCTCCTGATATCGGTGTTGTTACCAATATTGGAACTGCGCATATTGGAAGTGTCGGAAACTTTAATGATATAGCTAAGGAAAAAAAAGATGTTTTGTTAAGTCTTCCAAATGATGGAGTTGCTATTATCCCAGAAACCAGTGAATATACTGCTTTCTTGCGTAAGGGGTTGTGTTGTAAGGTGGAAGAATTTGGGTTGAAACACACCAAGGGATTCCTAAAAACTGATATTGATTTGCAGGGCAATACACGACTTATATTTCAAGATGGTGAACTTCGTACATCGTTATTAGGTGCTCACAATGTGAACAATATATTGGCTGCGGTACATACAGCCCAAATATGTGGGATATCTTTTGCAAGCATCAAAGCCGGAGTAGAGGGTTTTCAGCCCATTGAAGGGCGCTTAGTTTTAAAAAAGGGCAATGGTTGTGCAGTTATTGATGACACTTACAATGCCAGTCCAGAATCTATGAAGGCTGCCTTACAGGTATTGAAAGATTTAAGCAAGCAGTTTGCTCGTAGTTTTGCTATCTTGGGTGGGATGGAAGAATTGGGTGATTATTCGTTACAGGCTCATGAAGAAATTATTGAACTTTTACGAGCATACGCATTTGATGGAGGCATTCTTTGGGGTAAGGCGTATATGCAATCTCGGCGGCACATTCCCGGGTATGAACATGTAGAGACTTTAGATGAGGTTTTAATTGCAACAAAAAAGTTACGCTGTGGCGATGTTGTATTGGTAAAAGGAAGTCGTTGTTACAAAATGGAAACAATTGTACAAAAGATACTTATCGGGAGTGTGAAGAATGCTGCATGAAATTCTACTACCGTTAACTTCTTTCTTCTCTGGATTTAATATTTTCCGATATATTACATTTCGGGCTTCCTATGCAGCTATGACAGCACTTTTATTTAGTCTCCTGTTAGGCCCTCTATTTATTCGTTTTTTTCAAAAAAAGAATATTTTGCAACAAGTACGGCAAGATGAAGTGGCACATCATTCAGCAAAACGAGGTACACCGACTATGGGAGGGATTATTATTGTATTTTCCATTACGGCATCTTCCTTGCTTTGGATGAATTTCTCCAGTATATATAGTTGGATAGCGTTGTTGGCAACAATAGGATTTGGAATAGTGGGTTTTATTGATGATATGATAAAACATTCTCAACAAAGCAGCGGAGGTCTGCATGCACGTTTTAAGCTGATTGGTCAAATTCTTATTAGTAGTGTTGTGGTATGGGGAATAAGCCTTTATCAGGAGCGCTATGTAGATGTTGTTTTTATTCCATTCTTTAAACACTTCACTATTAATCTCGGTGCACTTTACGTACCTTTCGGTGTTTTTTTGTTGGTATCAATAAGCAATGCGGTCAATCTAACGGATGGTCTTGATGGTTTAGCTATTGGGCTAGTACTCATGATCGCACTTGCGTTTTCGGTGCTTGCGTATATTACGGGACGCGCAGATTTTTCACAGTATTTGAACATTCCTTTTATTGCTGAGACGGGAGAGTTAGCGGTGATTGCATTGGCACTTGCTGGTTCTTGTGTTGGATTTTTGTGGTACAATTCGTATCCAGCTGCAATTATGATGGGAGATACAGGGAGTATGGCCTTGGGTGGGTTGTTGGGAACATTGGCTATATTGATTAAGAAAGAAGTTCTATTGGTTATTATCGGAGGAATATTTGTTATAGAAGTTCTATCAGTTATTATTCAAGTACTTGTGTACAAAATAACACGGAAAAGAGTTTTCCGAATGGCTCCACTACATCATCACTATGAATTAAAGGGATGGTCTGAGACACAGGTGGTGCAACGATTTTGGATCTTGGGAGGTTTGTTGGCTATTATAGGATTGTCAACATTAAAGATGCAATGATCTTGGGACAGCAGCAATATACACATATAGAAAGCTCTCAAAAGGTTGATAAAGTCTTGCTTTATCTTATTATTCTTTTATCAGTAGTTGGTTTTATTTCACTATTCAACGTATCTTATCCACGCTCACAAGTATTATATGAAAACCCATTTTCTATTATTACCAAACAAAGCATCTGGTTTTTTATTGGTGGGATTATAGCAATGGTTTTGTATTCTTTTGACATCTCTCGTTTGAGGAAAATGAGTCCTATACTAATTCTATTTTCCATAATCTTGTTACTGTTTTCATTTATTCCAGGAATAGGTAGTGAATACCTGGGTGGGCGACGGTGGATTATTCTTTTTAATATATCAATACAGCCTTCCGAGTTTGTGAAGCTATCTCTTGTATTGTATCTTGCACATATACTAGCCAATAGGCAACACAAAATGACTGATGTAATGAATACAATACTTCCAGCCGTTGTGGTAGTTGCGGTGGTAGTTGGGATTATATATTTACAAAATGATTTTTCAACTGCAGTCTTCATCTTTTGTGTTGCGCCGCTTATGTTTTTTGTTGCCGGGGTGGCTATGAGACATTTTCTCTTATTGTTTTCTGTGGCAGTTCCCGTTATGGCTATTCTCTTGTTCACCAGAGAATATAGAGTACAGAGGCTTATCTCATTTTTAATGCCAGATCGTGATCCAACAGGGTCTGGATTTCAGATACTTGCTGCCAAATCTGCACTTGCACAAGGGGCTTTTTGGGGTAAGGGAATAGGATTGAGCCAAAATAAATTTGGTGTACTGCCAGAAGTACAGTCTGATTTTATACTTGCTATTATTGGCGAGGAGTTAGGTTTTTTGGGAATCTGTTTGGTATTAGGATTCTTTACACTTTTTGCTTTGCGTGGATACGCAATTATTTATCAAAGTGAGGATAGATTTATACAATTATGTGCTTTTGGTTTGACAAGTGTTGTCTTTCTCCAAGCTCTTATTAATGCTGCTGTCGTTATAGGTCTGCTTCCGACTACAGGTATTACATTACCTTTTTTCTCTGCAGGAGGATCGTCTCTTGTTACTACGCTCGCTATATGTGGTGTATTACTTTTGCTTTCTCGAGAGAGGAAATTATTATGACAAGTGCATTTTTGAAGAAATTGCTCAGATTCTTGCAACTGTTTTTGCTTTTAATTGTACTGCTTGAATTAGGGTATTATTTTATTTTATTGCCTTATACTTCACTTGCTACCATAGAGGTCAATACTGTACTTTCATTAACTGAAGAACAAGTATTACGCATGAGTGCGTTGCAACTACCTATTTCGTACTTTGAAGTACAGCCCAAGGAATTAGAAAAGAACATGGAAAAGTTCTTTCGCATTCGAAAAGCGCATGTACGTAAAAAATTTCCTCGTACACTTATTATAGATCTTGAGGAAAGAAAACCACTAGCTATCGTATTGGGGGCAGTGATAAGTGGTAAAGTGTTGCCTGGCCTTCTTGACGAGGAAGGAGTGATCTTTGAGGTGGGGTCGACTATGTCTGCATGGGATTTGCCTGTTATATCGGGAATGAGACTTTCCGTGCTTTCTTTAGGGTCACAGGTATCTACCGAAATGCTCCCCTTTCTTGCGGATTTGTATCAATGTAGGTTGCAGTATCCAGATGTGTATGCGCAAATATCTGAATATTCTATTCTTAAAACTATGCGGCATTATGAAGTACTTATGTATCCCCGACAACAATTATTGCCAGTAAGGTTGTCATTACCATTAAATTATTATCATTTTAAGCAAGCTCTTCCCGTGCTTCGCACAGTGTTGTCATATAATAACCCTTCTTCTTTCGATGAATTGGACTACAGAGGAGAGCTTGCGGTGCTTAAAGGAGAATATAATGGGTGATAGAATTGTGGCTGGATTGGATATGGGTAGTTCTTCAGTCAAAGTAGCTATCGTGCGTGTGGACGAGAAAGATGCTAGAGAAGTATTGGCAGTTGGTTATGCCCCAGCGCATGGCATTCGCAGAGGGATGGTTGTCAATATTGAATCTACTCTTCGTTCAATCGAACAGGCAATCTCACAGGCTGAACAAATTGCAGAATGTGAAGCGAGTAGTGTTGTGGCAAGTCTGGGGGGATTACATATCGAAGGTATAAATAGCAAAGGAGTTGCGGCAGTGAGTAATACGAGTGGCGAAGTAACAGCACAGGATGTACACCGTGTGATCGATGCAGCAAAGGCGGTGTCGCTGCCAGCAGATAGAGAAATGTTACATGTGCTGCCACGAGTGTATTCGCTTGATGGACAAAAACAAATTCTTAATCCTGTACATATGATGGGAGTTCGTTTGGAAGCTGAAGTGCACCTTATCACTGCATCATTAATGGCAGGACATAGTATGGTGCAATCTATTAATCGGGCAGGATTTCATGTACAAGAAGTGGTCTATGGCAGTTACGCAGCATCAAAGACAATCTTATCGCAAGAAGAGAAAAAGCTTGGGGTGTTAATTGTTACTTTGGGGGCAGATACTAGTGAAGTGCTGTTATTTAAAGATGGAGCTCCTTATCTGACCGAAGTGTTGCCACTAGGTGCACGACATATTACCGCAGACATAGCTGCAGTATTAAAAACCTCTCTCGAAGAAGCTGAACGGATAAAGATTCGTTATGGTATAGCTGATACGCATCTTATTGATCATGAAGAGGAAATTCTCATACAGGGAGTTGCGAACCGATCTCCTCGTCTGTGCAGTAATGTTGAATTATGCGAAATAATTGAGGCTAGGATGGTGGAAATTTTTCAAATGATATATGACCAAATTACCCAAAAAGGAATTCAGTTTGATATTCCTGGAGGTGTGGTTCTTAACGGTGGCGGCGCACTATTGACAGGGAGCGTTGACTTAGCAGAATCTATTTTTAAACTGCCGACCCGAATAGGAAGTTCTGCAAGATGCGGGGGATTGGTAGAAACATATCAAAATCCCTTAATGAGCATAGCGGTAGGACTAACACATTTTTCGGCAGATGAAGGAGTGAAACAAAATGAAACAAAAAAGACTATTTTTCATCAGTTCCGGCAGTGGACTAGGAATTTTTTTGAATAATGTAAGAGGAGTGGAGGTATACAAATGCATTTCCGATTAATTGAGAATGCTTCAACTAATGGAGCATCTCCCACAAAAATAAAGGTAGTAGGAGTTGGAGGAGGTGGAAGCAATGCAGTCAATCGTATGATCGAAGATGGAGTTGATCATGTTGATTTTATTGCAGTCAATACGGACTTGCAAGCATTGGGAACAAATTACGCACCTACTAAACTTCCCTTAGGAATTAAGGTAACTGGCGGATTGGGAGCCGGTGGTGATCCCTTAGTTGGAGAAAAGGCTGCGTTGGAAGATTCCGATGCTATTAAGTCTGTTTTAGAACATACAGATATGGTGTTTGTGACAACAGGGATGGGAGGTGGAACAGGAACAGGCGCTGCTCCAGTAATTGCAGATATTGCCCGGCAAATGGGAATTCTCTGTGTGGCAGTAGTAACTAAGCCATTCAATTT
>Ga0256913_10001093_pt1 | contig 14049 bp, 11 predicted proteins | sample Axial_MatmetaG_FD_185970 | JGI IMG/M metagenome (GOLD analysis project Ga0256913, IMG submission 185970) | Deep-sea worm associated microbial mat communities from Axial Seamount, Juan de Fuca Ridge, Pacific Ocean - Axial_Mat | ecosystem: Environmental > Aquatic > Marine > Oceanic > Microbial...
CAAAATATTCTCTGCAATAAACATATTGAATGCGTTCAGTACCTCCTGGTCGACAACGGTCACATCCGAGAAGAGGGTACTGATCTGCTCATAGAAGATCACCATAAAGAAAAGCGATACCACAATATCGTCTATGACAAATGCCCCTATCCGTTTCCGCAGAGACGCGACAGGCAAAGCGTTCGGTTCTTTCATTTTGCAGAACCTACAGCGCCTGATACGCAATATCGGTACGGCACTGCTTCCCGGCGAAATGGACCTGCCCTACCAGCATATAGGCATGCTTCTGTGCCTCTTTGATACTGTCACCCAGCCCCACACACACCAGGACCCTTCCACCAGTCGCATAGAGTTTTCCGTCTTCGCCACGGCTTACCCCGGCATAGGAGATATGCGCATTCTCTTTCAGCTCTTCATGGTAGAGGTCATCGATGATGATCTCTGCGGGAGGGGTGCTTTTATACGGGTAGTCTTTACTTGCCATCACCACACCCACTGCATATTTGTCGTGGAACTCTATGGTGGCACTCTTCAGGTCTCCGGTCGCAGCCTTGTAGAAAAGTTCCGATGCAGGAGACTTGAGCAGCGGCATCAGCTCTTCACACTCAGGATCACCGAAACGTACATTGTACTCAAGAATGATCGGCTCGCCTTTGACGACCATAACACCGATGAAAAGAACACCCGTAAACGGCATCCCCTCCTCTTCCATCCCTTTGAGGGTCGGTTTGATCACCCTTTCATCCAGCTTGCGGTAGATCTCCTCATTGACAAGAGGTGTCGGCGCATAAGCTCCCATCCCACCCGTGTTGGGACCCTCATCATTGTTCAGCAGCCTTTTATGGTCCTGCGCGGCAGGAAGGACCACATAATCTTTTCCGTCACAGATTGCGAATACCGAAAGTTCATATCCGTCAAGGAACTCTTCCACCACGATCGCCGTTCCCGCATCACCGAACGAGTTACCGGAGAGCATCTCACCCGCCGCTTTTTTCGCTTCGTCACGGCTCTGTGCGATGATCACCCCTTTTCCACCGCACAATCCGTCCGCTTTGACCACAATAGGCGCATCCAGTGTGTTGATGAATTTATAGGCCTCTTCAAGAGAGTCCGTCTCTACATAACGCGCGGTAGGTACGTTATGCCGCGCAAGGAAATTTTTCATGAAAATTTTGGAACCTTCCAGCTGGGCAGCCTGTGCCGTCGGCCCGAAGATCGTCAAACCTCTCTCTTTGAACACATCCACAATACCGCCTACCAGTGGTGCTTCCGGCCCTACGATCGTCAAATCGACCCCGTTGGCTTCCACAAAATCCGCCAGTGCATTGAAATCACTGATATCCAGATTCTCACCCAGTTCATCGGTAGCGCCGTTGCCAGGTGCAAAATAGATCTTCTCCACATTCTCATCTTTTTTCAGTGCCAGACCGATGGAGTATTCTCTTCCACCTGCACCAATAATCAATACATTCATCTGTTTTCTCCGAAAATATAATTAATATACCTACATTCAATAGAGGATTTAGTAGTGGTAATCGTTGTGCGTAGAGAGTTTTGTAAAATGCTTGAAGGCGAACCCCAAGTTCGTCAATGGCATTTTGCAAAGCTCTATGCGTGCAAAAACTGCCGCTAATAAACCCCCGAGTGGCCGTTCTGTCTAAAGTCGGCCCTAATAAGCCAACGGTGTAGGAGAGAGCATCTCTTTAGGGGGCGATCTCTCGCGGGTTTCCCTCGCTCGAACGAGAACGCCCACACACCGATCTGCTACCTGTCCCACAAACATGTAATGTTGGACCCCATATCACAGTTATCGAACCACTTAGGTTATTTTTATTATAACCTATTTGGAGTTAGAAGAGATTAAAGTATCGATGAAAATGGAAAAAATCATACCTCTGCCGCTTTTAGAATACAGGCGCTGATCAACGGTTCATCCGCTACGACATAGTTTGCATTCGGTGGAAGATGTACTTTGGTCGCCTTGCCTATCACTACGGCGGTATAACTCTCTTTCCATACGAAATTTTTCAAAAAACAGTGGATGGTGGAGGGGGAAGTGAAGATGATGACGGCCCCTTCAGAAGGAGTTTGTTCAGTCGGATATTTGAGACAGGAGGTCTCATAAATAATCTGTTCCCTGAGTATGATCCCCTCTTTTTCCAAAAATCCTTTGGAATCAAAAGAGATCTCCTTGGGCCTCAGATAAAGCAGTTTTCTCTCTCTGAAGAATGTTGCGATATCCCGGCTGAGCGTTTCACCGTAGAATGACTTCGGATGATAGATCACCCTTCCTCCCAACGCCTCGATCTGTTTCTTTGTTGCCGGCCCTATGGCGATACAGGGGTATTCTTTCCATGATGTATCGATCGTATCCGCACTGATCACAGCCTGCTTGGATGTGAACATCAGCGTATCACTTCCGTTAAAATCGATCCTGTCCGCTGTAAGACTGAAATCGATCATAGGAAGAGAGATCGTTCCCTCACGGGGTGTAGGGGAGAGAAGGTAGATTTCCTTTTGCATTAATATTCTTTGGCGGGCAAGGGTTTCCCGTGTAACATGGCTTCATTTACATCTTCATCGTCATACGGGTCGAAATGCGGCGTAATGATCCACCGTTTTTTCTTGTCAAGCGCAATCATTTTGTCTTCAACCTCATCGGCGATACGATGCGCTTCCAGCAAAAGCATATTGGGACGCAGTACCATATGGAACTCTACAAAATTGGTCGTTCCGTCAGTACGTGTTTTCAGCCAATGATAACTCGTCACTTCGGGATGTTCCGTAATAATCTCCTTGATCTGTGCCACGATCCCGCTCTCCAGTGATTTGTCAAGAAGGATCTCGATCCCTTCGACAATGATCTCATAGGCAGAGTAGATAATATAAATACCAATCCCGAAACCAAAGATCGCATCGATACTGTCTATACCTGTCAGGGAGACCAGGCCCAAAGCCGCCAATACCGCTGCATTGCTCCAGAGATCCGTCTTGTAGTGCAGTGCATCCGCTTTGATCACAAGATTGTTTGTCTCGCTGGCGATACGCATCAGGTACCGGACAAGGAAATAGGTCACTACTATGGAAAAGAGCATAGCAAAAATAGAGGGCATAAGCAGTGTGGTCTCAGCCCCTCTGCTCAGTTTTTTTACCGCTGCATAAATGATGTAGAGCCCGGATACAGTAATAACCGTACCTTCTATCACCGATGCTATCGCCTGTATTTTCGCTTTACCATACTGGTAATCCGCATCAGGGTCCTCTTCGGATTTTTTGATCGCAAAAAAGTTAAATACCGAAACTGCCATATCCAGCAGTGAATCGATGGCAGATGCCAGGACTGCGACTGATCCACTGGCGATACCAATGACAAGTTTTACGATAACAAGTACCGTTGCAACGCTGCTTGAAACCACCGTTGCTTTTTTTTGGGGTGACATATTCTGGTTCAAAAGAGTTCCTGTAAATTTAAAGTAATGAAAATTATAACATGAGAAGCGTTAATCCAGGGCGGCGGAAGCGCCCTGCCAGTTTTTTAACTCTATTTAGAGTGCTTTGGATGCCAGTTTTGCGACCCTCTGTGCAAATGCCCCTTTATCTTTAGGCTCCAGCCCTTCCGAGAGTTTTGCAGAATCAAGCAGTATCCATGCCATATCGTCAAAGAGCGCCTTATCTTCAAGCCCATCCAGTTTTTTGATCATTTCATGATCAGGGTTGATCTCCAGGATGAGAGGTATCTCCGGCATCTCCTGTCCCATTTGCGCAAACATCGCTGCCATACCTGCCATCGGGTCGGAACTGTCTTTAAGGACGCATGACGGGCTCTCTGTAAGTCTGGTGGAGATCTTCACCTCTTTGACCTCTTCTCCCAAAGCCTCTTTGATCTTGTCGGTCAACGGCTTGAACTCTTTGGCAACCTCCTCTTTCTCCTCTTCGGTTTTGGTATCCGGAGCATCGATGGTCGTAATATCTTTCAATGTCCACTCTTTGTAGCTTCCGATCATCGGTGTCACGATACTGTCCACCTCCTGATCGTCCATAATAAGCACTTCGATATTCGCTTTTTTATACGCTTCAAGCAGTGGAGAGTTTCTCAGTACTTTCTCATCTTCTCCAATGATGTAATAGATCTCTTTTTTCTCAGAATCTCCGCGTGAGATATAGTCGTCGAGAGATATCAGCCCCTCTTCACTGGAACTCTTGTATCGTACGATCTCAAGCAGTGTCTCTTTGTTCGTATAGTCCGTATAGATCCCCTCTTTGATCACTCTGTTGTACTGTTCGGTAAACGTCTCGGCATCCTCACCTTCGAGTTTTTTGATCGCCGCAAGTATTTTTTTCACGGAGTTCTGTTTGATATTTGCCAGTATCCTGTTCTCCTGAAGAATTTCACGGCTGACATTCAGAGGCAGGTCTTCAGAATCTATGATCCCCTTCACAAACCTCAGGTATGGAGGAAGCAGCTCTTTTTCATCATCGGTAATGAAGACACGCTTGACATAGAGTTTCACACCCGGTTGGTAATCTGCCCTGTACATATCCATCGGCGCTCTTTTGGGAATGTAAAAGAGTGTCGTGAACTCATTGGCCCCCTCCACTTTATTATGCAGGTAGAGCAGCGGCTCATCATCTCCATGGGAAATGGTCTTGTAGAACTCGATATAATCCTCTTTTTTCAGTTCCGATTTTGGCAGTGTCCAGAGCGCCGTCGCCTCATTGATCTGCTCGGACTTCTGTACAGTCTTGGTCTCTTTTTCGTCACCCTCACCCGTCGTCTCCTCTTCTGCATAGTTCAACATGATCGGATAGGCAATATGATTGGAGTACTTCTTCACGACCTCCTGTACTCTCCATTTGTCCAGGAACTCTTTCTCGTCATCTTTAAGCTTGATATAGATCACTGTACCGTGGGACTCTTTGGTTACAGGCTTGACCTCATACTCACCCGTACCGTCCGTACTGAACATATAGGCCTGCTCTTCCCCAGCCTTTTTGGAGATGACATCGACCTTCTGTGCTACCATAAAGACCGAGTAGAACCCTACCCCGAACTGTCCTATGAGATTGGAATCTTTTTTGGCATCCCCTGTCAGGTTCTCCACAAAAGATTTCGTACCCGACTTGGCAATGGTTCCCAGGTGGTCCATAAGATCGGCTTCATTCATCCCTATCCCGTTATCCATAATACTGATAGACTGATCCTCTTTGTCGAGCTTGATCGTGATCTTGCCGGACCATGCCTCCTCTTTGAACTTCTCATCTGTCAGCGACAGGTAATTGAATTTGTCAATCGCATCGCTTGCATTGGACACCAACTCACGGATAAAGATCTCTTTATTCGAATAGAGTGAGTGCGTCATAAGCTTTAAAAGCTCTCCTATTTCTGTTTGAAACTGATGTTTTGCCATTGGTTTCTCCTCATACAATACTTTTTTTGTGGGATTATAGTATATTTTAACAATTATTTCAAGTTTTTTTTAAAGATAGTTTAGTGAATATGACTAAAGTTATATTTTTGCTATAATCAGGGTATGAAAACATTATATCTCATCAGACATGCAAAATCGGACTGGAAAGACGGAAGTGAGAGTGATTTTGACCGGGGTCTCAACAAGAGGGGCAGAAAAGCTGTTGTAACAATGTCGAATGCGCTCAAGAAGATGCGCATCATGCCTGACCTGATCCTTTCGAGTTCTGCCAAAAGAGCCAGGCTGACGACAATGGGACTTGCGGAAAACCTGGGCTATAAAGGGGAGATCAGATACCTCGATGCACTCTACCTCGCAGATATTGAAACCATGGAGACCATCGTAAGCGGACTGGACAAGCGGTACAATACGCTCTTTCTTGTAGGACACAACCCCGGCCTGACACTCTGGTTCAACCTTCTGACCGGAAGTACTATCGACAACATACCGACACTCGGCATCGCAGGCGCAGCATTCCCTGTAGAAACATGGAGCCAGATCAAAAATACAAAGGCAAAAAAGACCTTTTTCATCTACCCGAAGATGTTCAAAGATCCAGTACAATAGCAGAAGCCTTGAAATAATGCCTTTAGTTTATCAAAGATGAAATAAGATACCTTGAATTTTTTCCAGTTTGCTTTAGATGTGGAGGTTGTTGCGAAGGAGCTTACACCATGTAAGTGACTAAGCAAACTCCTTCACAGATGAAGTAAAATGGGAAAAATTACTCCCATTCGATGGTTGCTGGGGGCTTGGAGCTGATATCATACACCACCCTGTTGATCCCATCGATCTCATTGATGATGCGGCGACTCATACCTTCGAGGACATCGTGCGGTACATGTGCGAAGGTAGCGGTCATTCCGTCTACTGACTCTACCATTCGGATACAGACGGTATTGTCGTAGGTACGGTTATCACCCATGACCCCTACGGACTGGACATTCAGCAGTACGGTAAAGGCTTGCCAGACTTTGTCGTAATACCCTGTGGCTTTCAGCTCTTCCTGCATAATAGCATCCGATTCTCTGAGCAGTCTCAGCGCCTCTTCATTCACATCTCCCATGACACGGATCGCGAGTCCGGGGCCGGGGAAGGGGTGTCTGCCTATCATATGATTGGGCAGCCCAAGTTCAAGGCCGAGTTTTCGGACTTCATCTTTGAAGATCTCTCTTAGCGGTTCGACCAGTTCAAAGGTCATCCAGTCGGGGAGCCCTCCTACATTGTGGTGGGATTTGATGGTTTTGGAAGGCCCTTTGACCGAAACAGACTCAATCACATCGGTATAGAGCGTACCCTGTGCAAGGAAAGAGACATCGGTATGTTTTTTCGCTTCTCTGTCGAAGACTTCAATGAACTTCTCCCCGATCGCTTTACGCTTTGTTTCAGGGTCTGTCACACCGGCAAGTACCTCCATGAACTCTTTTTTGGCATCTATCGTAATAAGAGGAATATCCAGCATTTTGAACATATCCTGCACCTGCTCCGCTTCATCTTTACGCAGCAGTCCCTGATCGACAAAGACACAGATAAGCTGCTCTTTGGGCAACGCTTCATGCAGCATGGCAGCCACAACGGAAGAATCCACACCGCCGCTTACACCGCAGAGTACCTTTTTGTCTCCCACCTGTGCTCTGATCTGGGCGATCTTCTCTTTGGCGAAACTTCCCATATTCCATGTACTTTCACAGCCGCAGATATATTTTGCGAAATTCTTCAGCAGTTTCGTTCCCTCTACCGAGTGGTGTACCTCCGGGTGGAACTGGAAGGCATAAATGTGCGCTTCTTCATTGGCTATGGCGGCGTAAGGGGAGTTCTCGCTGGTTCCTATGACTTCAAAATGCTCGGGAAGCTGCTCCGCCCTGTCCCCATGGCTCATCCAGACAATGCTGTCCTGTACAATATCTTTGAAAATGGGAGAGTTCTCATTTTCGATATGAAGTTTCGCTTTGCCATACTCATGGTGGTCTGCAGGAATAACCGAGCCGCCGAAATGCTGTGTGATCAGCTGCATACCGTAGCAGATGCCCAGGATCGGCAGTCCAAGTTCCCATATACCCTCATCAGGTTTGTAGGCATCTTCCGCATAGACCGATGCGGGACCGCCGGAAAGGATGATCCCCCGCGGCTTTCTCGCCTTGATATCCTCGATACTCTCGCGGTAGGGTACGACTTCCGTATAGACACCGGACTCTCTGAGTTTCCTTGCGATGAGCTGTGTATACTGTGAACCAAAGTCGAGGACTAAGATAGGTACTTGTTTCATAAATCATTTCCTTGTATTTGTATGAGTAAATCTTCGATAAAAACTTATTCATATAAATAGATGTGTGTCCCCCTCGACAAGCTCAGGGGACAGAGATCACTACATATGGTGCGCACCGATACGGAGCAGTTCGAACTGGACATACCAGACAGTGACCGAGACGATATATCCGATCAGTACAGTCCATGCATATTTCATATGCGAAGCGAACGTATAGGTACCGTGCATCTTGCCCATCACCCCGACACCCGCTGCAGAACCGAACGAAATAAGGCTTCCGCCTACACCGGCTGTCATAGTTACAAGCATCCACTGAGACTGTGTATCGACACCCATATTCGGGTCGGCCTTGAGTACTGCGGACATAACCGGGACGTTATCGACGATGGCAGAGAGGAATCCTACGCCGATATTCACTACGGTAGCGCCGAACTGGCTGTAAAGCTCAGTGAAATACTCCAGGAATCCAAGGAAATGGAGTCCGCCTACGGCTGCAAGGATACCGAAGAAGAAAAGGAGCGTATCGTTCTCGATTTTGGCGATCCATGTAAAGACATTCACTCTTGTAGGAGAGCTGCTCCGGTTCAGTTGATAGACATACATTTTAAGAATGGCCAAACCGAACATCATTCCCCACATTGCCGGCAGATGCAGTACCTGGTGGGAAAGAACGGCCAGAGAGATCGTCAAAGCGAAAAGCCCGATGATTATTTTTCCGCCTTCGGCGATCTCGATCTTCTCTTCATCCGCATTGAACGGCGGTTTTCCGTCCGGGACAAAACGTGAAAGCAGGAATGCCGTAACGAACCAGCCGAGTATCGCTGCAGGGAAAAGGAAGAGGAACTCCGTAAATTCTCCTTTCCCGTCAACCCATACCATCAATGTAGTAATGTCACCGAACGGCGACCATGCGCCCCCCGCATTGGCAGCCACGACGATGTTGATGGCACCTGGAACCAGAAAATTCTTATTCTCTCTGTCTATCGTCAGAAGGACTGTCGAAAGGATCAGCGCCGTCGTAAGGTTATCCGCCACAGGAGAGATGAAAAATGCCAGAAGCCCGGTGACCCAAAAGAGTTTTTTATAGCTGTATCCTTTGGAGACAAGGTTGTATCTCAATGCGGAGAAAACCTCCCTGTCGATCATCGCTTCGATATACGTCATCGCAACAAGAAGGAAGAAGAATATCCCGGCAATTTCAACGATAAGGTGCTCCACCTCTGTCTCAAGATGATGCCCGTCCATTCCGTTCATGGCGAAATAGAGGCCAATAAGCATGAAAATACCCGTACCCGCAAGCAGTGCCGGCTTGGCTTTGTTGATATGATATTTATCTTCCGCCGCGATAAAGTAGTATCCGACAATAAAAATAATCAGTGAGAGTATTCCTACCCATGTCGTGGTTAAGTGTAGTTGATCGTGCATTTTTTTCCTTAATGGTTAGTTTTCAATATAGTGCGAGCCCAGGGACTCTTTTCGTGCAAGTGCCGCATCCACAATCGCCGAAGCTGTATTGAGACGAAGCTCCAGCAATCTTCCTATCTCTTTGTTTTTCATATCGTAAATAAGATTTTTCGCTTCATGCAGCCCCTGGGTCGTCCTGATAATTCCTATATCCTCCCACATTACCTGGCGCAGTTTCTGTTTATAGGTTTTATCGTTCTCTTTATGCAGAATATTACCATAATCCTTCTCAAACATAGGTGTCTTGACTGCCTGATGTCCTTTACCGAGAAGATGGTCCACAGCCCGTTTCGCGAAAACCACCCCCTCAAGCAGGGAGTTGGATGCCAGACGGTTGGCGCCATGTACGCCGGTACGTGCCGCTTCGCCTATGACATAGAGGCCTTCCAGCCCCTCGATACACCCGTTCGTATCGCAGTTGATCCCTCCGTTGGCATAATGAAATGCCGGAGAAATGGGTACCCTATCCTGAGGAAAATGATACCCCAGTGCATCAAAGGTCCTCGTAATGTTCGGGAAGCGTTCATGGAAAGTCTCTTCCTCGAACATCGAAAAATCCAGATAGGTCTGCTGTCCCGTCTCGCGCTTATGCTTGAAAATACCACGCGCCACGATATCCCTGCTCGCAAGCTCTCCCCGCTTATCGTACTCGAACAGGAAACGCTTTCCCTCTTCATCGACCACATGCGCACCCTCTCCCCTGAGCGCTTCGGTCAGAAGCAGTTTTCTGGCAAAAGGCATGTCGACAAAAACCGTCGGATGGAACTGCATGAACTCCATGTCGGCAAGTTCGATCCCCTTTTCCACACAGATACCGTGGATATCCGCCGAAACGGTACGGGAGTTGGTATTGAACGCATACAGAGAGCCTATGCCTCCGCTCGCGATGATCACATCATCTGCATAGATCGTTGTCGGACGGTAGTTGACAGTCGCTTTCACCCCGTAGCATCTGCCATTTTCGATCAGCAGGTCATAGACGAGGGTATTTTTCTGCAGCTGGTGCCTGTTCTGCACCATCATGAAGTAGTGCATATAACGCCCAGTAGCATCCCCGCCCGCATGCACGATACGCGCTACCGAGTGGGCCGCCTCTTTGGTATAAAGAATATTTCCTTTATCGTCCTTGTCAAACTCCATCCCTTTGGCGATGATATCTGCCGTTGTCTCAAGAGAGGTTCTGGAGAGTATTTCAACCGCCTCTTTATTGTTGTGGTAGGCACCCGCAGCCATCGTATCTTCCACATGGAGAGGGATATCCGCTTCGTTCAAGGCTGTGACCATACCCCCCTGGGCATAAAAGGTATTGCACTCCCAGGGGATATCTTTACAGACCACCAGTACTTTTTTGCTTTTGGGCAGCTGCATCGCTGCATAAAGCCCGGCAATACCTGCTCCAATGATCAAAACATCATATTTTTTCAAAGCTTATCCTTCCTGGGCCGTATTGGTATCCGGCACATACACGGGATGGGTCTTGTGCCCGCATCCTGCCAGCACCATACAGCAAACAGATGCTATAATAAAAACATGAAAAAAGTGTCTCTGATTTTGTCTCATCTTACCGACCAGCCTCAATTTAAATTTTTAAAACAACAGGCATGTTACAGGAAGTTCATTAAACTTCTTGGAAATAAATACCAACAGGCGATTGCCTTTGTCTATATCAAAAACAATACACTCTTTGTCGCGGTTACACATCCCGGCTTTAAAATGGAACTTAATTATAATAGAGATTTATTAAAAAGCGTATTAACGCAGCTTCGTTCCCACGACAGCGCATGCACGATGATGCAGGCGGACAAAGTGGTTGTTTTCCACAGTAGATACCATCCCGCAGCCGAACGGAAGGAGGAGAGCAGCACGATCCCCCACTACCATGAACGCGCAAGTTCCGATTTCAAGATAGAGAGCAAAGATGCAGACCTCATTCAAAAATTCGAGCATATCAAAGAGCAGATAGCAGCAGGCAGTTAAGATGGAAACAACTATCCGGAACCTCCCCTCCTCCGCCGGGGTCTACCAGTACTTTGACCATGCGGGGAAACTGCTGTATGTCGGCAAAGCGAAGAACCTGAAGAACCGTGTCAAAAGCTACTGGCGCTTTACACCGGACTTTACCCCCAACCCTGCACAGAGCCCGCGTATCGTCAAGATGCTGCATGAGGCGCACAAGCTGGATTACATTGTCGTAGAGAGTGAGGAGGATGCCCTAATACTGGAAAACTCCCTGATCAAACAGCTCAAACCCAAATACAATATCCTCCTGAGGGACGACAAGACCTACCCTTATATCTATATCGACGAATCTCAGCCCTTTCCCCGCTTCGAGATCACACGCAAAGTCATCAAGGGGAGAAAGATCACCTACTACGGCCCCTTCCCTACCGGAGGCAAGGCACTCATAGATGCTCTCTATGAAGTCTACCCTCTCGTACAGAAAAAAAACTGTCTCAAAGAGAAAAAAGCCTGTCTTTTCCACCAGATCAAAAAGTGTCTGGCACCCTGTGAAAGCAAAGTGACCCCGGAACAGTATGCCGACATCATCTCCGAAGCGAAAAGTGCGATCGTCAAGCGCAAAACACTGACAGAAGCACTGACACGGAAGATGGGTACGCTCGCGCAGCAGGAGCGCTACGAAGAGGCTACCCGTATGCGCGACATGATACAATCCATCACTGCACTGACACTCGATTCCAATATCGACCTTGCCAACCAACTTGACCTTGACATCTTCGCCATCCTCAACGGCGATGAAAGGGGTGTTGTGGTAAAGCTCTTTATGCGGAGCGGGAAGATCATCTCCTCCTCCTACGCCTACTTCAGGCATACGCATCTCTTCGATGAGAATGAAGCCTACAGGCAGGCGCTGCTTGAGTTCTATACTGTAGATACCCCCAACATCAGCAGGCAGATCCTGACAGCCCACCCTTTTGAAGACAGGGAGCAGGTAGCGCAGACACTCTCTGCACGCTTTGGCCGAAAAATAGAGATCACCACCCCCAGGCGCGGCACCAAAGCCAGACTGACCGCATTGGCACTGCAGAACGGCAAAGAGCTCTTGCGTACCAAAACGGACGGAACGCTCATGGAACAGAGGATCGCGGACCTTTTGGACCTTACTACCGTACCTTACCGTGTTGAGACGTTCGACAACTCCCACCTTATGGGTGCCGCAACGGTCGGAGGTATGGTCGTATGGGACGAGAACAGGTGGGAGAGGAGATCCTACAGACGCTATATCCTGCATGAAAGAGACGAATACGGCCAGATGAGAGAGATGCTCTCGCGGCGTATTGCGGAGTTCAAAACAGAACCCGCACCCGACCTGTGGATACTCGACGGCGGCCAGGCGAACCTCAATCTTGCCAGGGAACTTCTTGCCCGTGCCCATGTGCATCTCGATGTCATCGCCATCGCCAAGGAGAAGCTTGATGCCAAAGCCCACCGTGCAAAAGGTGCGGCAAAAGACCTGCTCTATACTATTCACGGCCTTATAGAGCTCAAACCCAATGATGCCCGCCTGCACTGGATACAACGGCAGAGAGATGAGGCCCACCGTTTCGCCATCACTTACCATCAGAATAGAAAACGTAAAGAAGATACCAAAATCTCCCTGCTGAATAAAAAAGGTATAGGGAAAGCAACCGTAAAAAAACTTATCGATTATTTTGGTACTTTCGAAGCCATTGAGAAGGCTTCTTTGGAAGAGATAGCACGTGTCACGAACAGGAAAATCGCACATATTCTCAAGGAGAGCAATCCCTAATCGTACATAATTTAATATTTTTTACTAAAAAACGTATTTTTTCATTCTATTTTTAGTTTAATTGTTATAAGGTTTTAGTAGCGGGATTTTATCTGATTTAACATTGATAGCTTGAAAAAGATCCGACCTGCTGTATTTTTACAATTGTTAAAGCTAAACTCATTGTGAAGTGAGGACAGAAAACCATGGGTCTCATGCAGATCGCCAGGTTGCCGGTAGTAAAAGTCAGTAGTATGGCTTTGACGATCACCATTATTGTACTGCCTTCTTCACAGATTAGAAAAAAAGGTAAGAGAGTATTATGAACAGACCTGATCCGATCGATGAAGAGTATACATTTGAAAAAGGGCTGATCGTCAGTTCCACAGATCTTAAAGGCATCATTACCTATGCAAACAGAAAATTCTGTGAAATTGCAGGCTATACGAAGAGTGAACTTACGGGGAAAAACCATAATATCGTCAGGCATCCCGATATGCCCAAAGCAGCATTCAAGGGGCTGTGGGAGACGATCAAAGCGGGGAAAGAGTGGACAGGCATTGTGAAAAACCTTAGAAAAGACGGACGTTACTACTGGGTATATTCACATATCGCACCAGTCTTTAACGAAGGAAAAATCACGGGATACACTGCGGCAAGAAGGCCTGCATCCAAAGATGAAATCACAGAAAGTATACACATGTACGAATACCTGTTCAAACAGGAAACCAAATAAAAGGAGTTGTTTATAGATGTACTATATTAAAAACCAAAACAATCAGATCATTGCCGCCGATCCTCTCGTGCTTGATCTTCTCAAAGTGGAAAGCATCGATGAACTCTATAAGGAAACTGTATTGGGGAATATCAGTTTTCTGGAAAAAGAAGAGGGGAAAATCACTATTGAAACACTGGTAAATGAACTGTGTTATACAACAAGCAGCCATGAGCTTTCAGGTCTTCTGGGGAAGATGACACTGGTGGCCCTCCAAACGCCTGTTACCCCCTCTGCCGAACAGGAAATAGCTGATGTTTCCGAACTTCTACAGGAAGAGACGGAAGAGCGTGACGAAAAAGAACTGATTGAAAAACTCCTTGATATC
>Ga0256913_10001094_pt1 | contig 14048 bp, 6 predicted proteins | sample Axial_MatmetaG_FD_185970 | JGI IMG/M metagenome (GOLD analysis project Ga0256913, IMG submission 185970) | Deep-sea worm associated microbial mat communities from Axial Seamount, Juan de Fuca Ridge, Pacific Ocean - Axial_Mat | ecosystem: Environmental > Aquatic > Marine > Oceanic > Microbial...
ACCCGAATACTTTCTTTCGTCCACATAAAAGTTCAGGGTCAATTTATCTGAACAGTCTTGTGTACAAGGAACTAAAAGCCATGGCATACATTGCAAAACAGTTAGGATTTGAAGAAAGAACCGATGAATATGAAAAGGAAGCTGCAAAATTAAAAGCTGCAATTCAGGAGAATTGCTGGGACGAAAGAGATGAGTCTTTTTATAGTGTCGATTTAAATTTACTTCCGGTACACGCTGACGGATGGAGATTACATAGTGGAAATCCACGCGATTATAATTGTGTCATTCAACGTATCGATTTCTGGACAAACTTCCTTCCTTTGTGGGCAGGAATTGCAACACCCGGGCAGGCAAATGCAATGCTGAAACAGTATAACAATACAAAAACATTTAATGCTCCGTACGGAATAAGAACACTTTCAAAAATGGAAAAAATGTACAACCTGAAAGCAAGTGGTAATCCATCGAATTGGCAGGGTCCCGTTTGGGGAATTTCGAATTATCTTATCTGGAAAGGGTTGGTAAATTACGGGTTGAACAGAGAGGCAAAAGAACTGGCAATAAAAACCGTAACTCTTTTTGGAAAAGATTTAGAAAAAACCGGAACAATGCACGAGAATTATAATCCAGAAAACGGAGAACCAATTTTACATCCCGGGTTTCAAAACTGGAATTACCTTGTGCTGAATATGATTGCTTGGTTGGATGGAAAAGAAATGATTAGTGAATTCTAAACAATAAGTGGTTAATTTGAAAATAATATTAACGAAAATGCTAATGAAAAGAGCATGACAAATGATTTTCACACAACTTGTCCCGACTTGGCGGGAGGAGAATCATTATAGAGCGAGTTACATCGAATACCTTTGAAAATAAAAATTATAATGAGATGAAAAAAATTATATTTCTATTGTTGTTTGCCTTCGGTACGGCTGTTGTTATTTATGCAGAGGCGAATGTATTCGACATTAAAAAAGATAGTGCCGAAGCCTTTACATTCTGGCAATTGCCATCGCAGAGTTCGTCGCAAATGATGAGCTATGTTATAAGAACATCGCAAGGGAAAATAATTGTTATTGATGGAGGTACAAGTGAAGATGGGCCATACCTTAAATCTTTTTTAAACAGACTGGGAGGCGAAGTGTCTGACTGGTTTTTAACACATGCACACTACGACCATGTTGAGGCATTTATCTGGAACCTGCAAGACACAAGTAACAATAGAATAAAGATTAAAAAAATAATTGCCAATTTCCCGACAGTAGCGTGGATAGAGAAATATGAAAAAAATTATGCATTTACAATTAAAGAATTTAACGCTGCTATGAAAAAAGCGAAAAGGGAAAAAACAGTTGTAAATGCAGGCGACGAAATAGATATTGATGAAATAAAAATTGAGGTGCTCTATGTAAATACAAACACCTTTAAAGTTAATGCAATCAATAATTCATCGCTGCTGATTAAATTTTCAGACGATACAAAATCGGTATTGTTTACCGGCGATTTGGGAGTTGAAGCAGGAAACGATATTATAAAAAAGGTAAATCGAAAGAAATTAAAATCGGAGTATGTTCAAATGGCACATCACGGGCAGGCCGGTTTGGGCAAGAATGTTTACGAGCTGATTGATGCATCGTACTATTTATGGCCAACACCGCTTTGGCTGTGGGATAACGATAGTGGAGGAGGAAAAAATTCGGGACCGTGGAAAACATTAGAAGTTAGAAAGTGGGTTGAAGAACTTCAGGGAAAAGAGAATTATGTTTCGGGGAAAGGACTCTATAAGTTTTAAAATATAAATTGAATTGAAACAAAAACTATTATGAAAACGATACAAACCTCAACAATATTAATATTATTGCTTCTTACAACAAACAATGTATTTGCAAACGACATTGATGTTCTGTACGAAAGGTATTGGCAATTGTCAATAAACAATCCGGGGAAAGAGAGTGTTGATGAAGCATTGGCTCTTCTGAACCCCGATGGTTCATTTTCCGATTTGGATTACTCTTCAAAAACTGCCCATTTAAACATTCATTTAACCCGGTTGAAAACTTTTGGCGGTGCTTATCAATCTGTAGGAAATGCATATTACCATTCCGACAGTATTAAATCTCAATACTATAAAAGCTTACAATATTGGATTACTAAAAATCAAACCCCAAGTAATTGGTGGTGGAGGCACATTGCTTATCCTAAGGCATTTGGCCCGGCTCTGTTTTTAATGAATGTTGAAATGCAAGCCGAAAGGCCGGCATTATTTACCGATGCAATAAATTATTTACGATGGGCATACCTGCAAGATAATTATATGGATGGAGCAAACGGCGCCGATAAAATATACGGAGCTTACCCGGCATCGATACTTACAAAAAGCGATGTTCAACTTAAAAAATACCGGAGTAAAATTAAAGCTTTAATTGCTGTTCAAAATAGAGGCGAAGGAATTGAACCGGATTGGATGTACGGCCAGCATAGTTTTTATGGCCGGCAATTATATGCAAATTACGAACATGAATATTTAAACTCCATTTTAACCATGCTCGATATTTGTAAAGGAACAATCTACAATGTATCCGATGCCGACCTGACAATATTAGATAATCACTTTATAAACGGCAATCAATGGTATGTATATAATAATCATGAAGATCCTTGTCAAACTGGAAGATCGACAACATCAAAACTAAATGGCCGGTTTACACATACACTTTACCTTTTGTTAGGATTAAATACGCCTAAGAAATCTGAGATTCTTATTGTTCAGGACCGGATACTTAACGGGAAAAATGCTACTTCAAAACTTGTTGGCAACAGAATGTTCTGGCGATTCGATTATATGATTCACCGCAGAGCAAATTACTTCGTTAGTTCTCGTTTAACATCAACCCGAACAATTGGTCTGGAATCGGGGAATGGTGAGGGTAATAATAATTATTACGGTGGCTCAGGTCTTAATTTTCTTTTCAGAACAGGAAACGAATACGATTATCCCTATTTTAAAATAATGAATTTTCGTCAATGGCCAGGCATTACCGTAGAACAAGATAATGTTACTTTGCCCCGTGTTGATTGGGGACTTGGCGGTACAAATGGAAATGCTTTTGCCGGTGGCGTAAGCGATGGAAATACCGGAGCCATTGGAACAATCTACAGTAAAAGAATGGTCAAGGCCTATAAAAGCTGGTTTTATTTCGATGATGAATATGTTGCTTTAGGCACCGGAATTACAGAGTCGAGAGGTTCGGCACCGGTGTTTACAACAATAAACCAGGCATTACAAAAAACCACAATTACCTATTCAAAAGACAATATTCAACAAACAATAGAAACCGAATCGGGCAGTACCACAGTTGAAAATCCCGACTGGGTTTTACAGGATAGTGTTGGATATGTAAACCTGCTTCCAACTTCAAATTATAAAATAAATAGCGATAACCGAAGTGGCACAAATGTTTTTACTGTTGGTATCGATCATGGAGTAAACCCAACCGATGCTACTTATGCTTATGCGGTTTATCCAAATACAAGTGCCGAATCGATTGTTAACCACAAAGCAAATCCGGCATTTCAAATTCTAAGTAATACAAAAACGGTACAAGCCGTTTATCATAAAACGCTTAAAATAACACAAGCTATATTTTTTGCTGTCGGAAGTGTTACCCTGCCCGACGGGAAAGTACTGACAGTAAGCGCACCAAGTGCAGTAATCGTTAAAGACAGCGCTTCAACTTATCGAATTACGGCAGGCAATCCACTATGCAATAATAGATCGTCAATAAAAATAACAATTAACACACCGTTAAACGGAACGGGCATTACCTGGAACGATACAATAAGTACAATTAATATAGCTTTGCCACAAGGAGATTATGCAGGAAAATCGGTAAGTATAATTGCATCACAGGGCAATTCAACAGCTGTATTTACAAATTCAGAAAGTGGTAACGAAGATGTATATGTTTATCCAAATCCAACCCGACAAAAAATATCAGTTTCGTTTGGTGCCAACAAGGTTAATTCAATTGAAATATACAACCAAACAGGGCAGTCTGTCTATTCAAAACAACTAAGTGAAACCGCTCTTGCATCTGAAAGTTTTGATATTTCAGGATTACGACAAGGAGTATATTTTGTAAAAATAATTACTGACAATGGGATGTTAACGCGAAAAATAATCAAAAACTAATTCCAAAAGAAATAGCCTTGTTCGTATTTGTTATTATTGCATTTCTTGGCTTTTTTATTTCAAAATGAAATTTAATTTTTGCATCAAAGACAACTCTATTTTTCAATAATAATTCCAAGAATTTAATTTCTAAATGTATCATTATTCTGGTATCAAATTTCAATTTAAACTCGCTCGAATAAAAGTGAGATCTAAAAAAAAAATGTAATATTGTAACGTTGCTCGTTCATTTTTTTGTATTCTTCGAAAGAGGAGGCTTTCATGGAAAATCAGGCGGCATGTTCAACAGAAATTAATGATATTTTTCGAAATTCATGATGAATAGTGATAGCGATATAAAAGTTGTATGGAAAAAATTTCAGCAAGGAGACAAAGGAGCTTTTGCAACATTATATAATTTGTATATCGACTCACTTTATCGTTATGGAACAAAATTGTCGGGAGATGGAGACTTAGTAAAAGATGCCATTCAAGAGGTGTTTCTCGATTTGTATATGAAGCGAAAAAAAAACAAAACCAATCCCGAAAACTTAAAGTATTATTTAATATTAGCATTAAAACGCAACTTGATAAAAAAACTCATTCGAAACAGAAAACTGGTCGATAATAATTTAAATAATGAGCTTCTGTTTGAACCGGAATACAGCATCGAAAAAACGATTGTTGAACAAGAAGAGGATATTGAGATTAGACAAAAAGTATCTGATGCATTGAACCAGCTTTCACCCAAACAAAAAGAAGTTGTTTATCTTCGTTTTAATGAAGCATTAGACTACAAAGATATTGCCCAAATCTTAAACATCTCCATAGAATCGGTTCGCAAACAAGTTTACCGGGCATTGAAATCGGTTCGCAAAACACTTGGAACAAAGACATTTATATTCTGGTTACTCTTTTCTTAGAAAAAACATCTCCGAAACTGTCCATATTTTAATTGTTCATTTCCTTATGAATAAAACAGTGATTTGGGAATAGTTAGAATCTGCTATTCCTAAAAAACAACAAGCTGTTTTTAATTACCAGCTCTGATAAACCGATAAGGTTTTATTAAGCTACAATAAACGGAACCTATTAAAATATGAAAAGAGTACTACTTATTACCGCTATTTTTATGATAAGCAATTTTATTGCATTTGGTCAAAATTCAATTAGTGGAAAGATTAAAGATACCGACGGAAGTCCTTTACCATACGCAAATGTTGTGGTTACTCATTCAATTGTCGATGGCGTTGAAACTCCGTTAAAAACCCAAATAGGTGGGATTTCGGATATGAATGGAGAATATATACTGCTTGCAATCCCTGATGGGAAATTCGTTGTCAGTGTTATTTATGTTGGATACGAAACACAAACATTTAATGTTGAAACAGGTTCTGCAAATCGTGAAGTTCATCAGGATATTTTATTGAAAAGGTTTTCTCAGGATTTAGAGGAGGTAATTGTTACAAGCCAGATGAAAGGGCAGATGGCTGCCATAAATCAACAACTTTCATCAACTGCTCTGACCAATGTTGTTGCAGCAGACAGAATCAGGCAGAATCCTGATGCTAATGCAGCGGAAGCGATTGGCCGTCTTCCCGGAATTACCGTAACCCGGTCGGGTGGCGAGGCCGACAATATTATAATCAGGGGGATGTCGTCGCAATACAATAATATTACACTTAATGGAATTGAACTTCCTGCTGCATCGGGCAATTCAAGGTCTGCCAATCTTTCCGGTGTCTCTCAATTCTCGTTACAGGGAGTAGAAGTTTATAAATCGATTACAGCCGATATGGATGCAAATGCGGTTGCAGGTGCAGTTAATATGCAACTCCGTACAGCTCCCGAAAATTTTACAAGTAGTATAATTTTACAAGGAGGATACAACGACCAGAATAGTGATTTTAAGAATTATAAACTGGCTGCCAATATTAGTAATCGCTTTTTTGAAAATAAGTTTGGGATTGACCTGAATTTTTCGAGCGAAAGAACAAACCGAAGCACTCAGAAACTCGATGCGGGTTACGACTGGGAATCGGGAGTTCGCCCTGAAGGAGAATCTGTTCCGTTATATAATACTTATATTGGGTTAACCGATGTTTCACGAATTGTACACCGCAATTCGGGAACAATCGTATTTGACTATAAGTTTTCCCCAAAATCGAGTATTCAGTTTTCTAATTTTTTCACTACAAATCCGCACGAGAATTCGGTAATAAGTAAAACATTTTTACCCCTGGCAGGAGAGGTGTTTTATAATGTTAATCAGAATATCGACGGTAGAACGAATATGTATTCGGGAACTATTCTGGGATCGCAGATTCTGGGAAGGGTAAAGATTGAATATGGAGGATCGTACACAATGTCTAACGATATAAATGAAAACCGAAATGTTGACGTAAGGAGTTATCAGGGTTTTTATAACGGAACTTTGACCAGAGAAGAGAGAAGCCTGCCACTTGCCGATATCATAAAAATGGCAAATAATGAGCAAACACCTGAAAACTTAAGAACTTATGGATTAGGTGGAAGATCTGTTATAGCACCCAATTTTAATAAGAATATGAATGAGCAGAACGAAGATCAATACGAAGCTCATATTGATTTTACTGTTCCATTTCATATAACAGACGCAATTAAAATAGATCTAAAAGTTGGGGGACAGTACAAATACAAAAACCGAAAACGCAATTTCGACCAAATAGTTTGGCATAGCAATGTATTTCAGGATTACATAACCGGGAAATCGACAACAGGTGATGGTATTAACTGGACCGAGGGGTTGGAATGGGTTACACTGAATTCAAACTCGGCTGTCTCGATGGAGAATATGGTTGGTGGAAGTATCGATAATTTTTTAGGAGGTAATTATGTATTCGGATGGTATCCTGATATCAATAAAATTAATCAGATTTACGATTACTGGGTTCCAATGATGGACTATTACCGTGCGCAGGGACAAGAAGTCTGGGAGCCGCTTTTCGGGTTCGAAATTGCAATGGGTAATATCAATCCCAGACCGAGTGTGGCAAACGACTATTCGTATATTCAGAATTATTATGCCGGTTATATAATGCCAACTATTTCATTTGGGAAAAAAGTTACACTGGTTCCGGGTTTCAGGTACGAGAAAGTAGATGCTGAAATGGAAGCGTGGTATGTTGAAAGACGAGTTAATGAAACAATGGAAATTCCGGGTTACGAAACATCCGGAGAGCGAACAAACGATTTTCTGTTGCCCATGATTCATTTTAAGTATAAAGCATCAAAAATGTTACAGTTCCAAGGCTCTTACACCCAAACTTTAAACCGGCCAACATTTAATTCTGTTGTTCCCTATGTTTATGTCGAAAATGCTTCGAAACCATATAGACGCGAATCGGGAAATACTCAGTTAAGGCCAGAACTGTGGACTAATTACGATATGAATGTATCGGTACATGGAAAAAAAATCGGACTATTTTCAATTAGTGGTTTTTATAAACAAGTTCAGGATAAAATATGGAACAGAACCTGGACCCGTTTATCGAAAGATGAAGTAATACCACCTTTTGGCGAAAAGGATGAGGTTGAGGTTACCGGCTATTATAATCACGAATACAAAGTTACAGTAAAAGGATTTGAAGCTGAGTGGCAAACAAATTTCTCATATCTTCCTAAAATCTTTAGCCATTTTACCTTAACCCTTAATTACTCGTTTATTGACAATAAAACGATGTACCCGTGGGAAGAAGTAAATCTGGTTCCCATCGACACCACACCACGCGGCAGAGTTATTTATGATAAGGTTAGATTAGATTCTGCTTATGTCGGACCAATGATTGACCAACCCACACATCTGGCAAATGCATCTCTTGGTTTTAGTTATAAAGGATTCGACTCATGGCTCTCCTTTCAGTACAAAGGTGCTGTTCCTGTAAGCCTGAGAGGAGCCGTTGAGAAACATATTGATAAAATCGCCTACGTCAGATGGGATTTTCAAAGTAAGTTGGAATTACCTGTTAAAGGGCTGGATCTGATGTTTAGTGTTGCCAACATCAATAATATCAGAGAGGAGCAATACATGCAAGGAGATACCCGGCCAATACATGTCGAAAGCTACGGATGGACGTGTGATTTGGGAGTCAGATATACTTATTAAATGTGCCCCCCGAATCAAAAAGAAAGAATTTAGATGGAGAGATAGGATACATTATCAATTAACAGAATTATTAATCAATTAAAACAAATTACTATGAAGCAAATTTTTACAAAAAGTATTTTCTTGCTTGTTTTTATGTGGTTCAGTACACATACATTTGCGCAGGATACAATTTATGTTGAACAAGGTTTGGGTACTCTAAACGCTGCTATCGACGAGCACGGAGGTGAGTCAGTTTACAAGCTTAAAGCCGGTAGCTGGTATGGATTAAATGCAATTATTGAAGCCAGCGATTCGACTCTTGGAGAAGGAGGTTCTTTAACTATTATTGGTGAAGAAACCGATGAGATGCCGGCAATTATACAAGTCGGTAATAGTTTAGACGGGGGTGTTCTTCCTTTAATTATTAGAACCTTTAATGATTTAACGTTAAAGAATCTGTTTTTTAGCGATCAAGACGCTACCGGTACTGTTGGTGCATCTATTATAGATATTGCTGCACCAGCAAAAATAGTTATGGATAATTGTGTTATTGATCCTGCAGGACAGTGGTACATGATTGATGGAGCTGACCCTGCAAACGGCTCAAAGTTATTTTTAACAAATAACCTTTTCCTAAGGAATGGTAGTATGGGAGGACCGAACGACCCGGGATACATGGGCAGTAATCAGTGGGATACATTGTATATCGAGAATAATACATTTGTCTCTTCGGGCCAATCGTTATTTGTAGGAGCAAGGAACAGAATACCGCCTAATAATTTTATCTGGGTTAATCACAACTCTTTCTTTTGGCACGACGTATGGTTGGGAATACCTTTTAATGATTTGAATTATTATATGACTAATAATCTGTTCCACGACGTTAGTATTTTTAGTCAACTACAGGCCTGGGTTCAATTTTTTCCAGATCCTGAGACAAATAAATTGCTTAGTTTAGCTAATACTGACACGCTGGAATATGCCGATGGTACACTTGAAACATTACCTTCTCAAAGGATAAAATTCTGGCAGCGTAACCTACAGTACAACTCTGCTGGTGTAAAGAGCATTGTAGATTTTGCAAAAAATGATTCAACTGTATCACCAGTCTTTGCAATACCAATGGTGTGGGACGCAGATGTTCCTGAAGATTTTATTAGTTATACTCCTGAGGATACTATTCCTGCTATAAGTAGAGAAAATAAAATATTCAACGACGATGTAAACTGGCCCTATATGAAATACAATAACAATTTTTATGATCTCGATCCACAATACAATGAGGCAGAGATTTATACAAATAGTGACCGTGCCGGCGAAAATGCAATTAGTTGGTTTAAAAAATACATTTGGGCTCTCCCTGATATTCCGGAACCAATCGACTGGCCAAGTTATAATTGGGACGTTGATGGTTGGGCTGGTAACGACCCGGCTTATTATCCCGAAGTTTGGCCACGTTTCGATGGTACATATACAAATCCAACTTTGTTAACTGCTTCAACAGAAGAATTACCATTGGGAGATTTAAATTGGTTTCCTGAAGCAAAAGCCAAATGGGAAGCACATAAAGATGAAATTACACAACATATTCTTAGCTTAAACGAAGAGCAATATCATATTGTTGAAACAGGAGTTAAACAGGAGTTAAACAACACGGTATTTACAGTATATCCTAATCCGGTTCACGATGTTCTCTCAATAAAAAGTGTCGAGAAAATTAAAAATATAAAGATTTATAGTATCACTGGTGCACTTCATAACATCGTAAATATGAAATCGAATATAGGTAATGATATTGACGTTTCGTATTTGTCAAGTGGTGTTTATATTCTTAAAGTTAATTTTGTAGAAGGAGGAACATTCTCTGCAAAAATTACCAAAGAATAGAAAAGCCAGTAATACAAAATCTTATAAAATAAAGGTTTTGTAACGGTTCTTATTCTATCTTTTAAAGCGCAATGATAAAGGTTAATTATATCATTGCGCTTTTTTTCATAAAGACCGAAACTTATAAACGTGAAATAATTTTCATAAATTGTCCACGTTTTAACAGTTCAATTCCTTATGTATAAAATAACGATTCTAACCGATGGAGAATATTAGTAAATATTTAGAAGATAAAAGATTCATTAATTGGGTTTTTAATTCAAATGATGAGTTGGATAAATGGTGGAAATCGTTTGAAGTTAACCACCCAAACGAGAAACAAAATATATTACTGGCAAAAAAAGTGTTGTCGAAATTTAAAACAACAAATAAAGATTTGTCTGAAGAAGAAAAGATTCGGCTTTTTACCAATGTTTTAAAAGAGATTGAAGAGAAGCAGAAATCGGGAAAGGCAATTCAATTATTAACTACTGGTTTAAAATATGCTGCTGTAGCAATTCTTTTTTTCTCAATAGGAGCTTTGCTTTTTTATCGGCAAAACAAAGTAGATCCCCAATATTTATCGCAGAATATTACTGAGCCAATTAATAATAATGTGGCAACACTAATCAGGCCAAACGGAGAAAGTATTTTACTGGATAACCAAAGGTCGGTTATCGAATATACCGAGAAAGGCAAGGTAAAAGTTAATAACACAATATTAGATACTTTAGAATCGGTTGGAAGTAGTACTTCAATATTGAATAAACTTATTATTCCGTTTGGAAAAACGTCGGAGGTTTTATTACCCGACGGAACAAAAGTTTACCTGAATGCAGGGAGCCGGTTTGTTTATCCCGAAAACTTTATCGATAAAAATCGTGAAGTCTTTTTAATAGGAGAAGCATTTTTTGAAGTAAAACACGACAGCGAACATCCTTTTGTTGTTCAGACACCTGATATTAATATTAAAGTTTTAGGAACCAAATTTAATGTGTCTGCCTATCCTTCTGACGACGTTGTTGAAACTGTATTAACCGAAGGGAAAGTGAGACTAAAGCAAAATAATAGCCGGCTGTTTTCCGAATCGGTTAATCTTGTCCCGAACCAACTGGCTACATACAATAAAAAAAGTATGAAGACAGAATTAAGCAAAGTTGATACCGACAATTATACTTTGTGGAAAGATGGAATATTTAAATTCGAGAGTACCGAACTAAACCGAGTTATTAAGAAAATTGAGCGGTTTTATAATATTCAGGTTCAATATGGCAATGTATTGCAGCGCTCAATTAAAATATCGGGCAAATTAGATTTAAAGGAGGGCCGCGAAGAAACAATTAATAGAATTGCTGTTACCGCATCGGTAAAAATTGTAAAAAAAGGAGATCTTTTATATCAGATAAATTAAAAAAAACCGGAGAGCGATTGAAGCACTATCCGGTTCAAATGTCAAATTGTATTATGTGTCATTTAACCTTTCAAAGTTATGAAATAAAATGAGAAATAATTCCTGGGAATCAGGAATTGCATATTATAATTTAGAAAAATGAGACTTGCACTGCTTCTTGCTTTACTCCTGTTTTTTGCAATTGAGAAAGGTTATTCTCAAAATGAAATAACGGTAAAGGTTGAAAATGCCACCATTCAGGAAGTTATTGGCATCCTTGAAAATCAAACAGATTATGTATTCTTGTACAGGGATGAAATTTTCGATCTGAACAAACGATATTCAATTGATTATCCCAAAATTTCATTTGAAAAAGTATTACAAACGATATGTAAAATTGCAAATGTAGAATATGAAATTCGTAACAACCGGCAGGTAATTCTTAAAGAAAATAAAGAAGAGAATTTATTTATCATTGGTCAGGAAAACAGGATTATTTCGGGCGAAGTTATTGATATAAACGGACAACCGCTGCCAAGTGTATTTATTGTTGTTAAAGGTTTAAGCATTGGAACAATTTCGGATATAAAAGGTAAATTCAAACTAAAAGTACCTGTAAATGCAAAAGTCATTCAGTTTTCGTATGTAGGAATGAAGACTCAGGAAGTTCTTATTGAAGAGAAAACACAGCTTATTGTTGTGATGAAAAATGACAATATTGATATAAACGAAGTTGCCGCAATTGGTTATGGATACCAGAGGAAAAAAGATATTACAGGCTCTATTTCTACAATTAAAGCAGAGAAATTAACTGATAACAGCCCGTTAAATGTGTTGAGCGGATTGCAGGGTAAAGTTGCCGGTGTATTTATTAGTACAGCTTCCGGAGAGCCCGGTGCCAGTGCCGAGATAACAATACGAGGGTATAATTCTATTTCGGCCGGGACCAACCCGCTGTTTGTTATAGACGGAATGCCTTTCGATGTAAATACAAACGAAATTGCTGCGGTTACCATCGGGAACGGAAACAGCTCGAACCCGTTAAACTCCATAAATCCTGCCGACATTGAAACGATTACCGTATTTAAAGATGCTTCGGCGACTGCTATTTATGGTTCGAGAGGAGCAAATGGTGTAATAATTATTACGACCAAAAGCGGAAAAGAGAGAGAGTCGTTAATAAACTTTAGCAGTACAATCGGTTTTTCAAATCCTTCGAAAAAGCTGGATGTGCTTAATGGAGATGAATTTATTAAATACAGGAAAGAAGTTGATCCTGAAGGTTATCTGTTTTTCGAAAATATGGATCCGAATTATCCCATCGATCCATATAAGCTGAAACAGCACGATTGGCAGGACGAAATTTTACATACCGGTTTTCAGCAAAACTATAATATTTCGTTAAGCGGGAAGCCTGATAAAACAGGCTATTATCTTAGTCTTGGATACGTTGATGACGATGCCATTGTAAAAAACAACAATCAGCAAAGAGTATCGATGCGAATGAAAGTTAATCGGCAACAAAGCAAAAAATTACTTGTGGGTTTAAATACAAGTGCAACTTATTCCGAAATAAACGGGGCATCGCAAAGTGGAGGCGGTAATGCTCTATTTAATGGTGTGGTACAAAACCTGGTTCTCTCTACTCCGATTGAGTTTTACAATCCAACATTCGATCCGGGAGATAGTTATATTTCTCCATTATCGATGATTGATGATGCGTATAAAAAAATAGCCACTTTTACTTTCAACACTATTGCAAAAATAGATTATACAATAAAAGATGGGTTAAAAATAAAACTAACGGGCGGAGGTTCTTTTTCAAGTTCTAAGGGATCGGAGTTTTATGGAAAAAATACAAATTGGGGTGTCGCCGATAACGGATACGGTAGCCTAAGTGAGAGCCGATCCTATTCACTAAACGGATCGGCCCAACTGCATTATTCAAAGTATATCAACGAGAATAATCACATAAATACGCTGTTGGCAACCGAACTTAATATCTACAATTACGAATGGTTTAATATAATAAAAACAAATTTCTTAGATGAATCTACCGGGGTATTTGATATAAGTAAAGGTAGTACAACAAAAAGTTCATCTTCATTTCGCGACAATAGCCGACGGGTTTCATTTTTTGGGCGGTTAAACTATATTCTCAAAGAGAAGTATGTGTTTACAGCAACTTTACGGGCCGATGGCTCCGATAAATTTGGTTCTGGTAACAGGTTTGGCTATTTCCCCTCAGTAGCTTATTCATGGTTACTTATCGATGAAGAATTTATGAAGGATCAATCATTATTCAGTAATGCAAAGATCAGGTTAAGCTACGGAGTTTCCGGTAACGACCGCATTCCTTCACACCGATATCTGGCACGCTTAGCAAATACGTATTATGATGGAGAATTGGGAATGGCAGCAAGTTCGCAAGCAAACGATTTTTTAAAATGGGAAACTACATATCAGGCTAATTTTGGTATCGATATTGGATTTTT
>Ga0256913_10001095_pt1 | contig 14048 bp, 10 predicted proteins | sample Axial_MatmetaG_FD_185970 | JGI IMG/M metagenome (GOLD analysis project Ga0256913, IMG submission 185970) | Deep-sea worm associated microbial mat communities from Axial Seamount, Juan de Fuca Ridge, Pacific Ocean - Axial_Mat | ecosystem: Environmental > Aquatic > Marine > Oceanic > Microbial...
TGTTAACGAAAGATCAATAAAATTATGTTTAAAACTATTATTGCTAACAATTTTTTAACAATTAATAAAATCTGTTTTAGTTTTTATACATTTAAAACAACTAAGATGTTTGAATAGTTCCCTGGATTTCAAAAGCGATAAAAAAATGGTCGAACTCATGTTTCAAGGCTTTAGGGGTGAAATTGAATATTGTTACTTGTAACTCATGGTATTCAATCTTAAACAGTGGTATTTGGATAATGTGACTATGAAATAATTATATTTACCGGATAAAAAATAATACTTCCGGTTGAGTTAGATACAGAAGTGTTCAATAAAAAAAACTATACATATAGCCTACAAATAGTGAAAAATCTTAATTTTGTAAAAAGTAAAATACTACAAAAATTTATAACCGGCAGAAAATCAATATATAAAAACATTGATAACCTATACAAATATAATTTTGCTTTTTTTGTAAAATCTGTGAAATTTTGGTATTTGGTTATTAAGGGATATTGACTTAAATTTGCAAAAAAATATTGTTTATGTTTTTTAAGAAGACTGAATCTACAATAAGAGATATAGATGAATTTTTAGACACTATTGATCAGGGTATATTGGTATTCAAGGAAGGTGTTAAATATTATCTGGAAAATGACGAAGGGAATTTTTCAAATAATCTTGATAAACTTTATAAACTTGAGGCAAAAGCAGATACAATAGTTTTAAAGATTAGAAATGAATTTTTTGAACATTCACTTATTCCTCAATATAGTGCTGATGTTGTCAGTCTTTTAGATCACCTGGATGACATTATCGATACGGCGAAAGAAAACCTGTTTCAATACGATGTAGAGGTACCTGATATTCCAAAGAAATTAAATTCGGAATTTTCAAAATTGACAGATGTTTCTTGTGCAGCTGCGGAAGCGGTAATACCTGCTGTAAGGTCTTTTTTCAATAATCCTTCTTCTATAAAAGATAATGAACACAGGGTATATTTTTATGAAAAAGAAACTGATGTACTGGCTTCCGATTTGAAAAGAAAGATATTTAAAGATTCAAAACACTTAAAATTAAGTCAAAAAATACATTTAAGATATTTTACACTTCATATTGAACAGATTTCCGACAGAGCTGAAGACGCTGCCAGGATCTTATCGGCATTAGCAATAAAAACAAAAGATTAATGACATTCTTTTTTCTATCCAGCGGTTTGTTCTTAGGTTGGTCATTGGGAGCCAATGATGCAGCCAATGTGTTTGGCTCTGCCGTTGGAACAAGAATGGTTAGTTTCAAAAGGGCAGCAATTATAGCCTCTATATTTGTTATTTTAGGTGCGGTGATTCAAGGAGCCGGGGCGACGCATACATTGGGAAAATTGGGTTCAGTTTCTGCTATCGGCGGTGCTTTTACGGTTGCGTTGTCTGCAGCTCTTACTGTTTATTGGATGACTAAATTCAAAATTCCCGTGTCAACATCACAAGCTATTGTAGGAGCTATAATCGGGTGGAATTTTTATACCGGGCTTCCGACGGATTATACAGTATTATCCAAAATTATATCTACTTGGATAATGGGACCTATTTTAGGAGCTGTATTTGCGATTATTTTATATTATATTCAACATATTTATTTTAAAATAGCAAAGATTCATCTTTTAAAACAAGATGCTTATATACGTTTTGCATTGTTATTGGTTGGAGCTTTCGGGTCATTTAGTCTCGGAGCAAATAATATTGCCAATGTAATGGGGGTTTTTGTTTCAGCTGCTCCTGAGAATTATTTGAACTTCGGTTTGTTTAAATTGAGTGGAGTGCAACAGTTGTTTTTACTGGGAGGAATAGCGATTGCAGTTGGTATTTTTACATATTCAAAAAGAGTGATGGATACTGTTGGTAATGGTTTGATGCAATTGTCGTCAAAGTCTGCAATAATAACTGTATTATCTCATTCGATGGTATTATTTGTGTTTTCTTCAACCGGTTTGTCCAACTTTGTTCAAAGTCTCGGGTTGCCTCCGATACCATTGGTCCCTGTTTCCAGTTCTCAAGTTATAGTGGGTTCTATACTGGGACTGGGATTATTAAAAGGCGGATATAATATAAATTATAAAATATTGGGAGGTATCGGTTTGGGCTGGATTGCCACTCCGTTAATTGCAGGTGTATTATCATTTTTTGCTTTATTTTTTGTAAATAATGTATTTTTAATTCCGGTAAGTAATAATGACTCAAGAAGTAATATTACCAATAGAATACTTGAAAAAAATTCTAAAGTAATTCAAAAGGACACCAAATCTTTAAGTATTCCCGTGATAGATTCCGTGAAAAAGGATTCGGTAAATAATATTGTAGATAGTTCAATGCTGGAATCAGTTGATAGTCCGGTTTCCGAAAATAGAAAAGAGTATTTTGATAAATTGGAAATAAAATCGGATAAAAAAGATAATAATATTTCCAAATACTTCAATCTGGCTTTATTGATTGGGATCCTCGCCGGAATAATATTTCTTATTTCCAGATGGTTGAATTCGCTCTATAAAAGGAACAAGTTAATACTCAGTAAAAATTCTCAGATATTGGAAGCACAAAAAGCTCTTGCGGAAATAGAAACGAAATATCAATTGCTTGAGAATAAGCAAATGGAAGATCAATTGAACTACAAAAATAGAGAATTGACTACGATGGCTTTGAATTTGATTGAAAAAAACAATTTTCTGGAATTGTTAAAATCAAAGATAGAAGAGATAAAATTGGAAACAAATGACTCGGTAATAATTAAAAAATTAAATAATCTGTATTTGTTAATATCACAAAATCAAAATTTGGAGAATGACAGGGAAGCATTTCAAATGCATGTGGATGAATTGAATAAAGATTTCTTTTATAAACTGAATTCGGTGTATCCGGATCTCACTAAAAATGAAAAACGATTGTGCGTGTACCTGAGATTGAATATGTCTTCAAAAGAAATTGCTGCATTGACAAATATTTCTCCCAAAAGCGTGGAGATGAATAGATACAGACTTAGAAAAAAAATGAATATAGGTCGCGATGAGCAGCTTGTTAAAGTATTACAAAATTTATAATTTATTTCTTAATAAAATTAATTAACTATGAAAAAAATGCACAATTTTAAGTTATACAAACAATTGATTGTATTGTTTGTAATGTTGTTTTCTATAACCGGTTTTTCCCAAAATACAGAAATGAAAACGGATACATCTGATGTCAGGTACAATCAGTATGGAGTTAAAGTGGAAAGAGTTGACCTTGATGCAGAAGCAAGAAACGGAATTCTTGTTTTTGAAAGTAAAGATAAAAATTTCAAGTATTGGTTGGATAACAGGGTTTATTTTGACGGAGCAAAATTCTTTGGAGATCCTATCAATGATATCGGTGATGGATTGACGATAAGAAGAATGCGTTTTGCAGTGAAAGCAAACCTGTGGAAAAACTGGTATGGTGAAATTGATCTGGATTTTGCAGGTTCAGCTACAGAGATCAAAGACGCTTATATCAAATATAAGCTGAATAACGGTTTTATTAAAGCAGGTAATTTCAAGGAGTGCTTCTCTATGGAGACAACAACAACTTCGAGATATTTGACATTTATCGAAAGATCATTGCCCAGTAAAATGGCACCTTCCAGATATCTTGGTGTTGCCGCTTCTAAATGGGGCACACATTGGTTGGCAATAGGAGGAATTCATTTCAATGATGTAGGCGGATTTGAAGAGGTGGAATTGTCACAGGATCATAATAAGAAACAAGGTGTGGATGAAGGTATTTCATATACAGGAAGGTTAGCTTTTATGCCTATACAAAAAAAGCATAAAGTTATTCATCTCGGAGTAGCGGGATCATACCGGACACCAAAAACAAGTGATGATGAAATTAATAGTTATCGATTTAGTACAAGATCATTGACATCTATAAACAGAAAGAAATATATTGATACGGACAATATGAGTGATGTTGATCATCGAGTATTGTTTGGAGTCGAACTTGCTGCTGCATACAATAATTTTATGTTCCAAAGCGAATATATGAAGAATAATGTTTATGGTATCAATGATGCTTATACTGCCAATTTTGATGGAGGTTATGCTCAGGTCGGCTGGATGGTTTTCGGCTCTAAATACAATTACAATAATGCAGAAGGAGAATTTACTCAAACATCTTTCAAAAACGATTGGGGTGGATTGGAACTTGCATTTAGATATAGTTATGTCAATGCCAATGATAAAGATGCAAGCGTTTTTGGAGGAGCTGGTGAAAGTTATACTTTGGGAATGACTTATTATGCAAATACAAATGTAAAATTTATGCTTAATTACAATTATCTGAATCATGATAGATATGCCAATGGTAAAGGAAAATTGTATATTTATGAAGATGAAAGCGGTAAAAAATATAAAGATATTACCAATTTGAATGTACCTGCAGGAGAAGCAGGAGACGATTTTGGATTTATTTCAGCAAGAATTGAAGTAGATTTTTAATAAAGATCATTATTTAATAAATTTAAAAACAATAAAAATGAAAAAATTATTTATATTATTGCTTATATCTGTAATGGCAATTACATCATGTCTAAAGGATGAAGATCTGAAAGAACCTAATTTGCCTAGTACGGAATCCTCAATATTTTTGAATGAATTGGTTTCTACCGGTTCACCCGATTATGTAGAATTGTATAATGCTTCAGATGCATCTGTTGATATTAGCGGATATACTATTTCAGATGGTGGTTCCAGTTATGTGATACCTTCAGGTACTGCTGTTGATGCCCATGGATACCTTGTACTTTTGGCTGATGATGGAGATAAAGTTGATGAAGATGGTATTCATACAAACTTTAAAATTTCTTCCAAAGGAGAACCAATTACTCTTGTAGATAAAGATGGTAAACTTGTAGATCAGATTGATCTTCCCCCTATGGAAGATGGAACTGCTTATGGTAGAACCACTGACGGAGGACCTGTTTGGGATATAATTATTCCATCACCGGGAGCTCCGAACAGCAATACCAATACTGCACCGGTAATTACCGCAGATACTATTTTATATTTGGATGATAATTCACAATATACTGTTTCCGTATTGGTCATTGATCTGTCCGGATTGAGAGATGTGAAACTTTATTATAAATACGATGGAGAATTTGCTTTTGTCGATATGGTTCCCGTTGGTGGAAATGAGTATAAATTCAAATTACCCGTTATTCCAGCCGGAGAAGAACTGGAATATTATATTATGGCTGCAGATGAGACAGGCTTGAAAAGCTATTTCCCCGAATCAGCTCCTGATGATCCTTTGAAAATAACAGTTGAGAACGGTTATCCCGTATTTTTAAATTTTGATATTTCTTCGGAAAATCCGTCTGACGGCGAAGAAGTAACTATCAAAATAGATGTTTATGATGCTACGGGAATCGATGCTGTGAAATTGTATTATGTAATAGGAGATCAAACCATAGAAGATAAGGAAAAATTGACTATGGATAACATTGGTGGTAATACTTATGAAGGTAAAATACCGGGACAAGCGAATAATACCGTTGTTAAATATTATATCAGAGCCGAAGATCTATCTGGACTAAAGAGTTATTATCCTACAAAGGAAGGTTTTGATCATGATGTATTGGCAACATGGCCTTCATATGTTGTTGCTCCTCCGGTTGTTTTAGAAGCTTTGGTATTGAATGAAATAGAAGGTGCCGGAGACCCTGATTATATTGAATTATATAACGGAACAAATGCAGATATCGATCTCGGAGGTTACAAGTTGCACGATAAAAAACCCGAAGAAGCTTACGTGATTCCTGCCGGAACAATTATTCCTGCCGGTGGATTTTGGGTTTTGGATTGTGACGGTGACGCTGTAACTCAGTTCAAAGTATCAAGTGGAGGTGAAAATATTACTCTCTTGGATGCAGAAGGCAATATTGTAGATCAATTGTTGGAAGAAGATTGGCCTGACGGACACAATGGTTTGGTGGGAAGAGTTCCTGACGGTGCAGAGAAATGGTCTGTTTTAAGTGCAGAGTCCAAGGGAAGTTCCAATGGAAATTAAATACTGTTTATTGGTAATTGCACTTTTGTTTTTTTCTTGCAATAAGAAAGAAACAAGAGTGCAATATTCCGCTATTCAATTTGTAAAAGAAGTATCATTGGTAGTATCCGAACCTTCGGGATTAGCCTATGTAAACAGTGATAAAAATTCTTTTTACACTGTGAGTGATAATACTTCGATGATTTATAAATTGTCGTGGACAGGAGCATTGATAGGTACATTGGATTATAAAGGCGATGACCTTGAAGGCATAACTGTTGATTCGGAAACCGGTGATATTTATATTGTGGAAGAAAGACTCAGGGATGTAGTAAAATTGAATTCCAAAGGAGTTGAAGTAAAAAGATTTCATCTCGATATTGAGGAAAATAATGAAAATAGTGGTTTGGAAGGAATCGCTTTTAATTCAGACAACAGACATCTTTATATTTTGAATGAAAAAGATCCCGGTTTGTTGATAGAGATAAATGAAAATGGAAAAGTGCTGAACCGGACGGAATTGGATTTTGCATTTGATTATTCCGGAATTTATTATGAAAATATTGAAAAAAAGCTATGGATTGTCAGTGATCAATCAAGAACAATAAGTAAATGTGATTTGAATGGAGAAAAAATTGAATCATATAAAATATCCGATAGAAAAGCAGAGGGTATAACTGTAGATGCTGTCAATAAAAAAGTATATATCGTTTTGGATGGTCAAGATAAGTTGCAAGTCTATTCTTTTAAATGAAAAATTAAATCAATCGCTTATTTAATTGGGCTATTAACCGATAACTTAGTGGTTTTTAGTGGTAAATTACAAAAATTAATATTATGACAAAATTGAAAATAGGAGAACAATCAAAACCGAGATTTGAATTCAGATCATTCGGTCAGGATTTTAGTGAAGCGGCAAGAAGGATGGCTGAACTGTCAGCACCGGTGCCGGAAAAAGTAAAAGAAAGGCATTCCGATGAAATTTATATTGTTTCAAAAACAAATAACGTAAACAATACCAAGATCAGGGATGGTAAAATGGATATAAAAACCTATATACAAACAGTTGAAGGACTCGAACAATGGAATCCGCTGATGAAAACCGAATTCCCGATATCTAAAAAAGTTTTGGAAACCGAAGTGTTTCCTGCATTTAAAGTTGAGAATATGCCGGAATTAAAAAAAGAGACGTACACTTTGGATGAATTTCTGCAAATGGTTAAAGATCATCCTGATCTGCAAGCTGTCAAAGTACATAAACACAGATTCGGCTATATGGTGAACGATACTATTTGCGAATTTGCCAACGTCTTGATAAACGGAGCAAAGGTTGTTAGTGTAAATTCAGAATCTACCGAAATAAACGACATCTTAAAAACCATAAAAGATCTTGGATTGGAAGATGTTGAAAATATCAATTATCTTCAAGCAATAAAAAGAGTGATAGGTATGATTGATAAACCGTTGGCTAATTGATTATGGGGTGATTATTATCTTGGTTAGCCTTAAGGGATAGAATTTAAAAGCTAAAATGTTAATAAATAATTTTTAACGAAAAAATAGTAAAAATGGGAAAAGAAATAGAAAGGAAGTTTTTAGTAAAAAATGATGATTATAAAAATTGTGATCATAAGTCTCAAAGAATAGTTCAAGGGTATCTTTCTTCTGTACCGGAAAGAGCGGTCAGGGTTCGCATCAAAGGAGATAAAGGATTTTTAACCATAAAAGGAATTGGTAATGAATCAGGTATGAGCAGATATGAATGGGAAAAAGAAATCAGTGTTGAAGATGCAAAAGATCTATTGAAAATATGTGAACCGGGAGTCATAGACAAAACACGTCATTTTGTACAGTACAAAGGTTATACGTATGAAATAGATGAATTTCATGGAGATAATAAAGGTTTGACTGTAGCGGAAATAGAACTTGAGTCGGAAGAAGATATTTTTGAAAAACCGGATTGGCTTGGAGAAGAAGTGACAGGGGATGTTAAATATTACAATTCAATGTTGATGAAAAATCCGTATAAAAATTGGAAATAAGAGCATAACGAATTTATGGAAAGCACTATACAAAACAATAGACCGAAAGAGTTTGACCCACTCGATATGAACAATTATAAAGTTGAGAGATTACCTGTTAGGGAAAAATCGAAATTTGAAAAATGGATGGCTATTGCCGGAGGTCCTTTGGCAGTTATAGCTTTTATCCTTTTATATTGGTTTATCGATATTTCGTATTTATCCAATATCGATGTTTCGGGATTGAGCAAATCGGCTTTAAAGAGATTAGGCGAATTGGGACCTGAAGGATTTTCCAGGGCAAATTATGCCATGCTTGCTATTTTTGCAGGAGCTATTATTTTATGGATAACTGAAGCAGTGCCTAACTATCTGACTTCCTTGATATTGATTATTACTATGGTTTTGACCAATGTGGTAACGGAAGTGGATGCTTATCATCAACTAGGTCACAAAGTGATGTGGTTGAATATTTTGTCTTTTATCTTGGCTAGTATGTTGGTTAAAACCCGTGTCGCAAAGCGCTTTGCCTTATGGTTTATAGTCCGGTTCGGTAAAAATGCTTCCAGTATATTTTTTAGTTTTATTGTTATCAATATTATACTTTCGGCATTTATATCCGCAACTACGGCAAAAGCAGCTATATTATTACCTATTTTTATGGTAATAGCTGCAGTGTATGGTGCTACAGGTGGTAAAAACAGAAACAATTTCGGTCGAAACCTGATTTTACAAAATTTGTTTCAGATCAATATCAGTGCCAGTGGTTTTATCACAGGGTCAGGTGCAAATCTATTGGCCGGAGCTATGATTGCCGGAGCAATTGGAATACCGGATTTTTTGTATTTTGACTGGATGGTTGCTGCATTTCCGATAGCGATTGTACTTATATTGATAGGTTGGTTTGTTGGAACAAAAATTATTTTTCCACTGTCTAAAGAAGAAAAACATCCGGCGATCGAAGGAGGGATGGATAGATTGAAAGCTGAATTGCATAAGATGGGACCGCTTCGTATTGAAGAGGTAAAAGCAGTTGCTATCTTTGTTGTTGTTTTGGCATTGTGGGCAACGGATTCGATGCACTCTATCAGCAAAACAGCAGTTGCTTTTCTAGGGGCTATAGTTGCGTTACTTCCACGTATCGGTGTAGTGAAATGGAATGATGTAGATATCCCCTGGCACTTGTTTTTATTTTCGGCAGGAGCATATACATTGGGTGCCGGTCTTAAAGCAACTGATTTGGCATCTTTGAGTGTTAACGCTTTTTTTGATGGAATGGGTTTTGGAGAAAATACTCCGTTTTGGGTTTTATATTTGTTGTTAACGGCAACAATGGTTTTCAGCGCATTGATATTTCAGTCAAAGACGATGAGGACGCTGATATTTGTTCCGATAGCTATTGGCGTTGCACAAAAATTTGGTTTTAGTATTCTAAGCTTAGCTCTTCCCGTAGCATTGTTGATCGAACATGTTTATACTCTGCCATTCAATAGTAAACCTGCTGCTTTGTTGTATGTTACAGACCATTATAGTTGGTCGGATACATTCAAATTCGGTTTCACTATGCTGGTTATTGCATGGTTGGTAATGTTGCTGGCGGGAGAAACATATCTGCGTTATCTCGGTTATACTCCTGATGGAGTATTTGGACTTGTGGACTGGTTTGGAGATATTTGGCACAAGATCACTATGTTGTTTTCGTGATCCTGATCTGGAAAAGAGCTTAAGATTGAATAATAAATAACCCGGAGAGTACCCCCCCCGGGTTATTTTTGTCTATAACAAAGATTGAATCTTCATGGCAAGTCCCATATCACCTTTTATTTTCACCTTACCTGTCATAGTAGCCATCATGGGATTCAGATCACCGTTTATCATATCAGCCAGTGCTTCCTGTGAAGTGGAAATGACAGTATCAGCTTCTTTGTCATCAAAACTTACGATATTTTTGTCTCCGTTACCGTCGATATAGATAATTTTGTCATCCAGTACCAGCTTGAATGTTCCTCCTAACGGTGAAACTTTTTCAGCTTGAGCTTTTATTTTTTCAGCTATGTTATTAAAATCCATAATAATAATTTTTTTGTAACTATTCAAATAGAATATTTTTTTTAAATGACTTCTACACGAGTAGTTACTTTTGTTAATTAATATAATCTTTATCTTTCATCAAAGTGATATCATCTTCTTTTTTTATGATCTCAAATAAACCATCAATTTTAGGAAGTTCATATTCAAAGAAATATTTCATTGCCAATATATTTCCTTTGTAAAACTCATCTTTGTATTTGCCTCCTTTATGTGAACTTATTCCTATTTTTAACCACTGCCAACTTACAACTACCAAACTCATCATTTCCAAAAACATTGTAGCATCTTTCAAATATTTTTCATATTGCTTTTGAAATGCAAACGGTAATAAATGCTCGAGTATTTTTTGGATCTTTTTGATTCCGTTTTCCAAATCTTCAGCATATTCTTTCAGTTCATCTATATCTTTTGCTTTAGCTATGGAATTGTTCATTTTCTCCATTAACAACAATAATGCTTTTCCGTTTTGTGCGGGAATTTTTCTACCCAAGAGATCCAGTGCCTGTATAGTAGTAGTTCCTTCATATATTGCGGAAATTCTGATATCCCTTGCAAATTGCTGTTGAGGGAAATCCAGCGTGTATCCATATCCGCCTAGTACCTGAATACCGTTGTTGGTTGAGACGATACCTGCTTCTGTAGGATATGCTTTAGCCATCGGTGTTATCAAGTCAAGTAATAAGAAATGATCGTTTTTCTCATCTCCTTCAGTATTTTCTACAAGATCATACAGTTTGAAAGCCTCAAAAAGCAATGACAATCCACCGACTGAAGTTGCTTTTTGCATCAGTAGCATTCTTCTTACATCGGGATGATTGATAATGGCTGTTTGTTCAAATACTTTTTCACCTTTTTGAGATAATCTTTTTCCCTGTATTCTTTCCCTTGCATATTCCAAGGAATGATAATATGCTGCAAGTGCTATGGATGCAGCTGTAAGTCCTACTTCCAATCTCGCTTGGTTCATCATTTGGAACATATATTTCAATCCCTTATTCGGTTCCCCGACAAGCCATCCTTTGCAATTGTCATTTTCACCAAACATCAAATGAGCTGTGCAGTATCCTCTTTGTCCCAATTTTTGATAATCACCGGCTGTCAATACATCATTTGACTCCAATCCTCCATCATCGGTGATCCTGAACTTGGGAACGATAAATAGCGATATTCCCCTTGTTCCTTGTGGTGCACCTTCGATTCGCGCTAATACCATGTGAATAAAATTGTCTGCAAATTGATGATCACCTCCGGAAATAAAAATCTTTTGTCCTTTAATGGCATAAGAGCCGTCTTTGTTAGGTGTTGCTATAGTTCTGAGATTTCCTAATGAACTTCCGGCTTCAGGTTCAGTCAGGCACATCGTTCCCATCCATTTGGCTTCAAGCATTTTAGGAACGTATTTGTCAACTTGTTCCTGGGTACCGAAACTCGTAATCAGATTGGCTGCTCCTACTGTCAATGCTAAATATCCTGTTACGTGATTGTTGGCGGCATTATAAATATGTCCGATAGCACCCGCAATCGTATGAGGCATATTCATACCGCCATATTTATAATCCATTTGTGCTCCTACCCAGCCACTTTCAACTATTGCTTTGAATATATTACCCATTTGAGGGTGAATTTTAATGCCTCCGTCTTCATATTTTGCAGGATTGTTGTCAAAGTCCTGATAATATGGATACAATTCCTGATCACCAATATCACCGGCAGCATCAAGAAACATATTGATAGACTCTTCATCAAATTCACTGTGCTTTGGAAAAGCTAACAATTCATTTAAATTGTGAACGTCAAAGAGCAAATATTTAATCAAATTTAAATCTGTGTATTTCATAGCAATATTATTTTAATTAAAAATTTAACATAAAGTTAAATAAAATATTTTATTAATGCAAATAAATTTATTCAAAATAATGTTTTTTGCCTGTTTTTTTATAAATAAAGCAATATTTTATATCAAAATTTTGTTTTTTTAATAGTTATTTCATAACTTGCAGTAAATATTGTGTAATTTAAATAAATGTACTGAAAGTATAAATTTAATCACTAAAAAATATATGCAATGATAAAAAAAATAAAAAAAGTTGCAGTTTTGGGTTCCGGAGTAATGGGTTCCGGTATAGCTTGTCATCTCGCAAATGCAGGTATGGAAGTTTTGATGCTGGATATTGTACCTTTTGATTTGAAAGAAAATGAAAAAAATAATCAGGATGCAAGAAACAGGATTGTCAATAGCTCATTGAAAAATGCTATTAAATCAAAACCTTCACCATTGTATAAAAAGGAATATGCCAAAAGGATTTTTACTGGAAACTTTGATGATGATCTTGATAAGATTTCAGAATATGAATGGATAATCGAAGTCATAGTAGAAAATCCTGAAATCAAAAAGGGTTTATTTGAAAAAGTGGAAAAATACAGAAAGAAAGGAACGTATATTTCTACAAATACCTCGGGTATTCCTATCTGGATGCTTACTGAAGGTAGGAGTGAGGATTTTAAAAAGTATTTTATGGGTACCCACTTTTTTAATCCTCCAAGATATTTACCATTGTTAGAACTCATTCCGGGAAAGAATACAATGCCGGAAGTGGTTGATTTTTTTAAAGAATTTGGCGATAAATATCTTGGTAAACAACCTGTATTATGCAAAGATACTCCCGGCTTTATTGCAAATAGAGTTGGACTGTTTTCTATGGCTAAGTTGATGGATCTGACATTGAAATATAATTATTCTATTGAAGAAGTGGATGCTTTGACAGGTCCGGTAATCGGTAGACCTAAGACAGGTACATATCGTTTGATGGACCTTGTGGGAATTGATGTTGCGGATAAAGTATTGAAAGGACTTATACAAAATGCTCCGAAAGATGAGTATTTGATAACATGGAAAAACAGAGATACTCCGGGATTCATGAAATATCTTTTGGATAATAAATTATTAGGTAATAAAACCCGTCAGGGATTTTATAAAAGAACCAAAGAAAAGGACAAAAAAGGAAGATCTGTTATTTTATCATTTGATATTTATAAAAATGAATATAGGGAAAAGATCCGACCTTCGTTTGAACTGGTTAAGGAAAATAAAAAAATTGATAATCTTAGAAATAAAATTGTAAATATTTTTGAAAGTGATAAACCCGAAGCTAAATTCTTGAAAGAATATTTCTTGGGATTGTTCTCTTATGTATCAAACAGGATTCCTGAAATTTCCGATAATATTTTTAGCATCGACGATGGAATGAAAGCCGGATATGCATGGGATGCAGGACCTTTTGAATACTGGGATATGATCGGTGTTGAAAAAGGAGTTATGGAAGCGGAAAAATTGGGTTATTCCGTTGCCGGCTGGGTCAAAGAAATGCTTGGAAAAGGCTTTGATTCGTTTTATAGTATCAAAGGTAATAAAAAATATTATTACGATATTTTCAAGAAAAATTATGAGAATATACCGGGAATTGATGAATTTGTAATTCTTGATCTTTTCAGGGGTAAGAAACCTGTTTACAAAAATAGTGAAGCTATTATTCATGATATCGGTGATGGTGTACTGAATCTGGAATTTATTTCAAAAAGCAATGTAATAGGTGAAGGTACCGGATTGGCAATGCAAAAAGCAATCGAATTGGCTGAGGAAGAAGGCTGGAATGGTGTTGTGATAGGAAACAACGCAAAACAGTTTTCCGTAGGCGCCAATCTCATGATGGTAGCGATGCTTGCATTCCAAAAGGATTTCAAAAAGCTGGACGGTATTACCAACGATTTTCAACAGGTGAATATGAGATTGCGATATAGTAAGATTCCAGTTGTAGTTGCTACACAAGGATACGTTTTCGGAGGAGGAGTGGAATTGTCGATGCATGCCGATAGTGTAGTTGCTTCATCTGAATCA
>Ga0256913_10001096_pt1 | contig 14047 bp, 11 predicted proteins | sample Axial_MatmetaG_FD_185970 | JGI IMG/M metagenome (GOLD analysis project Ga0256913, IMG submission 185970) | Deep-sea worm associated microbial mat communities from Axial Seamount, Juan de Fuca Ridge, Pacific Ocean - Axial_Mat | ecosystem: Environmental > Aquatic > Marine > Oceanic > Microbial...
GTGTAAAGGGAGCTCTGCGCGAACCTTATTCAACCTGGATAAAAACTGTTAATGCGTCTCACCTGCCGGTGGCAGCTATTGATATCCCGTCTGGACTTAACGGAGATGACGGCACGGTTACACCGTTTGCTGTCAAAGCTGACATCACAATTACAATGGCATATCCGAAACTCGGGTTTGTTAAAGCCGCCGGTCCGGAATATTGCGGGGTGATTAAATGTGTGGATATAGGTATTCCCGAAAAGTTTACTGATGAAATCAGTGTCGCAGATAGCCCTCAAATGATTATGGAACAGGATATTTCCTGCCTGACACGCAGAGATTTTGACGCGTATAAATATAAATGCGGCAGAGTTGTTATTATCGCCGGAAGTTACCGTTATCCCGGAGCTGCTCTGCTCGCTGCTGAAAGTGCTCTCGCATCCGGTGCCGGACTTGTTAATCTGATTGTTCCGGAAAGTGCCGGAATTCCGTTCCCTGATTCAAAATCAATTGTTTTTACCAGAGTTCCTGATTTTGGAAACGGGTGTTTCTCTGAAATTTCAGCACAGCATGTCAATTCAGTAATTGAAAATGCCGATACTGTCCTGACCGGTCCGGGGCTGAGCCTATGTGAGGAGACCGCGGATTTTTTCAGGAACCTTAAATTCAAGAAGGGAAATAATGTTTTTGACGCTGATGCACTTAATATAATTGCGGAATTATTTGCGGAAAATAAAAATTATACTTTACCCGCAGAATCAATTCTGACACCTCATAAGGGTGAACTGATCAGAATCAAAAATGCTCTGAACCTAGCCCCTGAAACTTTACCTTCCGAAATGACCGGACTGCTCGATTGCTTTTTAATAGATAAAGGTCCGCAGACAAAAATTATTTCACCCGACGGAAAAATCTTTGTCAATTCTAACGGTACGCCTGCTCTTGCTTCCGCCGGAACAGGTGATGTCCTCGCCGGGCTTCTTACCGGACTGCTGGGTCAGGGAATTGAACCGTTAACTGCAGCCTGCAGCGCTGTTTTTATTCACGGGTTAACCCCGGAAACTGCCGGTAAAGGTATAAGAGCTTTTACCGCTGATACTGCTCTGTCCGAAATCGCTTCAGCAATGCGAGTTATTTCTCCTTTCGCATAACATCCGCATAACAGAAACCTGAATAAAGGCACACACCCCACCCACCAAACAGGGAACCACCAAACAGGGGACAGGTTGATTATTCACTGTGGCGGAATTTCCATTTGATTTTTATGTAACAGATATAAATACAAACAGTAAACTGAAAAAAAATCTGAAGAATACAGCCTGGAATTATCTTGTTTTTTCCCAGCACCAAACAGCAAACAGGGGACAGGTTGATTATTCATCCTCACCTGCAGTTGATTTTTTTATAAAACATAATACTGTATAAAAACGGGCAGGAAGTACCGTAGTTCAAACCGCTTGAAACTTCCTGCGTAATCAGAAATTCTAGGAAAAAGAACATTCGTATCAATAAATAAAAATATAAAAAAACGATATATTACGAATATTCGTATAATAATTGGTATGCTAAAAGAAAAAGATATAGACAAATATAAAATAGCAACTGCACTTATACTCGGATTAATAGCAATTATAGTGGCTAAACTTGATAATGCATTATACATTTACTATTTAAATAAGAAAGGACTTGCATGGAGTTGGTATGTAGGATTTGAAGAATGGGCAGGTTACTTCAAAACGACATATGGATTGATTTTTACTTTAGGATGGGTTATACCAGGAATATTAGCATTATTACTATTGTGGTCATTCGATTTCAACCTTAAAAATAAAAAATAAGGCATACCAAAATCGGTCGAGCTAACTGAAAAACCGCTGCGCGATTTTCAGTAGCTCACCTTTATGTTCTGCTAATAAAAAGGAAATAGAAAAATGCCAGTATATCAACAATTTTTATGGTTTGTAGGATCAATTATTGGAGCCATTATTGGTTTAAAGATATTCTTTTCTCTTTGGCGATTACTTGAGAAAAAAATACATCCAGATAAATTTGAAAGAATTGAAAAAGCCCCAGAAGTAATATTTAACAATTTAAAGAAAAAGAAAATCAATATTTTTATGAAAAATGGAGAATCTATAAACGATTGCCTATATAAGAAAACACTATATTTTGGAGATGGGGAACTGGGTTTCAATGCACCTATTTATTTTCAAGTCGAAGACAATAATAAAAAATTGATCTTCATTTCAGGTGCTGATATTTGGAAAATCGAAACAACAAAATAAGCAGAGCAATTTCTGGGAATTTCTGGGGACAGGTTGATTATTCACTCTGCATATTCCAACCTTAGTATTTCATTTCTGAAGATAATGTGTGCAGGCCCGTGCTGAAGTAGTATTTCAAGAACTTCAAGATAAATAAAGATGAATAGTACTATCTAATATGATTATCTATAATCAAGCAGTCCTAAGGTTCCTTCTCAAAAAGATTATGCTTAAGGTGCAAACTAATGATATTATTATTTTCATTTTTTTAGCGAACGCTCAAAATCAGATGCGGTACCCCGTCGCTCTGAATTTTCTTTGTTCGCTCATTCTTCTTTATTATACAAAAGCATGAATCTCTTGATCTAGTTTTAATCCATTCTTTTCCCGTTCAAGTTCTAAATCATAATGAGATTGTAAATTAAGCCAGAATTCAGGAGTAGATCCAAAAAATTTAGCTAGTCTAAGTGCGGTATTTGCCGTTATGCCTCTTGTGCCATGGACAATTTCATTGATGCGCCTGGGCGAAACCCTTATACTTTTTGCTAAACGATATTGACTGATTTTCATAGGCAAAAGGAATTCTTCTGCAAGTATTTCACCTGGATGTATTGGTTTTATCTGTTTCATTTTTACTGTCCTCCTAATGATAATCAACGATTTCAACCTCATATGCGTTTCCATTACTCCATTTAAAGCAAATTCGCCATTGTTGATTTACTCTGATACTATGTTGTCTATTTCGTTTTCCCGATAATGTCTCTAATCTATTACTGACAGGAATAGATAAATCATGAATTGTTGCTGCTGCATCTATTATCCAAAGCTTACGCATTGCTAACCGTTGAATGTTTTGCGGAAGTTTTTTAGAAAACTGCCTGTTGTAAACTTTTTCTGTTTCTTTACATTTAAAGTTCTGTATCATTATATATAATAACACCAATCGTTATTAACGTCAAGCGTTATTTGATTATTTGTTAACAACTTTTGCTCAAACGATTTGTTGTACTTTTATTATTATCGATCGTTTATGGTGTAAAGCGAACAGACTTTTGCCGTAAAGTCAAATGTTTTATTTCTATTTTTCTGTGGAATGGTCTTTGAAATAGCGATGAATCTGTAATTTTTATAATATTTCATTGTCATTGGAATTGTTAATATCACTAATTTTGACTGAAAAATAGTAATCAGGGCAGGGAATATTGATTCTGGTAATCGGTTTTTTCTGTTATACTGCATATTCCAACCTTAGTATTTCATTTCTGAAGATAAATGTGTGCAGGCCCGTGCTGAAGTAGTATTTCAATAAGTTCAAGATAAATAAAGATGAATAATACTATCTAATATAATTATCAATAATTAACCTGTCCCAAAGTTACCCAAATTTCTGGAAATTTCTGGAATTTCTGGGGACAGGTTGATTATTTACCCCGCTGATTTATCTCAGGATATTTGAAAATTTCAAATTTCAGTATTAAATTTAAAACTACAGCGAAACATCAAACACAAAGGTGAATAAATGGAATGCTTTAAATTACAGATGAGAATTTGCAAGAAATTATTTCAACAATAAAAAAGTTAATAGATGATGTGTGACTCTTAGATTTTCAAGATTGCCATTAATTCCTGAGGGGGATTCAGAAGAGGGTAGGTTGTGAATTATCAGTCATTATGAATTTGAAAGATTTCTCAAGAGTTTTAATTCCGAGTCCTTTAATCTTGGACAATGCACTTAAACTGTTGATGTTTTCCGATTCTATAGCTGATTTAAGTTTACTGACAAAATCAATTCTTAATTTTGTTTTATCCGCGATTTCCCGTTCACTTAAGGTTTCAAATTTTTGTTTGAACTGCTTGTATAAATCATCTTCAGCATTCGGATCGTACAGGTATACTTCAATAAGGATATCATCTAGAGGGTCGAGATAGCGTTTCATTGTTTGTATTGAAGTTTTTCCGGAAATTCCGCCGTTGGCTGCTCCGAGAAGCGGAAAAGCGATTGAATCGATATTTTTCTCTTTGTACGTTGAAACAAATTTTTCAAGCCCTTTTTCCAGATATTCGAGTTTGGAAGGGTATTTCCAATGATATTTTGTCGGAAAGTTCAGTACCTGTTTTTCCCCGTCTTCTGGTTTGTAGAGCCACAGTTTACCGATATCCATATATTTTTTACTGCAGTATTCCTTATATTTTTCAAACATTTTCGGATAGCGGAGACGGAATTCGAATGCGATTCCTGCACCCATAACGCCGACGCAGTTTACTGTATTTACAATGGTTGAACATTGCGTCGTAAATATATTGCCTTTTATTATTTTGATCATGACGATTACCTTATTTATATTGATTAAACACTATATGATTTTATTGTTTTTGCAAGCAGTAATAATTCATATAAATTTTAAAAATACAACTTTTTATTTACCTCTACTTCAGGCTTTAATTTTGAATGAAGTAAACTTCTTTTAATATCTGAATGTGTATTATATGAATTGCAGCATATTTTCTGAAGGTATCTGTTTCCAACTGTAGTGCCGACCAGTACTTCCGCCATTTTTTCTCTTCTGCCGTCCGAAAATTCGCTCCAGTATCTTGCATTCAGGCATTTCCAGTTCAGTTTGTCCAGGTCTGATATATCATTGAAGAATTTAGTGCCTAAGCAAGTAGCATTTCCGTCAGTAAAAATAGTTTCCTCTTTCAAAAGGAGGTTTGGATCATAACATAAAATAACAATATCGTCCTGAATTGATTTTCTTTTAAACAGCATTGCATTTTTAATTCGGAAGTAGAAAGGTACAAAATGGGTTATCGGTATATTATAAAGTGGATCAATTATTCCTTCACGCAATGCCATTACTTCATTACTTGCAATATCTTTCTTGTTGTATCCGTCAGAATGAGCATCGTTATGGCACAGTAAACCGTGTTCAAGAATGCAAGGCAGGTTTTTCTTGTGCGTCATGTGATACAAATACTTGATTCCGTATTTTGCGAATTGAGAGGTTGCTGTTGAATTGACATTCATAACATTGTAAATCATAATGATTCTCCATTTTTAAATTTTTACTTAATTCATTTTTTCTTGTTGCTGTCAGTTAAGGTGCTATTGTTTTTAATTTCCGAAAAAAATGAAAAAAAAATGAAAAATATGGAAATGGAGTATTAATTAATTATGTTTTTAATCCTGATTAGATGATGAAATCTTGGGACGACACGGATCAATATCGGAGGGTATCGGAAGGGACAGGTTGATTCTTAATAAATGAAATAAAAATAAAATCAGCTGTGTTCTTCAGTAATTGTTTTTGGAATATCTGCTTTTTTTCTGTTAAAGAGAGGCAGTAGGGCACAGACGACAATTATTTCCACGACGATGTAAATAACTCTGTTGAGGGAAGCGAGGACTATTGCTTTATCGTGTGACAGAAAAGAAGAAGTCCCGATAACAAGGATTGTTTCTCTTATCCCTATGCCGGCGGGTGCGAACGGCACCAGGAATCCTGCCGAGTATGAGAGTGCGTAAAGCCCCACGATATAAAGGAAAACGGATAAATTTGATGTTTTCATATACGGCTGAAGTGTGATGAAGAAACACCATCCGAGCAGAACCCAGACAATCAGCAGAGAGATGGTCAATTTAAAATTTATAAGGGGAGATTTTGAAACGATTTTTATCATATCTTTGAAATGTCTCCGGAATATAAAAAGAAGAGTTGCCGCAATTATAATTCCGAGCGCGTAAAGATATGAATACTTGAGCATGTTCAGATAAATAATCTGGAAATCGCATTTTTCGGCTGTAAAAAGAAAAATAATTCCCAAAGCTGATGCGCTGAATATTACCCATGCCATTTCTACAAAAATGCTTTTTTTTATATCAGCCGATGATAGTTCTTTTTCGGCATAAAAGCCTGCTTTACCTACAAAATGCCAGATACTGCCGGGAATGTATTTTGCCATTTGGGTTATATTGTAGATTTTCAGCATCTCTCTGAAAGTTATATTAGATGAAAAATAGCGTGTGGATAAGAGACTTACATAAGAGAGTACTATTTTTGCAACAATCAGGGCTGAAACTGCCATAAATATATTTAGAGGTGGTATGAATTTTATTATATTCGCAATTTGTGAATGCTTTTTATAGAGGTAGACTGCGACAAAAACAAATATTGCTCCAATCCAGATATATTTGAGAATGTTTATTACTGTTTTTTTCATTTGAGCAGTTCTTTAAATACATATTCGTATTGTTTTGCAGATTCCTTTTTGACTGTAGGCAGGTATTCTGATATTTTTCCCGATAATTTACTGCAGTTTTTCAGAGCGTCTGCTATTTTTCCGGCTGTATCGTTTTTTATGTCAAGATAATCAAGAACCGCATCTTCCATTCCGAACTGTTTCATAACTTCCAGGTATTTATGACTCCAGCCTAATACCAGAGGCGGAACTTCAAGAGTCAGAGAGGCAATCATAGCGTGAAATCTGGATACCACTGTAATATCACAGAGCTCAATCAGGGATTTTATTGAATCGGTATTGATATCGTTCTCCACATAAATTACGCGTTCTGAAATATTTTCTGCTGATTCAAGCTTCTTTTTTATAAGTTTGATGATCACAAGGTCATTGTTGCGGAGTTTTTCCCCGGATTCTTTTCTTGTGGCATTAGGAAACAGCAGGAGTGTATTATTGTTGTCTTTCAGAAGTTTGCTGATAATATCTGATATAACCGAAACATAGTCAATATTCTGTTTTTGTGTTTTTTTATAAACGACTGAACTCGGACAGAAGCCTAAAATTTTCTGACCGGACTTTTTCTGTTTTTGGATTTTACCGCACAGTTCTTTTACATATCCGCTGTTTTCATCAGTGATTGAATAGCCTTTCTGATGCATGAATGCCGAATCGGCAGCTGAACCTATAAAATCTTTATTTCCAAAAAATTCGTGCAGATATTTCAGTGTAATCTCGCCTCGTGCAAAAACTCTCCGGCATTTCGGGAGAAAAAGGGAGGCGGCTATTCTGACAGACTTATCTGTAAAAGGACCAAGCCCCTGTGCAAATTTGACAACAGGTGTTTTAACCAGCATTGCCGGAAGAATTGTAAGAATATTAAAAGGCAGAAAAACTGCTCTTCCACTCATAAAAGAGACTCCGGCTATATCAATCAGAACATCAGAGTCACCGAGAGCCCTGACTGATGCGGGAAGAAGTTTCGTTAGAAATTTCAGATGGAGAAATGAAACTACAGCGTAAATAAGAGCGGCGGGAAAGAGAACAGCAGAGATGTAAAACGGCGTTGAACTGAAGATTTTTATTTGTTCCTTAAGATGGTGCGAGGATTCCTGCAAGAGTTTTCTGTCCACAGAGGGGTAGTATGAAAAAATATAAAATTCCGCATCCGGATATTTTTCCGCTGTTTTATTTACAACAGAACAGAGCATAGCCTCCGCTCCGCGGTTTCCTGTAAATGTCGCTCCGATTATTGAAATTTTCTTCATTTTAAACTTTCCAGTGCTTTGAACAGATACAAATATAATTTAAAAAACGGTCTCGGCAATCTGAATATCCATTTTGAGTATTTCTGATTTTTACTCCAGTGATAGTTGAATAACACAATAACCGCAGAGAGAAATTCGTGCCATTTTACCTTTTTTTCAAGTTTATCCGGTATTTTTAACGGAAAATAAGCGGCGGCACGGTTTCTTGCGGAAATATTATAGTGAAACGGTGCTGTTCTTTTCTGCCCTTCAAGGATTTTTACCGTTTCTATTTTTTCACTATGAAATGCGGGACCGTCAATTATTCCTTTGAGAATTTCCGCACCGTGTTTTGTTTTTACAAGTATTCCGGTTGCTTTGATGTTTTTTTCCTTCAGATCGTATGACCATACATCACCTGCTGAAATATCCGCGTCATATCCGAAATGGTCTGTGCAGTAGAGGCATTTTGCAGGTGCAAAAAAGTAGAGGTTCTGGTATACGCTGAAATATGAAAACGGGCGTTTCTCAGTCTGACCATCTGAAAATTCCGCCTCTAGATATCCGCGCCAGTGTCCTTTTCTGAACCTGTATTTTATCAACTGACCGTCATGTTTTTTGCCCAGGCGTGCTGTTATATTGTCGATAAGCTCAGTCTTAGAAATATGACCGCATAAAAGAGCAATAGTAAGCACAATTTTGTCCGCAAGTTCGGGATGTTTTTTTAATTTGTGTTTCAGAAGTGTAATATCGCAAGGCAGTCCGACAACAGCAAGTTTTCCCTTATATTGTCTGATAAGCGGAAGAGCCTCTTTCGCAAACTCGGACTGCACATATTTGCTGCCTGCCGCCTGCAGTATTTCTTTGCGTGTCTCCGCTACCGAATAAACTGCGCGTACTTTTCCGTTTTTTATTTCCGTATTACATACAAGAGCACCGGAAATAATTTTATTTTCCAGCATTTCAATCAGCAGACCAGTAACTGTACCTCCTGATGCTGCATCCTGTCTTACTGAATCATCTGATGAGTAGGTTAGGCAGGCATATTCAACCGCACCTGTCATTTCTGTAATTTCAGACTCTGTGAACTTTTTTGATATAAGATTTTCCAGTAATGCGGATAAGGACATTCATCAACCTTTATGACGGACCTGTGTCTGGATTTCTTCAAGGAGCTTTCTGTTTACAGCGAGAAGATCCGCAATAAAAGCAATCAGTCCGGTCTGAAATCCCATTCCCAGCAGAACGCCGGAGAGCACTACAGACTGAAGATGACCGCTTCCGTCACCTGTAAAATAATAATATAAAAATCTTCCGCCCAGAACCAGACCTGCTGTAAACAGTATCACTGCAATCGTCATGAAAAAGCGGAACGGCTGATAGACGACAAATATTCTAAAAATAGTGAATGCTGATTTTTTGATGTAGTTCGGAATGCTTGAAAGCAGACGGGACGGGCGCAGATCTTCATTAGTTCTTATGGGAACTGATACTATTGCCATATTTTTCTGCCCCGCCTGGATTATTGTTTCCAGAGTATAAGTATAATTATTGTAGACATTAAGCTGCAGCGCACATTCTCTGCTCATTGCTCTGAAACCGCTGGGTGCGTCTGCCACTTCTGTATTACTGAATTTTCTGACTACCCAGGAACCAAGTTTCTGCAGCAGTTTTTTGAGCGGAGAAAAGTGTTTTGTTTTATCAATAGGGCGTGTGCCTATGACATAATCAGCTTTATGGTCAATAACGGGCTGAGTCAGTTTCGGAATATCGTCGGCATTATACTGATTATCCGCATCTGTATTTACAATCACATCCGCGCCAAGTTCAAGACTCTTTTTAAGTCCCGCCATAAACGCTTTTGCAAGTCCCTGATTCTTTTTGAAATTGACAACATGGTCAACCCCGCATTCGCGTGCAACCTCGACTGTATTATCGGTACTACCGTCATTGATAATAAGCCATTCAACTTTATCGAAACCTTTAACTTTGCGCGGCAGCGCCTTCAGCGCAATCGGTAAAGTCTCAGCTTCATTCAGACACGGCATCTGTATAATCAGTTTCATCTTAATTTCTTATCCCAAATATTTATTTATTCTTAACCACTCTCCGGTTATGGTTAAATAGTACAGTCATTCAGAATTTACACTCAAGCAGAATTAATGCAATAAGTATGCGTGAAAAATGCGGACTTTTTTGTTTGCATATATCTAATTAAGAGTTATCATATAAAGCGCTAAAGATAGAACAGAAACTGATATTATATTGTAATCAATTTTAATTAACAGGATTAATATGTTCAAAGTAAGTACTGTTACAGGGTTTGAATTTTTAAAAAAATTTTTGAAAAAGGATGCATATTTAAGAAAATATAATATTATATTTTTATGTATAGCTGTTTTTGGGATTTTTTATTATGCAAATAGAGCCCAGTTTGCTGGTTCTGCTGTACATATAACAATGTATGAAAAAGGCAAACAAAAATTAAATCCTCAGCTTTATTTTGCAGAAAAAGGCGAAGGTTTATCTGAAAGTAATTCCAGATTCGCATTCAAACAAAAAAACAATACTTATTATTTTCGTATTCCAAATATTAAAAATTTAGCAATATTACGATTCGATCCGGATAAAAACCCAGGCAAAACTATCGTTATAAAAAAAATATCAATTGTCTCATATTCATTTTTATACATTTATCACTATAGTGTAGATTTAACTTTTTTAAAACCTATTGACCAGGTAAAAATTTTTAAAAAGAATAATCATTTATTGACCTTTCTTACAACTGGGAATGATTCAAGATTTTATATGCAATTCCCATTTAAATTGCTTGATACGAAACTTAATTTCCATATTTACTTTTTATTAACATATTTAATTGCAATTTGTATAATTTTTTATTTATGGAAACTTTCTAATGACTTTACTTTACTTGGTAAAATGTGGCAAGCCAAGATTATTTTATATGCTGTGTTTTTTGCTTTTGTGCTTTTCAAACTGTCATATTATCATTCTCATATAAATACAGGACATCCTCCTGATGAATTAGCTCATCTTGCATATATTGATTTTGTAGCAAAAAATAAATCTTTTATACCGAAGTTTGAAAATATGTTTATGGTTCATAATAAAAAAGAAGGCAATTATTTATCTCATCCTCCTTTGTATTATCAACTTTTAGCATATTTTTATTCCCCATCATCAAATTTTAAAGAGAATATTATGTATTTAAGGTCTATAAGCAGCCTTATATATATTTTTTCAATATTACTGATTTTTTATATCGGATTAAATATGAAAAATAGTATACTAGGGGATTTTGTTTTTTTAACATTAGTCACATCAATTCCGATGCATGCTTATATTGGAGCTTCTTTGTCTAATGATATTTTAGCTCTATTAAGTGCTTCTCTTTTTGCTATAGCATTAAGAAATATTCTTGATCAAAATTTTAAGCCTAATACTATTATTCTACTATTTTTAGGTATCTTTTTAGCTTTCTTCAGTAAACTTACTGTTTTTCTTTTAGTTATATTTGCTTTATTTTATTTCATTTTAAGTGAGTTTTTAATAAAAAAACAGAAAATAATTATTACAAAAAAACAATGGTTTTTTATTGGAGCATCAGCTATTGTTGTATTAATACCAATTATCTATTATCAGAGCTTTATATACTTAAAATATCATGGTATCAGACCTTCTTTTAAGTTAACGCATACTAAAGAATTTTATCAGTCACATTTTTATGTTCCACCGGAAGTTCGTCAACATTTAACTGCTTATCAATGGTATCTAAGAATGAAACAAATTCTTAAAGAAGGATGGTTTGGTATACAATCTCATCACTCATTAATGAAATATAATCTTAAATCATATTTAGGATTGTTTATTTTGCATATTTTTGCTCTTATTGCATTTTTTTCCCCGCAAAAAAAATATAAGAAAAATATTTATTACCTCCTTGGAAAGTATACTCTGCTTAGCATTTTATCTGTTCTTTTTGTTCATTATATATTTACATATAATAATCATTTAAAAAATGGTTATATGGGAGGACTTCAAGCAAGATATTATTTGCCGTTTGCTTTTTCGTTTGCTATCCTCGGTTCTATATTTGCAGATAGATTCCATAAATGTTTCTGGTGGACTGTTCTAGTTTCAATTATTTGTCTCCATGCGATATATTCTGATTTTTGTTACTTCCTGCTTTATTATCACTAAATTGGTTCAATAAAACAGATGACACTTTTATTGGTATTGTCTGATTTTTGCTTTTTATGATTGATTTATTGTTCTTATGGAAGTAGATTACTTCAATTAATTATAATAGTTTAAACAGGAAAAAAATTATGAAAAGATATTATTCATTTATACTGCTTATATGTTCAATTCTGCTTGCTCTTCCTCTGCTTTATGGAGAAGGAACCGGGGATAATCCCAAAAAAGTTGCTGCGGGTCAGAAAATCACTATTGATGCGTCTGATATGGAAAAAGTGGAAAAATTTGAAACCACCCCTTCCGTGAATATGCAGTCACCCGTTTTGAAAAATGCTGTGAAACTGAAGGTTTATTCGCCAGTAAGAGAGCCAGTTGAAAAAATTCAGGCTGTTCTGAAGTCCAAGGTTAAAGTATTAAGTAATAATGCGATCAATTCTCTGTACAAAAACGGCAAAAGTGTGGCTGATGCGGATTTAAACAAAAGCGCACCGCTTCATATAAAAGTCTCAAAAGTATCCCGGAATGATAAAAATGAATATGATTCAGGCGGTTATTATTCTCTTGAACCTCCTGCGATTTTAAGTTTGAAAAAAGGAAACGGAGCATACTATGACACTCCTCCCAAGCCGGGAGAAAATGTTGTAATTGAAGGGTTATATTTTGGCGTTAAAGCTCCTAAAGTGTGGATTGAATATCCTGTGCCGGGTAAAAATAAAATAAAACCGCTGCGGTGTAAAATTATTAAACCTTATCCTTATTCCGATGCTTTCGGTAAAACCGGAAAAAGCTGTATGAATCCGGATACCGGAGAAAGTAAAATTACTGTCAGACTTCCGAAAAAATGGCCTAAAAAGCAGACTCCCTCCGATTCTGTACTGGTTCTTTTTAATAGTGTCGGTGCAGCTTATGCAAATATGCCATTTGAGCCTGAGTTTTTTAATTTAGTTGTGAACAACGGGAATGGTTCGGGGATTTATAGAAAAGATGATACCGTTACAATTTCTGCCTCACTTCCTGATGATCAGGTTTTTACCCGTTGGTCGGGCGATACTGCATATATTACAGATCCGCTTAGTGCCGTAACAACAGTCACAATGCCGGCACAGAATATAACCGTTACCGCAGAGTTCTCCGCTGCGCCGCCGAACTCTTTTTCAGTCTCAGGTACAGTTTCAGGGGAAGTTGCAGGAGGCGTTAAAGTAAGTGTTGATTCACAACACGCTGCAGTTTCCAGCTCTGACGGTACTTATGTAATAAACGGTCTCCAGCCCGGCAGTTATACAGTTCGTGCAGAACTTGTCGGTTATTCTTTTACTCCTGCGGAACATACCGTTACTTTAACGGATACGGATGTTGCAGGAATAGATTTTACATCATCCTTGGACGGATATACGCTTTCCGTGGTCAACGGAACCGGATCTGGCAGCTACCGATCAGGGGAGACGGTTACAATTTCCGCCTCACTTCCTGACGGTCAGGTTTTTACCCGTTGGTCGGGCGATACCGCATATATTGCAGATCCGCTTAGTGCCGTAACAACAGTCACAATGCCGGCACGGAATATAACCGTTACTGCAGAGTTCTCCGCTGCGCCGCCGAACTCTTTTTCAGTCTCAGGTACAGTTTCAGGAGAAGTTGCAGAAGGCGTCAAAGTAAGTGTTGATTCTCAGCACGCTGCAGTTACCGGCTCTGACGGTACTTATGCAATAAACGGTCTTCAGCCCGGCAGTTATACAGTCCGTGCAGAACTTGACGGTTATTCTTTTACTCCTGCGGAACAGGCCGTTACCTTGACGGATACGGATGTTACAGGAATAGATTTTACATCATCATTGGACGGATATATACTTACAGTTGTCAACGGAGCCGGATCCGGCAGCTACCGATTAGGAGAGATAGTTACAATTTCCGCCTCAGTTCCTGATGGTCAGGTTTTTACCAGTTGGTCGGGCGATACTGCATATATGGCAGATTCGCTCAATGCCGTAACAACAGTCACAATGCCGGCGCAGAATATAACCGTTACCGCAGAGTTTTCCGCCGCGCCGCCGAACACCTTTTCAGTCTCGGGTACAGTTTCAGGGGAAGTTGCCGAAGGCGTCA
>Ga0256913_10001097_pt1 | contig 14032 bp, 13 predicted proteins | sample Axial_MatmetaG_FD_185970 | JGI IMG/M metagenome (GOLD analysis project Ga0256913, IMG submission 185970) | Deep-sea worm associated microbial mat communities from Axial Seamount, Juan de Fuca Ridge, Pacific Ocean - Axial_Mat | ecosystem: Environmental > Aquatic > Marine > Oceanic > Microbial...
CTGAAACAGCTCTTACCGCAGCAGGAACAGCTGCTCCGGAAGGCAGTGTGGAACTCAGGGAAGACGGAATGCTGGTCCGGCCGCAATCATCACTGCGCCTCCCTTTTGATAAGAAAATAAACCCTGAAGATGGTATGGTCCTGGAATTCCGTTACAGAACAGTGGAATACGATGAAAAAGATCTGGCACCGGCTCTACCCCCCGGACCGGCCTGGCCGGAAGTACCCGAGGGGAGATATCAGGGAATAGAGATTCACAGCATACCCAACTCTTTCAGTCTTCCAGACGAGGGAACCTGGCATCCTCCGGAACGGGTTGATGACTGGTCCGTATTCAAGGTGGAAGCCGATACCGGAATGTTCAGCCTCCCTCCTGTGAGTATGACAGAAGAATTCAAGCTGGTACGGGTGGATTCGGATCATCTGCCGGAAAATATCACAGCAATCATACTGGATAACAGAAATACCCACCGGGGCATTGAGGTTACGGATATCCGCATCTACGATCCGGGGAAAACTGACAACCTGGAGCCGGCAAGCCCCATCGGCACCGCAGGAGATGCACTGATAGAGTTCAGAGGAATCGAAGCCAGAAGGCCGACAAATTCCATCGACGATCTTGTGGACGGATTAACAATCAATTTAAAGAGAGCATCCACAGAACCGGTTGATCTGAGCATTACACCGGATATTGAAACAGCAAAGGACGGCATAATAAAGTTCGTATACAACTACAATCACCTTTTAACCAGGATTCTGGTTCTGACCAGTGATAACTCCGGGGTTATTGATGAACTGGAATACCTCTCCGAGGATGAACGAAAAGATCTGGAAGATCAGCTGGGAAGTCTCCGAGGTGATATTTCCCTCAATCAGATGAAGAACCGCCTGAAAACCATTGTCTCCAACCCCTACCCCACCCGGGCGGGAGCGGACCTTGCCCTTCTGGCGCAGATCGGTGTTTCAACAAATGCATCATCAGGCAATTCCGGGGGAGCTCTGAATTTCTCCAAACTGAGGGGATATCTGGAAATTGACGAAGAGAAACTGGACAGTTACATGGAATCTGAAATTGATGCGGTTAAAGATCTTTTCGGAAAAGATACTTCCGGAGATCTGATTATAGACAGCGGTGTGGCTCAGGCAATCGATGAATACCTGACACCTTACACACAGACCGGAGGATTCGTAAGCAACCGTATATCAAGGATTGACAGCAAGATTGATAGCACAAAAGACGATATTTCCGATTATGAAAAACATCTTGAAGATTATGAAGCTGACTTGAAGAGACAATATGGTACAATGGAAGCTACCCTAAATCAGCTTGAGAGCAGTTCCCGGGGACTGGACAATTTCAACCGGCAGCAAAACAGTGGTCAATAAGGAGCCTGCATGACGATTACCATCAATGGGGATAACATAAATTACACTCTCGAAGAGGAAAAGACCGCAGGAGATATCTTCAACGGCCTCTCATTGTGGCTGGAGAATTCCGGGATGTTGATCGGCAGGTTGGAAATCAACAGTGAATACAGACCTCTTGATAATCAGGACTGGAAAAACATTCTTATCGAAAACATCGAAAATCTTTCAGTTGAGGCTCTGAGTTTCCGTGCAGGCCGGATAAGACAGCTGGAAACCGCCAGAGATTATTTCATTCTTCTGGAAACAGCTGTCAGAAACAATGACAGGGAGTCGTTGAAGGAGCTGCAGGATGGTTTCAATGACCTGAAAAAGATTCTACCCCACCTTCTGGAAGAAGGGCCCCACCCTTCCATATTACCTCATCTTGAAGAAACGCTGGGGAGAGGATTTCCTGATCCGGACGAAGCCACCGCAATGGAAGCAGTCCGGATGACTGCAATTCTGGAAAGCCGGCGGAAAGAAGCTGCAGATCCGGAGACCGAAGCACTCTCCGCAGCAACAGCCCTTGCTGAGATGGCCGACAATCTGGATCATGTCGCCGTTCAACTTCAGACCGGGCAGGACAAAACAGCCATGGAAACCATTATCCGCCTGGCAGAGCTTCTGCAAACCTTCATGAGGGCCCTCGGCTGGACAGAAGGGGGCAGCGAAATTGAACGGATAACCAATAATATGAATGAGATTCTCTCAGAACTCGAAGAGGCATTGAAAGCAGGGGATACTGTTCTTATCGGAGACCTGCTGGAATACGAAATCAAACCCCGTCTGATCGAACTTCCTTCGGGGCTGAATTTCAGCGGAGAGATATTATGATGATTCAGATACCCTTACTACAGAGCTCATACTATTCAACCACCACCAATTGGAGAACCACTGCCATACTCGGAGGAATTATCGGTGTCGCTGTAATAGCTCTGGCCATATACAGTAAAACTTCTTCAGGACCGGCACAGGGACGGGGTGGCAGGAATTTCAGCCGCCGGCTGTTCCGCAGGGAAGCAGCTTCAATCGGACTGACAAAATATCAGATCCGGCTGCTTGAGAGCTTCATTAAAACCTATCAGGTACGCCGCCCCTTCAACCTTCTCTCCAATACCCGGGAATTAAGAATCACCCTGGGTAAGGCTCTCAGAGATATCGATCATATGGAAGCAAAAGAATCGATTATAGAACAGAGAAAACTGGAGATATATCGTATTCAACAGCGTGTTGACAGAATTTTTGCGGACACAAACCGCATGGCCAGCACAAAACAGCTCAGATTGGGGCAGAACGTAACTTTTCAACAGGAAAACGGGAACCGGTTCACATCGGTTATAACGGCAACACTGAAAGAATTCTACTGTGCCCAGGTACCCCTGAATTACGGAGGGGAACAGGTTAAATGGCGTAAAGGCAGCAAGATAAAACTGTTCATCTGGGGTATTGACGGCGAGGAAATGGTTTTTGAGTCGAGGGTGATGGGTTACACCAATGTGAAAAAGATCAACAGTGTCATGCTGGCCCATACAAACCGGATCAGCCGGGCCATTATGCGTAAATACAGACGCCGGCCCATCAAAGGGCAATGCTCATTCTATCCGGTCCGTATTGTGGAGAAAGGTACCGGACGGAAAGTTACCAGACAGGCCGTTGTTCTGACAAAACAGGGTCGGATCGGATCGATGATTGATATTTCCGCCGGAGGTTGTGCCCTTACCAGCCATAAACCCCTTCCCAGAGGAGAACTGATTAAAATCAGTTTTGAACCTGAAAGAGGTAACCTGGTGGTTGCTTTCGGAAAAATTGTGGACAGCCGGATGCTGAGCCGTTCAAGAACGACTCTCCATATTATGTTCACCAGGGCCTCCAGTAAAAACCTGAACAAGATAAATGAATATGTCTATGATTTCAGTTGAATCTCAGCTTGACCCGAGGTGAGGTGAATAACTATTCTTAATGTCTCATGAAGGTACACAAAATAGATCAGCTGCTGAAAAAAGATATTCCTCTTTATTACCGCAACGAATATGAAGGCTGGGGAGACCTGGAGCTGACACCCGGAGAACGACGACAGATTCCTCTGGAATTCACAGTTGAAGTGAAACCTACCGGTGAGAAAGTTATTGATGTCAGGCTCAAGGAACGAATTGACTACCCTCTGGTTCCGGTTATTCGTGCCCTGAAGGAAAAAATAAGAGATCTCGAGAAGAACGGAGATTTAAGGTAACCCTGATGATATGTGAGTCTGCAGAGAAAACCTTAAAAGCCGGAGAGCAGCTGGGGAAAACCCTGAGCTCCGGAGATGTTGTCGCTCTCAGCGGCCCCCTGGGTGCCGGTAAAACTGTTTTTGCCCGGGGCATTGCCGAATCTATCGGTATACAGGAACCGGTAACGAGTCCGACATACACCCTGATCAGCGAATATGAAGGCCGTATGCCCCTGTATCATATGGACCTGTACCGCTTGGGCTCACCTGAGGAATTCACCTGGCTGGGAGTTGAGGAAATACTGAACGGTTCGGGAATCACCCTGATTGAATGGAGTGAGAGAGCCGGAGAAGAACTTCCTGAAAGAACGATAACGGTAAATATTGAAATTGCTGACAACGGCAATCGTATTATCACTATCAGTAATTCCCGAGAGGTGGCCGCTTGAACGTTCTGGCCCTGGAAACTTCGGGAAAAGTGATTGGCATTGCCCTGAAGACGGAAAAACAATCACTGGAACTGACAGTGAACCGGGGTTTCAGACATGTGGAAACCCTTATGCCTTCGGTGGCATCTCTGATGAATCTCGCCGGACTTGCTCCGGAAAATCTGGATCTTGTTGCCTGTTCAGCAGGACCGGGGTCCTTTACGGCTCTGAGAATCGGAATGTCGACCGCAAAGGGTATCGCAAGAGGAGCATCCTGTCCTATGAAAGCGGCGGCAACACTTCCCCTTCTGGCTGCAGGCAGGGAAAACTGGCCCGGTATTGTGGTTCCGGTAATGGATGCCCGGAAAGGGAGAGTTTATACCGCAGCTTTCAGAGCAGGAGTCCGGATAAGGGAAGACTCGGACATTTCTCTGGATGAATTTCTGGAGGAATTACCCTCCGGGGAAGATATCCTGATAACCGGACCGGATGCAGAAATTGCATCAGGAAAGAGCAGAGTAACCCTGGATCCTCTGGCCGCCTCCGGTCGGGGGATGATACTCCTTGAGAAAGCCGTTGAAGCATTGAAGAAAAACGGACCCGATCCCCTGGATCTCGGTCCTCTGTATCTCCGTCTGAGTGAAGCGGAAGAGGCATTGGAAGCGGCAGAATGAACGATGGAGGTTTACTGAACAAAGCTGAATCCTTTGAAGATGAAGTGGAACTCCTTGAAGTTATCGATGATGAACTGAAAAGTGAACTGGAGCCCCTTCCTCTTGATTCTGCCGGTTGTATCTCAGAAACCTGGCTGAAACATAAAAACCTTCTGGAGATTCCTCTGGTTCTTTTGGATTCCGGGCTGATCATACGCTGGAGAAACGATGCCTTCCGTGCTTTCCGTGAAACAGAAGGGCTGGAATACCGGGGACGGCCGTTCCATGCCCTCTTTACAAGTTTTGCAGTTCCTCAATACCGAAATAATCTGATTTCCGCTCTGAAAAATTCGGCAACCGGTTATGGGTGGAAAGACCGGGTTGTCGGCAGAGGTCAGGAAAATCGCCAATTCATTGCCGATATCAACATTATTCCCCTTGAGTACGAAGAAGGTGATCCGGATTGGTATCTGGCTGTTATCACAGACGTGACTGAACATCAGAAATCCATAATCAAGGCAAATTTCGACAGTATTCTGAAAGCGTCTCTTCTCAAAGATGAGGATACCGGAAACCACATCAAAAGGGTTAATGCCTATTCCCAGGCCATTGCTTCCAGACTGAAAGGGAAATACCAGTGGACCTATTTCCCCGACGAACCTGATGTAAGCATGCTGATTGATAATGATTTCATTGAAAATATCGGTATGCTGGCGGCTTTTCATGACGTGGGTAAAATCGGAACACCTGAAGCCATTCTCATGAAAAACGGTAAGCTGAACGACAACGAATGGGCGGTTATGAGGGAACATCCGGCAAACGGTGCCCTGATTCTCGATTCTCATCCGGTTCCCATGGCCAAGCGTATTGCAAAATCTCATCATGAACGCTGGGACGGAACAGGATATCCCTATTCCCTTGAAGGAGACGACCCGAAATGGGGCATCCCCATTTCCGCCCGTATCGTGGCTATTGCCGATGTCTACGATGCTTTACGTACCCGCAGGCCGTATAAAGAACCATTTTCTGAAGATAAAACCTGTAAAATCATTATTTCAGATGCAGGAACACATTTCGACCCGGGACTGGTGGATGTATTCAAGAAATTAAAAAAAGAATTCAACCGGATTTTCCAGAGCCTGTCCGACGACTGAAAAAACACTCCAAAGGTTCGATCGAATGAATAGTTACTGTTCCCCACCTTGGCACATCCTGCTGAAAGTGCTGTATATTGGATTTCACAGAATGATAAGACTCTTCTGCGCGGTTTCAGAAGGGTTTTATAATTTTGTGCCAAGGTGGGGAACACTGTAGAAAGAATAAAACGGCAGATATCCCCGGATCAGACTGATTCTCAACTTTTACCGGAAAGGTCCACTCCCGGGACCCCCGGAATATCCAGGGCCGGAAGATCTGCCGGAGATGATGCCGCAGCCCTGTTTTCAGCCTGAATGGCCTGAAAAACTTCATTTCGGAAAACCTTCACATCCCGGGGTGCTTTGATGCCCAGTTTCACCTGGTCTCCCTTAATATCGACTACGGCTATTTCAATCCGCCCATCTATTATTACACTTTCATCCTTACGCCGGGAAAGTATCAGCATGCGTCTTTCCCCGCGGCCATTTCCTCAAGGATATTATGCCGTACGTGCCATTTATCGTTCTGGGAAATACACTGCCGCCCCACTCGACTCTCTTTATTGATGATAATCGGCCCCTGCAGATTGGCAGTCATATCCTGTCTCTCATCCGGGATGGTAACAATAGCAAATTGAAGAAAACGTTCATCGGAAGGACTCTCCAGTCCGAGTTCTTCAAGATCTGAGGAATTGATTACCGCATCATAATCCGCTCTGATGAGTTTCGGATCGATGAGAACAAATGCAACTTCCTGTACATCCAGTGACTGAAGCCAATAAAAGGGTCGCTGCCTGGCGTCCATGAGAACATAATTCTCCAGGCCTTCAAAACCATATAAACCTGAAGGAATGGTAATCCGTTGCCTTTCATCGATATCCACTGTCCCGTAGGCTTTCGTTTCAACAATCATCAATCTTACCTCAGAAAATCCATCAGAGTGGGTTGAAGAATCCTTCCCGCCACCTGATAGGCTGCTTTCTGTGTGTATTCAAGCATACTCATTTCTGTAATCGCATCAGTCAGATCCAGATCCGCCAGGGAGGACTTCCAGTCTGACAGGGCACCGGATTCCTCTCCCAGACGACTCGAAGTGACTTCCAGACGTTCGGTTTTCGCCCCCAGATCTGCCAGATTTCTCAACAGGGAATCAAGTCCTTTATCCAGCCCCCCGACAATGGCTCCTCCAACCCTTTCCTGATTTCCCTCCAGCAGGGCGTCCCGGAGAGCCAGTCCCTGATCAAAGAGACTTCCACCGGTTACAACAGCATCGGCATGCCAGTTCCCCGGAGGCCTGCTGCTTCCGGTATCGGTAAGCAGTCCCATATCCACCAGTGCTGTTCCTTCGGCGGGTTCCAGCCATATCTGATGGGGTACTGTCGTTTCAAGGTTAAGAGAACCGGTTACCGGATCCAGAGAGGCTTTCACCGCGGCACCGGCATCGTTGATTTTCCGTACAACATTGTGGATGTTATCCCCGGGCTCCAGTATGACTTCCTTACCGTCTATGAGAAAACGATTCGCTTCGGTAACGGTGAATCCTTCAGTATCATTGGCACCGAACACCTGCTGCTGATCCGCCCAGAACACCTCATTTCCTTTGAGGTTGGTTTCCACCATCTGACCATCGGTGATCTCCATTTTACTGCGGCCCAGATCTCCGGCGTAACTGACTTCCGTTATAGCCGAACGGTTCAAGCCCGGGATTCGGCCGTTCTGCACCAGAAACGGCGGAGTTGAAGTATCATCTCCGGCAAAGAGGTACTGCCCGTCTCCGCCTTTGGCATTCACCACCGTGGCCAGTTCCGACATGAGGGAATCGACTTCAATAGCCATATAGCCCAGATCTTCCTTCGAATAGGTACCGGTGGCACCCTGAATGGAAAGCTCCCTCAGGCGCTGAACGATGGTGACCGCTTCGTTCATATAACCTTCAGCCTGTGACCAACGCCCCCGAACGTAATCGATGTTTTCGAGATACTGAGCCACTCTTTTCCCCGAAGAATCCAGCCGGGTGATATGGGCGGCATCCACAGGAGCATCCCGGAGGTTTCCGATAGCCCGGCTGGAGGCAATACCCCGCTGAACCTGATTCATCCGGAAATCCCTTTCCGACATACGGAAACGATTATCGAGCATCGGCATATTGGTACTTATTCGCTGCATTTATTACACCCCCAGCCTGTTGATTATGGTATCGAGCATCTTGTCTATAGTCGTGACAAATCGGGCCGCGGCATTGTAGCCGTGCTGGAACTTGATCATCTCGGCAAACTCCTCATCCAGGTTCACCCCGGAAACCGATTGACGCAGGTCTTCAAGCTCCTTCATCACCAGATCCTGACTTTCATTGGTCTGAGCGGCAATCTCCCCCTTCAGACCGACATCGGCGGCAGCCAGAGCAAACCAGTCATCAAAGGTTTTACTGCCTCCGGCCATAACGGGCTTATGCCGCAGCTGGGCAATATCCAGGGCTCCCCGGTTGTCTCCCCCGGAAGGGGCTCTTCCGGTATCGCTCAGGGCTGATGCGATCTTTGAAGGGTCGGAAACAAGGTCCTCATTCACCCTCAGCCAGCCGGCGGGATGACTCAGAGGTGATACCGAATATGCCGCGCCGCCGGGACGCAGGGCCAGAACCGCATCGGGAACCTGCCAGTCATAGGCGGCACCCGGTCCCGTTCCGCCGAGAAGGCCCGCATATCCGGCAAGAAACTGTCCTGTATCCTCCACATGGCGGATAACAAAATCGGGATTATCCGTTCCATCGGTGATTCCAGCCCGGAGTTCCAGTCTGCCGTTACGGTCCAGCCGGGCGGATACTTCCGCGGCCGATGAATTGATTCTATCAACAATCATTTCCACGGTATCCACTGCGGTATAGGGAATATTCACAGGCCCGTCAGCACCGTCAAGGGTAATGGTTCCGGCAAAACCTACAGGCTCCGCAGAATCCAGTGTATTGATTCCTGTGAGCCGGTAAGCATAAGTGGAATCGAGCTCACCATCACCGTTACGGTCGTAATTTCCCGAAAGATTATCCACAAAAGGATATTCCCGGAAAAAATCCACCCCGGTTCTACCGTCGGCAGACCAGGCTTCCCGGTGAATACTGTTCACCAGATCCGCAAAGGCCAGAGTCATTTCATCCAGCGACTGTATTTCCCCTCTCACATCCGAATCCCTCAACTCCAGAAGAGAACCGAGTTTACCGGATTCGGGATTCAGCAATTCTTTGTTGTCTTTCCAGACGATATCGTGATAACCCTCATTCTGAGGGTTGGCTTCAGCGGCCAGATAGGATACCTGCTTCCCCTGAATCAGATGCAGCCCCCGAGTATGAATGAGAAATTCATCAGGATCCCGGTTATCAACAGTTACCGGCAGATAATCGGAAAGTTTATTTATCAGCAGATCCCTGCGGTCGTAGAGATCATTCGGGTTATCACCCAGAGCTTCGGATTTAACAATCTGTTCATTCAGTCCCTTGATTTCCGAGAGCATGCCGTTCACTTCCCCCACAGAAGTGACAACATCGTCGTTGAGCATGGTTCTCACCTGCTTCAACCTGTCATACCGGCGGTTGATTCCATCGATCAGGGCCTCGCCCCGCCTCAGCACCGCCTGCCGTTCCGGCTGACCCTCCGGATGTAGGGAAAGTTCCTGCCAGCCTTCCCAGAATTTATCCATCATCACCCTGACTGAAGTATCGTAGGGTTCCTGATGAATCTGCTCCACCTGAAGCAGATAGTTATCCCGGGTTCTCCAGTATCCGGCCACATCTCCCTGAGCCAGAATACGGTTTTCCAGAAGTTCATCCCTGATACGTTCGACACTGGCGACACCCACACCCTGTCCGATCTGTCCGGGTACTTCCTCCCGGTTGAGCTGAGGCATGTACAGAGGATCCACGGCCTTCATGTTCACCCGCTGACGGCTGTAACCCTCAACAGAAGCATTGGAAAGGTTATGACCCACGGTGGTGAGAGCCTGCTGATGCGCGTTGAGACTGCGTTTCCCGATTTCAATTCCGCTGAAAGTGCTGGACATCCGTCAACCCCCTAAAGGTGATGGGATACTAAAAGTGGATCCCTGCCTGCAGAGGCGGATTGCCCCTTTTTGTCATACATACGGCCCCGGGTGGAAGGAAGCAGCTCTTCCATCAGTTCACGGCCCAGTCTCCCCCGGGACTTGGCATACCCGGCAACTCCATGGATACGACTGCGCACCAGAAGCAGCCGGGACTTCAATTCAGACCGGGCAGTCAGAAATTCCTTCCGGCATTCTTCAGGCAGTTCAGAAATCTGCTTATCCAGAGATTTTTTCCCGGAAGACAGTTTTTCCGTCAGAGAATGACGTTTTTTTTCAATCACTTCCATCAGATCTGCCATCCCGTCCATTTTTTTCAAGGACGTTTCCAGAGCGGGCCAGTCCTTTTTATGAAGAGAGGAACGCATTTCACCTGAAGCTGAGGAAAAATCATCCAGAAGCATCCTCTCCTGCTCCATCAGACTGATAAGTTGATTCCAGATATCTCGCCCGGCCATGTCTGCTCCTTACTGAGGTAGAGTCCACCTCAGTTCTTTTTCGACATGATCCCCGGGAGATCTTAGAAAAATAGATTCATCAGGGAAGTTGTACGAACGTGGAATATCTGAGAAGAATCTGAATTGATTTTTCATCCGCTCATGAAAGAAATCATTCCTTCTCCATCAGGAGTTCCCGGTCCCTGAGCAGAAGAGAAGACCCGGGAAACAGACCGAGAGCTTCATCCAGCAGCAACCGGGCCTCATCATAATCTTCCCGGCGGAAGGCTTCCGTGAAACGATTATGAAACACAACAACTGCATTGTGCCGATAGGTGTTTTCCATATCCACCCAACCGGGTATCTGCCGGTACTCTCCGGGAGCATCATTCAGGAAAATCCATCCGGCGGGCCAGTTTTCACCAGAGGAACGTCTCCGGGCCTCCCGGGACCAGAGATAAATCATTAATTCGTTCCGGCGGGACTGATTGATGCTACCTTCTGAACAGGCCTGCTCCACCCCGAGGGAAGCTTCAGAGAAAGATGAGTTTTTCAGCATGGTTTCAAGGGCTTTCACCCGAACATCCCTGATCCGCTTATCAATGAAATCCTCAGGCACAAGGGCCGTCAGCTCATCATTCTCAAGAAGAGCCTCCGCTTCTTCAGTTTTCCCGTCTCTCAGATAATAAGTTACCGCATTCCCCAGAAGGACAGACGCGGATTCTTCCAAGCCCTGCCCGTCTCCCAGAATCCGGGCGGCCTCATTCAGAAAAACAAGGCCCTCAACCTCCATCCTACGACGGTCCATATACGCCGCATAGTTTGTAACAGAAACCCGGAAATCATTCTCAGCCGCCGGGGTGCCGGCCAAAGCCCAGCGGTCCCGGGCCGTTCCGACCGCCTCCTCCCACCCTTGCCGCCTCTGAAGTTCCGCCATCCGATTCTGCAGGATGAGAGAAATCAGTTCTTTTTCTCCTATATCCTGCCGCCGGGAATAGTTCCCCGGAGGTATGTAGGTGAAACCCGTCCGACCTGTGAAGGAATCCACCGCTTCCCTGCGTTTACCGGGATCAAAGCCGTAAGCCGTTGTGGTTTCCACATCGGCATCCCCAACTCTGCAGAAGGCATGATCGGCGGTGAGCACCCCGTGAACAGGAATATCCCGGCTTCTCAGAAGAATCAGATAAAACACCGCTGAAGAAACACAGTTGTATGTTCCATCATCAACAAGGGTATCCAACAGCGTCTGTTTCAGCACATACCGGGAAAGAACCTTATCATGCATCCACTCCAGAAGAATCTCGGCTTCTTCCTGAAAGCTGTCGGAAGGATTCTTCCGGGTGAAGCTGTTAAGGTCCGGGGATCCCGAACCCGTAGTTCCCGGAGCATCGTCCAGGAGCTCCATAATTTTCACAGAGTATTCCTCAAGCCGAGCCTCTCCCACATCCGAGGCCAGCAGGGATACCCGGATAAGATCTTCAAGAGACAGAGCCCCGGCTATCTGCCCTATACGGACAAATTCATCTTCGGGAATTAAACGCGGCTCTCCCCGGAGAACCACTGCGGATCCGATGCCGAGAAATAAAAATAAAACGCTGACTAAACGCAAGGGTATTTGATTCATCACGTTTATAATATTACTTTCTTGATCAGCCGGGGGAAGTCATCCTGCGGCAATTTATGGTAATTGGAGAAACATATGACTCCTGAATGGGATTTAGTGGTAGTCGGCGGCGGACCCGCCGGTATGACTGCGGCACAGTACGGGTCCAGAGCCAATCTGCGAACCCTTGTTATCGAAGAAATGGCACCCGGCGGAGCGGTGCTCCTCATCAGTGATATGGAGAATTATCCCGGCTTCCCCGAACCGGTGAACGGTTATGAGTTCAGTGAAGCCATGCAGAAACAGACCGAGAACTTCGGTGCGGAATTCAAATCCGCCACGGTGAATTCCATAAGCAAAGATGGTAAGGTCTTCACGATTGATACCTCCGAAGGCCCTGTGACATCCTGGACCGTAGTTCTTTCCACCGGCGCGAAACACAGACATCTGGGAGCTCCCGGGGAAGAGGAGTTCTCAGGCCGGGGTGTTTCCTACTGCGCCACCTGCGACGGACCATTTTTCAAAAACAAAAAGATGCTGGTGGTGGGAGGAGGGGATTCAGCCTGTGATGAAGCTTCCTACCTTGCCAATCTCACCGATAAGGTGGTGCTGATTCACCGCCGGGACCGTTTCAGAGCCCAGAAGGTTCTGGCCGACCGGGTACAGAACAACGCCAATATCGATGTCCGCCTGAGTCATACTCTTGAGAAAATCGAAGGGGATACCAAGGTAAGAAAGGTTGTTCTGAAAAAAACCGACACCGACGAAACCTATGAAGAGGAATTTGATGCCGTATTCATTTTCATCGGTTCGGATCCCCAGACATCCATGGCTCCGGAACTTGAAAAAGATGATGCAGGCTACCTGATTACCGACCAGAGCATGGAAACCTCTCTCAAAGGTTTCTTTGTTGTCGGCGATGTCCGGGCCACGCCTTTCCGTCAGGTTGTTGTGGCCTGCGGAGAAGGCGCCATTGCAGCACACATGGCCGCTGCCCATATTGACGATATCAAAGGCGAAGCCTACGCGGGAATAAAATAGGTTTTGTTCAGTCTGTTCCGCTCAGGTTTTTTCAGGATTCTTTTTCTGTTCACCTCCGCCGCCTTTCCGGCGGCGGTTGTTTCAGCATCGGAAGCACCTCACTTCAGCGATAACATGGAGCCTCATCGGCTGGCCTTATCCCTTGTCGATGCCATGAGCGACAGGGAGGCCCTGGGACAGGTTCTGATGTTCGGATACCCGGGAACCGCTCCGGATGAGAATCTTCTTGACTGGATAGGAAATGCAGAACTCGGCAGCGTTAAAATTTTCGGATGGAACGCTGTCAATCTTCCTGTCCTGGCAGAAACCATAGGAAGCTACCAGAATGCCGCTCTGAATACCCGTCTGGGAATCCCCCTGCTGATCGCCACCGATCAGGAAGGCGGCTGGGTACGGCATATCAAAGGGGACACTTCCCTCACCCCGGGAAACATGGCCCTGGGAGCCGATAAGCTTCCCTATGATGCCTGGATGACCGGCCTTCTTCTGGGCCGGGAACTCTCCGCCGTCGGAGTGAACATGAATTTCGCCCCGACCATCGATCTCTTTGTGAATCCGAAGGCCGATGTTATCGGGCCCAGAGCCTTCATGGCCGATCCCGAATGGACCGGGATTCTCGGTCTTTCATTTTTCAAAGGACAGGCGGAAGCCGGAATTATCAGCTCCGCCAAGCATTTCCCCGGGCATGGTGATACAAAGGTGGACTCCCACGGATCCCTTCCGGTAATCCATGCCGACATGGAAACCCTGTGGAACCGGGATCTGGTACCCTATAAAACCATGATTGCAGAAAATGTCCCGGCCATCATGGTGGGACACCTGGCATTCCCCTCCATCACCGGGGACCAAATACCGGCGACACTGTCCCATCAGCTCATAACCGGTCTGCTCAAGGAGAAAATGGGTTTTCAGGGTGTGGCGATAACCGACGATCTTTTCATGAGAGGAGTCCGAACCGATGAAGATCCTCTTCCGGATGTGTGTTACAGAGCCCTGTCCGCAGGAGCGGATCTCCTGCTGGTGTCCCAGAGGG
>Ga0256913_10001098_pt1 | contig 14026 bp, 8 predicted proteins | sample Axial_MatmetaG_FD_185970 | JGI IMG/M metagenome (GOLD analysis project Ga0256913, IMG submission 185970) | Deep-sea worm associated microbial mat communities from Axial Seamount, Juan de Fuca Ridge, Pacific Ocean - Axial_Mat | ecosystem: Environmental > Aquatic > Marine > Oceanic > Microbial...
TGCCCTGACTGAGCTTTTAGCATGCTTGGCTTATAGGATAAATCAACAGCCTTGCTTATAAAATGAGCCCCTAGAATTTATTTCGTTTAACATAGGACTTCACACGTTTTTCAGTTTTTCGTTTCTCAATTCCCAAGCTGGTTTTTGCTCCTACGATAGCCAAATGAGAGAAATAATTAAAGATAGACCGATGCTTGTTTCTTACAAAGTATATGGGGCCTTTTCTAGGGACAAATATGTTATTATTGTTCTTTTTTATCAAGATGGCATTGGCTAAAAACGAACCCAATTGGCTCTCTTTCAGATTTCTTGCTCGCAACACATCAATTCTTAAATTACTATAGCGCAAACTCATGCTTCCCACACCCACATCATTATCCCCATTCACCATCATTTGCATTTGTTCCACATCTCCTCCCGATGCAGATATTAAGCTAAGTGGTTGTGTCAAAGGGTTTAAAAGCGATGCCGAAAAAGATTCAGAGGATGCTATCATTACAAAATTTTGCTTGGGTGAATTTAGCGGAAAAATAGAGCTTAAATGCACATTAGCTGTCGACATCAAACGAGCATCAGCCGATACTTTCAGAGCCCCGCCAAATTTCCTAAAATCTTTGTCATTAGTCATGCCCGTAATCTCAGCGTTTAACCTATCGAAATAAACCATTCCAGCCTGAGGCATCATATTTAATAATTCTTCATATTGCAAACGGCCATTGTCAATTCTTAATGTATCGAGACTCAAATAAAAAGATAGCTCTTTCAGCATTTGTGCTGGCATAGGTTGATATACAGAAGTATCGAAAGGGAGTGTTTTATCTTTAAAAATACGGATATCCGGCGAAAGCAATACCAGCCTTTTCGCTTGAAATCGCTTCCTAAAAATCATATCACGTATCCCCATCTCCTCCACTTCAAGAGAAGGAACCATCAATTCCACCCTATCCCTTTGGTACTCATTATTAGCTGAAAAAGCTGCCCTATCGTAAACAGGTGTCAATTTTAGACTATCAATGCGAATATTTCTATTTCGGCTATTGAAAATCAATTTACTAAACCCTGTTTGATACATAGGATCGAGCCCCCTGGTAGAAAAATGCTGCAACTCTAATATTAAATTATCACTGTATAAAAATTTACGATCAGTAAAAACTCTATTATTGGAATCGATGCTTATATTTTCTGCCGAGAGATGCAGGTCATTTAGCACCAAACCTTGATATCCAAACTTCTTTAAGTGATTTAAATGCAGATCCACCTGTGACAATTCCAAATTTTCTATTTTTAAGGCTGACAACTCATGACTGATAGATTCATATAAATTTAGATTCTCCATATCAAAGACGACATGCTTTTTTGTTCCGCCCCCATTTAATTCTATTAAAGATTGATTCAATACAATATTACCTATAAACAGCTCCGGTAACTGAGGACGCGAAACCATATTGATATCTTTTAGCAACAAACCTTGTCCGGAGAAAATCAATGGACTTTTCTGCTCACTCCCCAAGGAAAAAAAACGAATATTGTTGACAAACACCCTTTTATCCAAGCTGGATACCTTTATCTCCTCTAATTTAAGAATCTTCTCCCCATGGTTGATATTTTGAATAAAGGAGCTCATCTCCAGATTTACATCTTTAGAAAATAAAAACTCATCCATATGTTCGAAGCTCGTATAATCCACATAAAAATCTTGAATTCCAAGATTGATATTTTCCAACTTAATATCGTCTTTACGACCCAAATATTTACTCATCACATCAACATCAAAGCCATTTAGTTCAAAATAATGAAGCCCAATCCCACTAAACTGATTCACCAGACTTCGAAGTGATTGGTAAAAGCTCTCAGACTCCCCCTGATATTTGATTTCGCTATTTCTCTCTCCGGCTAACTTTAACGAGGCCTTAGAGATACGCACAGTATCAAAAGCAATACTCCTCCGCAAATGATAGGCAAAAGGGTCTATACCGCTAAAAAATGCCTGATGCAAATACAAATCCCAATTCAGCTTTGTCTTCTTGATTGTATCTTGCGAAAAAAAATGCAGTTTCAAAGCATCGAGATAGAGAACTTTAGAGACCATATCCAAATGCCAACTTGCAAGCTCAGCCCTAAGCGAATCTTTCGGCATACTAATCCACGATTGTAAGGATTGCAAACGGAGTGCTGAATAAGTCAATATCTGAGGTAAGGAGGCGTTTATTGTAAAATTATCCGAAGACAAAGCCAGTTTTTGAAAATGAATATTTGATGTGTCGGCTTCCTGAATCAAATGAAGATCCAAAGCCACATCAGGCATATTGATAGCTTTTGTCCTTAATACAAATAAAGAGTCGAGCATAGCCTCGCTGCCATTTCCACGATGAAGAAAAGCATCTAATTTCAATCGCGCCACCTCTATTGAATCAAATTCATATTTATGTGACTTCTTTAAAATACTTTTCCAGTTTAAGCCCTTTAGTTTCATATCTTGGAATTGTAATTCAATAGCTCTATTAAGCTCGTCTCGCTTGTTCAACTCAAAACGCCGACTGATGAATATACCTCCATTGGAAATCATTTGTGATTGGCCAAAAAAAGCATCTGTTTCTTTCAAGGAAGAAGCCAATCTTAAGCTATCAAAACGAAGATTAAAATCTTTAAATGCATCATACCAAGCAATATGCTTAGCCATTGACCAATGAATACTATCAGCATCACAATCAGCATGATAAATATGCAAAGCATCAGGAATAGACTCTAAATTAAGCTGATGTATTTTTAAGTGCGCTATTTCTATTTTGTCTAGAAACTCATCCTGATGATTTTGAAGCTTCTTAGCTTCAAAGATTCGTATATCCGGATTATTAACAATGATTTCATCTAGCACCAAGTTTTTCTCGTTTACTAATTGTTCCAGATTGAGTGGATAGAGAGAAAGAGCTTCAATTCGTATCAGCGATGACTTTTTTGTTCCTCCACTGGCATAAACACCCAAAAGCTTGAGCTGATGTTTTCGATAATCAACAGACTGAACCATAAGACTATCCTGAGAGTTCAGCATATATTGCCTTATAGCCTCCAAACGAAAGCGCATATCAGCATACTTAAAGCTATCTGAGTTCCAAAAGATGCTTTTGCTTGAAAAGTGGCATGTCTGTCCACCTTGCTCTACTTGGGCTGTCCTATTCGATAGTGTATCTATGTCAACCTCCAAACTTTCCATTTGTAGATTCATTTTGGATAGCCCCCATTGCTTTTCAATTTGCGCAAAAAAAGCTGCTGGGCTTTGTTTTTTCGTTCCTTGAGTTCTATTCTCCAAAGCATGAAGATGAATATATATTTGCTCTGCTGACAAACGATTTTTCATCAAATTTGAAAGAAGGCTATCGCCAATGATTTTTATTTTTCCACCCCTAAATCTTATTAAATTCCCATTTTTTTCATTTTGAAAAGCCAAGTCTCCCAATAAAAAACGATGCATCTTGTTTGATGAGCTAATAGCATATTTAAAACCTGACAGCCTTGCTTTTTTACCATTTTTACTCCATTGTGCTTCTTTTACGGATAAGCCTAAACATGTGAATAAAGGCATAGATATCTTAGAAATATCTATAAAAAAATCATCGATATCCGTCTTGGCTTCCTGACATAACAAGACAGTATCCTGTGCTTCTAAATAATTAAGATTCAATTTTTTCAATTCAACATGATCCACATATATTGCCTTAAATGCCAACAGTTTTCGTGAATTAATCATCTGATTGTCAGATGAAGAATCATTCAACAACCTCCTATTTAAACCTGTGTTCAAGCTATCAATAATGAGCCTACGAAAATGTATATCCCCCTTTAACAGCTCCAAATAATGCAAACCAAATAAAGATAAATTTTCCAATTTAAAAGATGACAGCAGATAATTATTGACTTGTCGAGAAGTATCAAGTTCATTAGGTTGAATGTGGATGTTCCGAATCTGAATCGAGTTACGTAAAAGACTCCACTTAATCTTTTTAATGTCTAGATGATATTTATGCTGACTTGCTTGGTAAAATTGTTCAATTAAAAGGGGTCTAAGAATTCTATTGGCATAAAAAGGTGGAACAATGATAAATAGTCCCACTAGAAAAAGTGCCACAGATATCAGCCATATTTTCCAAGCGCTACTGTTTTTCTTCTTCACTTTCTCTTGAGATGCTTCTTGTTCTTCCACCTTTCAAAATTATAAAATCTTTTGACTTTCGCATAAAAAAAGCCCGCATGAAGCGAGCTTTTTTTACATATTCCTATTATTAATGTAGATTATACAGTCCAGGTTGCGCCTGAATTCAGCAAATCATTCATTGAATGAATTTTAGAAATCGCTTTTTGTTCTTCGATCTGTTTTTCCATCTTCTCTTCGTAAACAGTACCTTTTACAGCACGGATAACTCCCAGAGCAATAGGGAAATCAGGACCTTTCATATTGATCAGCATCCAATGTAAGAAAGGACTTTCCATATGAGCATCGTGAACTAAGATATCATCTTCGGTAACACCGTTTTCTCCAATGGTTACAGCTTTAAGATCCATTCCGTCTAGCATGATACCTTTGTCATTATTTTTGCCATAGATCATCTTTTCACCATGTTTTAATACCAACTGACGATCTAATTTCTCGGCTTTATCGGTATACCATGAATGAGTTTTGTCGGCGAAGATAACACAGTTTTGCAGAATCTCAATAATTGAAGTTCCTTTAAAACCCTCAGCTTCCACCATAATATCATGGCTTAATTTCATATTTACGTCTATAGAACGAGCGAAGAAATGACCATTAGAACCCAATACCAACTCACCAGGATTAAAAGGATGTTCAATTGTACCATAAGGAGAAGATTTGGTTATCTTACCTTCTTTGGTAGTAGGACTATACTGTCCTTTTGTTAAACCATAAATCTCGTTATTGAATAAGAGAACATTTAAATCCAGATTACGACGAATAGCATGGATAAAGTGGTTACCACCAATAGCTAAGCCATCGCCATCACCAGTAACAACCCAAACACTTAAATCAGGATTCGCAGACTTAGCGCCACTAGAAATAGCCAAAGCTCTTCCATGAATAGTATGGAAACCATAAGTGTTCATATAGTAAGGGAACCTGGAAGAACATCCAATTCCACTAATTAAGACATATTTCTCGCGAGGTTTACCAACCGTTGCCATCGCTTTATGTACCGTATTTAAAATGGCGTGGTCACCACAACCGGCACACCATCTAACTTCCTGATCGCTTTTAAAATCCTTAAAGTTTAATTTTATATTTTCAGCAGCCATGATTATTTCTCCTCCATTAATTCGTTAAAATGATTTTTCAATTCTTCCACAGTAAATGGTAGTCCCATCACCTTATTATATTGCGAGAATTCTAAACCGTTAAAGTTTTGGCGAAGGTATTTTGCAAACTGTCCACCATTTAACTCTGCTACTACAATTTTCTTATGTCCTTGTAATAGCGCCTCGGTATTCCTTGGTAAAGGTTGAAGATAGTTAAAGTGAACCAAACTCACACTCTTACCTTCGGCTTGCATATCATGAACAACAGTCAAAAGGTGGCCATAGGTTCCACCCCATCCAACAACTAGCAAATCAGCATCTTTGTCACCGATAATTTCTTGTTCAGGAATATAGTCGGCAATTACATCAACACGCTTTTGTCTTATATCAGTCATTAACTGGTGATTCTCAGGAACATAAGAAACAGTTCCTGTTACATTCATTTTTTCCAGACCACCAATTCTATGTTCTAATCCGGCTACACCCACAGGAGCCCATTTTCTTACGAGAGATTTTTCATCTCTTTCATAAGGTTGATAAGGTTTATTCTCATCATACTTAGCAAAAGGAACTTCGATATTAGGTAAGGTATCTGTATTTTCAATTTTCATTGGTTGTGTACCATTAGCCAAGAAACCATCGGTTAATAAGATAACCGGAGTTAGATGTTCTAAGGCAATTTTTCCGGCGGCAAAAGCATAATTATAGCAATTGGCAGGAGTACTGGCAGCAATCACGGGTAAAGGGGCTTCACCATTACGTCCTTGCAGGGCTTGCATTAAATCTGATTGCTCAGTCTTTGTTGGCAGTCCTGTACTTGGTCCACCTCTTTGCACATCCACAATAACCAAAGGAAGTTCAGCAATAAGAGCCAAACCTACTGCTTCAGTTTTTAGAGCTAAACCGGGACCAGAAGTTGTGGTTACTGCAAAATTACCCGCAAAACTAGCACCAATAGAAGAAGTAATACCGGCAATTTCATCCTCGGCTTGGAAAGTCTTTACTCCTAAACTCTTTTGTTTGGCTAACTCATGAAGAATATCTGTTGCAGGAGTGATAGGGTAAGAGCCACAGAATAAGGGCAAATTGGCTTTTTCAGCAGCAGCTATCAAACCCCATGCAGTAGCAGTATTACCATTGATATTTCGGTATACACCTTTATGAATATCGTCGGCAGAAACTTTATAAGGAGTGAGCTCCTGCACATTATAACCATAATTGAAACCTGCTTTTAGCACTTGCTTATTGGCTTCAATAATTTTTGGAATCTTTTTAAATTTCTTTTCAAAGAACGTCTCAGTAAAATTCAATGGCTTATTGAAGAGATAAAAACAAATACCCAGAGCAAACATATTTTTACTTCTGAGAACGGTCTTATTATCCAAGCCTGTTTCTTTCAAGGTCTCTTGAGTCATAGAAGAAATGGGTGCCCAAATAATATTAAAACCACCCAGCTGGTCTTCTTTAACAGGATCATCAGTTTTATAACCGGCCTTAGCTAAATTTTTTGGAGTAAAAGCATTGCTATCAAGCAATATTGTTCCGCCTCTTTTAGTCCATTTTGCATTGGCTTTTAATGCAGCAGGATTCATGGCTACCAAAACATCGGCAAAATCACCGGGAGTATTGATATCATGTCCAAAATGCACCTGAAAACCGGAAACGCCACCAACAGTACCCTGTGGGGCTCTAATTTCTGCAGGATAATCGGGAAAAGTACCTACACCAGCACCCAATAAGGCTGCTGTGTCAGAGAACAGTGTACCAGTAAGTTGCATACCATCTCCTGAGTCACCTGAAAAGCGAATAACTACATCATTGAGTTCAATCACTTTATCTTTATTATTAGTCATTTGAATAAGGTTTTTTTTAAGTAGGCAAATGTATGATGAATTTTACATTGACCTACTATATTTCCCTATCAAAATATCAATTTAGAATCTATTTAAATTTAAATTAACATATATTTCTTATTTGGTTCTTTAAAAAAATACCTATTTTTGCGCACTAATAAATGAATCGATTAAACTTAAAAATTTATTGTTATGGCTTATGTAATTAATGACGATTGTGTGGCTTGTGGTACTTGCATTGACGAGTGTCCTGTAGAAGCAATCTCTGAAGGTGATATCTATAAAATAGATGCTGAACTTTGTACTGATTGTGGTGCTTGTGCTGATGTATGTCCTACTGATGCTATTCATCCAGAATAAGTAATAATTGTTCTTAAACAATAAAAAGCTTTGAAATCAATGATTTCAAAGCTTTTTATATGCAACTATAACCTTATTCATTTAAGTCTATTTCTTTTTAGCCGATTTTTTCCACCTTTTAAAAGAATCGGCAGAAGTTTTGATAACGCGATAAACGCCACCGGCATAATAGTTTCTAATACTAAAACCTTTCATTTCGCCTCTCACTTTTTTCACCAATAATGTTTCACCACTATCAATATCAAAAAAGGTAATTTGTATGGTCATCGTATTTCTTTGATGATTCACCAAATCAACAACATAAATCAATCCCAAACCATGATGTTCAGCATCTTTATAGGATTTGGCTATGGCATCCACATCCTCCCTACTCAAATTCACCATCTCTTCATCGTCCACAAAACTTTTATAAACATCGAAGTCGGCATTTCTTTCGTCAGCCAAATCAAAATAATATTCTACGTTTTCTTTTTTATAGGCTTTTGCTACATCATATTTTTTTCTTTCATTCACCATCAACTCATTCAGAGCAGGGAAATATTTATCTTGCATGGTTGCGGGCGTCACAAAAGCAGTAGTACCGCCATTTTCATCGAAACGTGCTTTACTAAAATCCAAGCCATAAAAAACCATTTCCGTAGCTGTAAAAACTTCAGATTGACTAAAAGCAGAAATTCCAATAAGTGCAAAAAGTAAGCTAATAATTGATTTTTTCATCGTATTATCTTTTAAATTCATTTATCGGCTAATTTATTAAGAAAGTTGCAAACAGAAAAGTTTTTAAAGTCGAAAGTTTATCATGCTAGACACTTTCCACTTTCCACTTTCATCATTACACTTTTAACTTTTAACTTCCAACTTTCCTCACAAAGGGCTCCCCTTTTCGTAATTTTGTTATTTTTGCGCTCTTAAAAACAGATACTATGCAAATTCCTCCAAGATATCAACCTTCAGAGATTGAAGACAAATGGTATAAAAAATGGTTAGACAAAAAATATTTCCATTCCGAGCCCGATGAAAGAGAGCCTTTTACCATCGTAATTCCTCCTCCAAACGTAACTGGAGTACTTCATATGGGGCATATGCTCAATAACACCATTCAGGATGTTTTGGTGAGACGTGCTCGTATGCAAGGCAAAAATGCCTGCTGGGTTCCCGGAACCGACCATGCTTCTATTGCTACCGAAGCTAAGGTGGTTAATCATTTAAAACAGCAGGGCATTGACAAAAATGACCTCAGCCGAGAAGATTTTATGTTTCATGCTTGGGAATGGAAGGAAAAACATGGCGGTATCATCTTAGAACAGCTAAAAAAATTGGGAGCCAGCTGCGACTGGGATCGCACCAAATTTACTATGGACGAAAGCCTCTACGAATCTGTGATAGATGTTTTTATTGACCTTTACGACAAAGGCCTTATATATAGAGGTGTTAGAATGGTAAATTGGGATCCAAAAGCTCTTACCGCTCTTTCTGATGAAGAGGTCATCCATAAAGAAGTAAAATCGAAACTTTATTATATTAGGTACCAAATAGAGGGTAGCAAAGACGAATGGGTAACCATAGCCACCACCCGCCCCGAGACAATTTTGGGTGATACCGCTGTTTGCGTTCATCCCGAAGACGAAAGATTCAAGCATTTGGAGGACAAACGAGTCATCGTTCCTCTGGTCAATCGGTCCATCCCTATTATCCGCGACGAATATGTTGATCGTGAATTTGGTACCGGATGTTTGAAAATTACTCCTGCTCATGATATCCATGATTATGAGATTGGAATAAAACATAAACTGGACACCATAGACATTTTTAATGAAAATGGAACCCTGAACGAATCAGCGCAACTTTATGTTGGTGAAGATCGCTTTGATGTTCGTGAAAAAATCAATGAAGAGTTACAGGCAAAAGGCTTTATGGTGAAAGTAGAAGACTACACCAACAATGTGGGTTTTTCAGAGAGAACCGATGCAGTCATAGAACCCAAGCTATCCTTGCAATGGTATCTAAAGATGGCTGACTTGGCAAAACCCGCTCTGGATATTGTTATGAACGACACTATTAAGTTCTATCCTGCCAATATAAAAAATACCTATCGCCATTGGATGGAAAATGTGAGAGATTGGAATATCTCACGTCAACTTTGGTGGGGACAACAAATTCCTGTTTATTATTTACCCAATAATGAAGAAATCGTAGCCAAATCGGTTGAAGAAGCATTAACAAAGGCGAAGGAAAAATATCCTGAATTAGCTAATATTACTTTAGAGGATATTAAACAAGACGAAGATGTGCTGGATACTTGGTTTTCATCCTGGTTATGGCCTATCTCCGTCTTCGATGGCATTCGCAATCCGGATAATAAAGACATTCAATATTACTATCCCACCAATGATTTGGTTACTGCCCCCGAGATATTATTCTTCTGGGTAGCCAGAATGATTATGAGTGGCTTGGAGTACAAACAAGAGATCCCTTTTAAGAATGTATACTTCACCGGTATCGTAAGAGATAAACTAGGCAGAAAGATGTCCAAATCACTGGGTAACAGCCCGGACCCCATCAAGCTTATGCAAGAATATGGTGCCGATGGTGTGCGCGTTGGAATGCTTCTAACCTCCCCCGCCGGTAACGACCTTCCCTTCGACGAATCACTATGCGAACAGGGACGTAATTTCAGCAATAAAATATGGAATGCCCTCCGACTGGTCAAAGGCTGGGACCTAGCAGAACAGAAACAAGCCCCTGCTGCTCAGGCGGGTGTTGAATGGATCAATGCTCGTATCGACCAAGCACTGACCATTATCGACGACCATTACAGCAAATACCGCTTATCCGATGCTCTAATGACGATTTACAAACTCATCTGGGACGACTTTTGTTCCAATTATTTAGAAATCATCAAACCTCCTTATCAAAAGCCCATTGATGCCCTTACTTATCAACAGAGCATCGAAATTTTTGAGAAGCTCATGAAGATATTACACCCATTTATGCCTTTCCTAACAGAGGAAATCTGGCATTTATTAGATGAAAGAGCAGCAGATAACGATATCATCGTCAGTGAGATGCCATCAGCTCAAAAATTCAACGAAGAAACACTCCTTGCCTTTGAAGAAGCTTCGGATGTGGTCAATAATATTCGTAAAATCAGAAAAGACAAAGCCATCCCCAATAAAGATAGCCTGCAGCTTCTCTATCTTGATGGCGATATGAAAAACCATGCCTTTGCAGCAGTGATCTGCAAGTTAGGAAATATCGAGACTTTCGAGAAAGCAGAAAACAAGCCTGAAGCTAGTTTGAGTTTTATAGTAAAAGCCCAAGAATATTTCATCCCCCTGACCGATAATGTAGATGTGGAAGCAGAAATAGAAAAGCTGGGAAAAGAGTTAAAATACCAAGAAAGCTTCCTTTCCTCAGTGACAAAAAAGCTCTCCAATGAGCGTTTTGTCAGTAATGCACCTAGTAAAGTGGTGGAAATGGAAAAGAAAAAGCAAAGCGATACAGAGGAGAAAATAAGAACCATAAAAGCGATGATTAACAATTTCAAGTCATAAAATGGCAACTGTATACTATCTATTTTTCAATCATGGCAAATAGGCAATGCATCAGAATCAGTTGATATTTTGACGATTACAAAACGTAAGATTTATAATACAATAATAGAGACAAAAATTAATAATGGCTTAACATCATGAAAGAAATTATTGATCATCTTTGCCGTCTGAATAATTAAATAAAAATGTGGGAACTAAATTATGCACAATTTACAAACACATAAAATATGTTAAAAATAATTTATAAATTTACCGCAAATTTTAAAATCAAAAGTTTATGAGAAAAATGTTACAAAAGTTCACCTTAATTGCAGTGATGGCTCTTTTTACAGGCAGCCTATTTGCACAGGGAACTGTTAAAGGGAAAACAGTCGACAATCTAACTGACGAAGGTTTGATTCAAGCAACTGTTATTGCAGTAGGAACTACAAGTGGAACAACTACCGATTTCAATGGTAATTTTAGCTTTAGTTTACCTGCAGGCACTCAGACTATTAGAATTCAGTATGTAGGTTACATGAATTATGAAACCACTATTGAAGTAAAAGATGGTGAGACAACAGATTTAGGTACTATTAAGGTTTCTTCCAGCCAGATTGGTTTAGACGAGATTAATGTTCTTGCCAACATTGCTGTTGACAGAAAAACTCCAGTTGCTGTTTCTACTATTAAAGCAGCAGAGATTGAGGAAATTTTAGGCTCTCAAGAATTGCCAGAAGTTCTTAATAGAACTCCGGGTGTATACGCCACTAAAGGTGCCGGTGGATATGGTGATTCAAAAATTACTATTCGTGGTTTCGACCAAAGAAATGTGGCTGTTTTGATTAACGGAGTTCCTGTTAATGATATGGAAAACGGCTGGGTATATTGGTCCAATTGGGCTGGTTTAGGCGATGCCGTTTCTAGCATGCAAGTTCAAAGAGGACTTGGTGCTTCGAAATTAGCTATCAACTCTGTTGGTGGTACAATGAACATTCTTACAAAAACTACTGAAGCTAAAAAAGGCGGTTCTATCGTTTCCGGCTTAACAAGCTACGGTAACAAAAAAGTAATGGTTGGCGTAAACTCAGGTCTAACTAAAAGTGGATTAGCTGTAACTTTTGTTGGTTCAAGAACTGAAGGTCCCGGATATGTTGATGCGACATACGTTGACGCATGGTCTTACTATCTTTCTGTTTCTAAAGAATTTGGTAGCAAGCATAAATTACAACTTACTGTAATTGGTGCTCCACAAAAACATGGTCAAAGAGACGGATCACAGTATTCTGCTCAAACATATGATCATATGGAAAAATGGGGAACTCGTTACAACCCAAACTGGGGTTATATTGGTGGCGGAGAAATGCTGAATGAGAGAAACAATTTCTACCACAAACCACAAACTGCTTTAAACTGGTACTGGCAAATTAATGAGAAGAACTTCTTAGCTACTTCTTTTTATATTTCTACTGGTGCTGGTGGTGGATCAGGTATCTTAGGTAAAAATGGTGGTGGTGTATACTTAAAATATGGTGCCCCTCAAAATGCTTTAGGTCAAAGAGATTGGAACTACGCAGTGGCAGTTAATGATACATCTAGTACAGGTTCTTATTTAATTATGAGAAACTCAATGAATAATCACTTCTGGACTGGTGCTCTTTCTTCTTTAAACTCTCAACTTACTGACAATATCACTCTTACAGCTGGTATTGATGCTCGTTATTATAAAGGTGAGCACTATCGTGAAGTTAGAAACCTATTAGGTGGTGCTTATTGGGATGACAAAGTGAATCATAACGCACAAGTTGGTGACCGTATCGCATATGATAACGATGGTTTAGTTAAATATGGTGGTTTATTTGCTCAATTAGAAGGTACTTTTGGTAATTTAAACGCCTTTGTTGCTGCCACAGCATCTAACACATGGTATGGAAGAACTGACAGATATAATTTTGCTAGAGGAAAAATTGACTCTCCAGACGCTGAAACTGTAACTGCTTTTGGTTATAATGCCAAAGCCGGATTCAACCTCAACATCTCTGAAAGTAGCAATATTTATTTTAACACTGGTTACTATTCTAGAGCTCCTTTCCATAATTATGTATATATTAACTATGTTAATGATATCAACCCTAATCTAGCTAACGAAAAGATTTTAGCTGCCGAATTAGGTTATGGCCTAAATCTGAACAAATTTACCCTACGTGTGAATGGTTATTATACTAACTGGACTGACAAATGGTCAAAAGGTTATATCCGTTTTACTGATGCTACAGGTACAGATCATAATGGTACTGTATATTTCCAAGGTTTAGATGAAAACCATATGGGTATCGAATTTGAAGCTAAAGCAAAACTTAGCAAAAGCTTTGAATTAGGTGGATTTGCATCTCTAGGTAACTGGAAGTATACTGCTGATACTAAAGTTGACATTTATGATGACGATACTCGTGAGAAAATTGGTGAATCAACAGTTTATGTTAAAGATTTAAAAGTTGCTGATGCTCCACAAACTCAATATGGTTTAATTGCTCGTTGGGCTTTAGGTAATTTTGTTATAGGTGGTGATTATACTTATAATGACAACTTATACTCACACTTTGATCCTACAAAACGTCAAGCTGCTTCTGATGGTACTATTGATAGAGAACAATCATATAAAATTGAAGGTTTTGGCATAATGAACGGCATGGCACAATACAATTTTACTATAGCCGGTTTGAAATCTAATTTTCGTATCAATGTATACAATTTAGGTAATAAACAATATGCATTAGAAGGTTGGGATAATGCAACTAAAGACGCTAATGGTGAATATCACCATTCTAAAGATAACTTTATGGGATTCTGGGGTTATGAAAGAACATTCAACTTTGCTTTGAAGATTAATTTCTAATTCTAAATTCTACTAATAAGAAAAGCCTCGCCTAAAGTCGAGGCTTTTTTTTATCCTCATGCATTCTAAATTAATAAAAC
>Ga0256913_10001099_pt1 | contig 14008 bp, 10 predicted proteins | sample Axial_MatmetaG_FD_185970 | JGI IMG/M metagenome (GOLD analysis project Ga0256913, IMG submission 185970) | Deep-sea worm associated microbial mat communities from Axial Seamount, Juan de Fuca Ridge, Pacific Ocean - Axial_Mat | ecosystem: Environmental > Aquatic > Marine > Oceanic > Microbial...
TAGCTCCAGGGGCAATATTCTGTTTTTGTTGTTCAAAACGATACAGTAAAAAGCAGACAAATTAAAGTAGGCGAATCTATAGGCAATATGGTGATTGTCAAAGAAGGCCTGAAAAACGGAGAAAAGATTGTTATAGATGCCCTGCAAAAAGTTCAAACAGGTTTAAAGATTAAGCCTAAAGTGATTCAGTTCGAAAGTAAATCAACTAAACAATATTAAAACCATGGCTGAAAACAAAGGTAACTTTTTCGTCCACCGGCCGATTGTAGCCATGGTGATTGCCATCGTGATCGTTATTGTCGGTTTAATTTCCCTCATCGGGTTGCCTATTGAGCAATACCCAAACCTGACACCTCCCATAGTCCAGATAAGGGCTTCTTATACCGGTGCTAATGCCATCAATGTAGAAGAATCGGTAGCTACGCCCCTGGAACAACAAATCAATGGCGTGGACAATATGATTTATATGCGATCCACCAATGCTAACGACGGCACGATGAATATCGAAGTCTCGTTTGATGTTGGTACTGATCCGGATATGAATACGGTATTAACACAAAACCGTGTATCTGCAGCTTCAGCCAAACTTCCGTCATCCGTTACAAAAATGGGAGTAACCACCCAGAAGTCTTTACCTAATATCCTGATGCTGGTAACTTTAACTTCCGATGGAAGATACGACCAGGATTTTCTTGGCAACTATGCACTGATCAACATTAAGGACCAGCTGGCCAGGATCAAAGGGATTGGCCGGGTGGATGTGCTTGGGGCTTCCGACTATTCCATGCGTATCTGGGTAAAACCCGACAGGCTTGCTCAGATGGAGCTGACAGTTCCTGAGATTATCAAAGCCATTAACGAACAAAATGTGATCGTCCCGGGTGGAAAATTCGGAGCTGAACCTGCTCCTTCGGGCACGGAATTCACATATACTGTCAGGTTGCCCGACAGATTTAATTCTCCTGAAGCCTTCGGCGAGATTGTTGTCAGAACACTTCCCGACGGTTCACAGATAAAATTAAAAGATGTGGCCACCATCAACCTTGGTGTGGAAACATACAACATGATTCCCCGACTGAACGGAAAAACGTCTGCCATTATCGCCCTGTACCAGGCTCCCGGGTCCAACGCCGTGGAACTGGCCCAGACGATCAGGGAGAATATGCAACAGCTTTCAAAAGGATTTCCGGAAAGTATCAAATATGAAGTGTCTATGGACACAACAAAAGCTATTGATGCAGGTATTAAAGACATCGTGGTCACTCTGATCATCGCTTTGATACTGGTTATCCTGGTTGTTTTCATTTTTATTCAGGACTGGCGGGCTACACTTATCCCCACATTGGCCATCCCGGTTTCGCTGATAGGAGCCTTTATCTTTTTCCCCGGACTTGGTTTTACTATCAACGTGCTTTCACTTTTGGGATTGGTCTTAGCTATCGGGATTGTGGTGGATGACGCCATTGTGGTTGTGGAAGCTGTTCAGGTAAACATAGCCAAAGGGATGAACGCTAAAGAAGCTACGCTGGACGCCATGCGTAAGGTAACAGCGCCCGTTATTGCCACAACGCTGGTGCTTATAGCTGTTTTTATTCCTGTTGCAGGCATGGCAGGAATTACCGGATTACTATATCAGCAATTTGCCATTACGATTGTGGTATCTGTTATCGTGTCCTCCATCAATGCTTTGACGCTTAGTCCTGCTTTGTGCTCCATCCTGTTGAAGGAACCGAAACCCTATAAAGGGCCACTGGGATGGTTTTTCGGAAAGTTCAACAAAGGCATGGATAAAACGACCGATTCCTATATGAGTTTTGCCAATATCGTATCCCGCAAAATCAAAAGAGGAATTATTTTCATAGTTATTATGACTATTGCGGCCGGAATTTTCGGTTATATGGTTCCCGGTGGATTTATCCCTGAAGAAGATATGGGGTATTTCTTTGTTAACGTACAATTGCCCGATGCTGCTTCGATACAGCGCTCAGATGTCGTCACCAAAAAAGTAGAACAAATTTTACTCGATTTTGATGAAGTTGAATATGTGACCACAGCTACGGGATATAGTATTTTATCAGGTGCCATGACTTCCAACACCGGTTTTCTCTTTATTTCGTTAAAAAACTGGAGTGAACGAAAGCATACAGCTGAGCAACTGATCAACCTTGTAAACAAAAGACTTTATAAGGAAATAAAAAGCGCCGAAGTTTTCGCCTTTGGCCCACCGGCTATTCCGGGTTTGGGAAATGGATCAGGTTTCAGTATTATGATACAAGACAGAGGAGGGAACACACCAGAATATCTGGCGGATTACACCATGAAATTTATCAAGGCTGTCAACGAACGGCCCGAGATCGGCAAGGCTTTCACAACGTTTAAGGCTTCTGTTCCGCAGCGTTTTATGGATCTTGACAGAGAAAAGGCCCTGAAACTGGGAGTTAACCTGAACGATTTATACACTACTGTTGGAGCCTTCATGGGTGGGGCTTATGTGAATGACTTTACCCGTTTCGGAAGGCTGTACAAGACATATATACAGGCCGAACCTCAATACCGTGTTGACGAATCGCAAATCAGTAATTTTTTTATTAAAAATAATGCTGATAAAATGGTGCCTCTGGCCACATTAACTTCTATCAAACACATTTACGGCCCGGATTATACAACACGTTTTAATCTGTATCGTTCTGTGGAAGTTACAGGAGGCCCTGCCGAAGGGTATACTTCCGATCAGGCACGACTGGCCCTGAAAAAAGTGGCTGAAGAAGTTTTGCCAAAAGATATGGGGTACGCATGGAATGCCATGTCGTTCCAGGAGGAAAAGGCCTCTGGTTCCTTGGGTATCATCCTGACTTTCTCATTGCTGTTTGTCTTTCTGATTCTTTCAGCTCAGTATGAAAGCTGGTCGTTGCCTTTTGCCATTCTTATGGGTACACCGTTTGCTATTTTTGGAGCTCTGTTCGCTTTGTGGGCGGGAAGGCTTTTCAGCCCGACTTTTGAGAATAATATTTTCGCCCAGGTATCTTTTGTGATGCTAATCGGTATGGCAGCGAAAAATGCGATACTCATCGTGGAGTTTGCCAATGATGAGTTTAAAAAAGGCCTGAGTTTGTTTGACGCAGCTATTACCGCTGCCAAATCAAGGTTCCGGCCTATTTTAATGACGGCTTTTTCATTCATTCTGGGTGTATTCCCGCTGGTTATTGCAACAGGTTCCGGCGCTGAAGCCCGAAAAGTTATGGGTATGGCCTTGCTGGGAGGCATGTCGGTTGCCACATTCCTTGGTGTTTTTCTCTATCCGATGTTATTTGTTTTTATTGGCAAAATAGCAGGATATGAGAAGAAAAGGAAAAAATTAACCTAATTGATCTAATGTCTAATTGACCTAAAGAATTAATAATGAATATGATTATGATAAAATTTAAGTTTGGGATTTGTTTGGAGCAATTAGCACTATTAGAAATTAATAATTCTGGGATTGCGATGGAAGGTAAGTTTAATTGTCAAAATAATATTTATAACGTTTCATAATAATTGACCTAATTGATCTAATGTCTAATTGACCTAAAGAATTAATAATGAATATGACTATGATAAAATTTAAGTTTGGAATTTATTTAGAGCAATTAGCACTATTAGAAATTAATAATTCTGGGATTGCGATGGAAGGTAAGTTTAAATATTTATAACGTTTCATAATAATTAACCTAATTGATCTAATGTCTAATTGACCTAAAGAATTAATAATGAATATGACTATGATAAAATTTAAGTTTGGGATTTATTTAGAGCAATTAGCGCAATTAATAATTAGAAATTAGAAATAAAAACATAATGCCTCAAGAGAAAAAGATATATGATCTTGAAGAACGCAGTGCTGTCTTTGGAGAAAAAATCATTCTCTTTTTAAAAAAAGTTCCCAGAAACACAATCAATGATGTACTAATCAGACAACTTGCAAGGGCAGGAACAAGTGTAGGAGCCAATTATAGTGAGGCAGATGATGCAGTGAGCAAAAAAGATTTTAAAAATAAGATCGGGATATGCAAAAAAGAATCGAGAGAATGTAAGCATTTTTTAAGAATGATCTGGACAGCAGAACCTAAACTAGAAAGAGAGGCAAAAGTACTCTGGCAGGAAGCCAAAGAATTGAATTTAATTTTCAACGCAATATTTAATAAACTATAATAATAGACCTATAGACCTAAATATTAATAAGGAAAGAATACATAATGAAATTTGAATTTGGAATTTATTTAGAGCAATTAGGGCAATTAAAAATTAGAAATTAAGAAATTTTGTTTCATATGAAAAAGATAACATCTTTACTCCTTATTTTAACTATCATCTACCTGACCGGTTGTAAATTGGGGCCGGATTTTGTCCAGCCCGAATATCAGGGCCCTGAGACTTTCCGGTTTGATTCAAGTACTGCTGACTCCGTTGTTAATTTACGATGGTGGGAACTGTTCAACGACCCCGTACTCGACACGCTGATCACAGAGGCACTTAACAACAACAAAGACATGCTTGTGGCTGCAGCACGTATAGAAGCTGCCCGTGCCAACGTAGGTTATACCAAAGCAGATCAATGGCCTTCTTTCAGCTTCGGAGCAAGTGCTGCCGGAGGAAATTTCGGAGGAGGCATGTTATTCGATAACAACTCCAGTAATTTCTCAGCCTACCCCGAAATGTACTGGGAGATTGGTTTCTGGGGAAAATACAGACGACTGAACGAATCTGCCAGAGCAGAGCTCGTCGCTTCAGAATACGGCCTCAGAACCATACAAATGAGCCTGATCTCTGCCGTTGCTTCAACTTATTTTACCCTGCTTGATAATAAAGCCAAACTGGAAATATCGAGAAGAACGCTGTCTTCGAGAGACAGCGGTCTTATGATCATTCAGGCAAGATACGATTACGGGATTATTCCTGAGATTGATTTGAACCAGGCACAAATACAAAGGGCTATCTCTGCCGCTGCTGTTCCTGTTTACGAAAGATCCATCGCTTTTTCGGAGAGCGCTTTGAATATTCTGTTAGGGAAATACCCGGAAGAAATTATGACAGGTGTCCCCCTGATCAACCAGGAAGAACCGCCTAAGATTCCTGAAGGACTGACATCTGACCTGCTTCTTCGCCGTCCTGATGTGCAGGAAGCTCTGGCAGCATACGAAGCACAAAATGCTTTGATCGGTGCTGCACAGGCCATGCGCTGGCCCTCTTTGAACATAACCGGTTTACTGGGCTATGCAAGTAATGACCTGCTGGCCCTGAATACAGGCGGACTGGCCTGGGCAGTAGCCGGATCACTGACAGGGCCTATCTTTCAGTTTGGCAAAAACAAACGAAGGGTGGACATAGAAAGAGCCAATACGGAAGCCGCGCTCAGAAACTACGAGAAGGTGGCTATCCAGGCATTTAAAGAAGTGGAAGATGCCCTGATAGCCGTTCAGACACTGAGAAGAGAATTAATTGCACAGGAACAACGGTATACTGCAGCAATGAACGCTGAGTATCTCTCGGAAGAACGTTACAGCAAAGGACAAACAAGCTATCTCGAGGTTCTGGAATCGCAAAGGCAATCTTTCGATGCCCAGCTGCAATATTCTCAGACAAGAAGAGATTTGCTTAACGCCCACATTGCTCTCTACAAAGCACTCGGCGGCGGATGGTTATCCCCCGAAGAAGAACAGGCTTACATTGAAGCCCAACAGGCAGCTGATTCTACAAACAGGAAAAAGTAATACGCTTTACTTTGTTTCCTGTTCATTAAAGCCGATGACAATGTCCGTGGGCCCCATGGAATACGGTGCCACTTCATACGGATTGTAGTGAAGCAAATAACCGTGGGCATCCATCCCGATATTGGCAGGAAGAGTGAATTTGTTTCCGGGAAACCAAAAACCGGCAGCCTCCAGTGTTGAATCAGTTGGTATATGCCTCTTTTCCCTGAATTTCTTTTCCGCCATTTCAATAAAACGGGTAGTGTCCTTTATTCTGCTCAGCAGATTAACAGATTTTCCTGTTCCTTTATCGAAATTAAGATAACCTATGGTCAGTGAACCATGAGCACCTCCCATATATGACTCCGTTAACATTTTAAGGGATACAATGTTACTATCTTCGTAAATCACGTGGGTCATTGACCTTAAATTCCATATCTGCGGCGAGTCGGGAAAGTCTTTTTTAAATTCTGCATAATCATTAATGATATGCCGGGCAGCTTTTTTTAAATCAACCAACGAATCCGATTCTGCATCCCCATAACCCATGATATCAGCAAGGCGATGATTGATAAACCTGTTGGCCGGTGACATTCTTGCATCCGTAAATACAGGATATTCTACTATTACATGAGTGCAGCTCTCCAAAGAATCTACAAGGCACCCATCCTCGGCAACAAATACGCTTTCCATTTTATAACCAGGCGATGCAGATGATTTAACGTTCTTTTCCGATTCTTTTTTCCCCTGATTTCCACACGAAAACAATATAAAAAGTGATAAAATAACGGGCAAATACAATGTTAACTTTTTCATAATAACCAATGATAAATGTATGCCAAATGTAGTGGTTTTTATTTTAATTTTGGCCTTCACTGAAACACAGAAAAAACTGTTAACCATGAATATTATAGAAAAGATTATAGCCAGTCACTCCGGCAAAGAATTTGTCAAACCGGGTGATATCGTAGATATCGAAATTGATGCGCGTGTTGCCAGGGATTTCGGCGGGCCGAATGTGATTAAAAACATCGAAGAACACAATCTGACGATTGACGACATTAGCAAAACATTTTTCACTTTTGATACAAACCCAACAGGTAGCGACCAAAAATATGCTGTCAACCAGCAACTTATCAGGGTTTTTGCCAGAAAACACGGCATTAAGGTTTATGATATTGACAACGGAATCGGAACACATACTTTGATCCAGAACGGATTGGCATGGCCCGGTTCTACAGCTGTCACAACAGATTCGCATGCCAACATTCTGGGTGCCATCGGGGCTTTCGGCCAGGGAATGGGCGATAAGGATATTGCCGTGGCTTTCCATCGGGGAAAAGTATGGTTTAAAGTGCCGCCATCCGTGAAAATAACGCTGACAGGAGAATTTCCGGAGCATGTAACGGCCAAAGATGTTGTCCTTAATTTACTGCATCAGTTCGGTGCCAACAGCCTGCTCGGTTATTCAGTAGAATTTTACGGAGAGCCTGTTGACAAGCTGACACTCGACCAGCGTATTACTATAGCCTCTATGGGAACAGAGATGGGTGTGATTATTCTGCTTTTCCCTCCCAACGATGCCATTATGGAATATTGCGAAGCCAAAACAGGCAGAAAACTGGAAAAAACAGAAGCCGACAGCGACGCTGTTTACGACAAAGAGTTCACTATTGACGTCAGCCATTTTGTGCCTATGGTCAGCCGTCCGGGCAAACCACACGACACGGTGGACATTGAAGAGGAGAAAAAGATAAAAATAGATTCCGGGTTCATCGGCAGTTGCACCAACGGACGGATTGAAGACATGCGGGCAGCGGCAGCTATTTTGAAAGGCCGCAAGGTGGCACCGGGTGTTGTGCTGAAGATCGTCCCTTCCACGGATGAAGTATGGCAGCAATGCCTCAACGAAGGAATCATTAAGATATTCAAGGATGCAGGCGCCTTGGTATCCAACGCCGGATGTGCCGGATGTGCTGCCGGACAGGTAGGACAGAACGGCCCGGGAGAAATTACCATCAGTACGGGTAACAGGAACTTCCCCGGAAAACAGGGAAAAGGAGAAGTCTATCTCGCCTCCCCCGCTTCCGTTGCCGCTTCGGCAGTGGCAGGCTACATCACCAGCGAAGACGACATTCCCGACGAACCGGCTACTTTCGATTTTGAGTTTCGCGCCGAAGAACTGAAAAAACACGCCGAAGAACATCACGAAAAGCATGGAGAGAAGCCTACAGTTGTCAAAGGACGTGCCTGGGTAATCCCCATGGATGACATCGACACCGATATGATTTTCCACAACCGTTACCTGCAGATCACCGACCCGGAACAGATGGGACAATACATTTTCGACAACCTGAAAGGGTATGAAGATTTTGCCAAGAAATGCCAACCCGGCGACATAGTCATCACAGGTAAGAACTTCGGCGCGGGCAGCTCACGGCAACAGGCAGTTGACGGTTTCAAAACGCTGGGCGTTCAGGCTATCATCGCCGAATCTTTCGGGGCTATCTATGAGCGTAACGCCATCAATGCAGCTATGCCGATACTGACTTACAAAGACCTGAAATCAGCCGGAGTTGAAAACGGTGACGAAATTGAGGTGAATTTCCATACCGGTGAACTGAAAAACCTGAGTAAAGAACTTTCCTGCAAGATTGAACCTTTCTCGGAAGTGCAAATGGAAATCTACCAGAACGGCGGGCTTTTCTAAAGTTCTCTTTAAAGGTTTAAGGAGTTAACCGGTTATGCTCCATCCGGTCGTTGTATTGCTGTAATACGGCTTTGATGACTTTTTCCATTTTCAGGGCCCTTTCTTTTTCCTTTTTCAGCAAATTGGATACATGTTTCGGGTCTTTCCTGTTGTTAAACAACGACACGGCTTTGTCCCCGTCAAACAGCAGGCTGTAATCTCCTTCGGTAATCTGAAAAACCCCGTCAAGATATTCAATGGCTACATGCGCTGCCAAATCGTTAAATACACTGTTGCCAAAAGCGACAAACGGCTTTCCGTATTTCATATAATCCAGCACGGAAGGCATTACATCCGTTTGCTGTGTTGTCGTCTTTGTCTCACCTCTCAAGCTGTCTCCTGGGAAATAATACAAGACCGGAATAGCATAACGGCCGGCCGTGTTTTTATAATAATTTATCTGATCTACGGTCAGTTTCAACCCTTCGTCACTCACTCTGGCATTTTCCTCCTTACTCACCGAATGTCCCGGATGATCCGCCAGGATAACAAACAAAGTACGGTCATACCAAGGCATTCTCGAAGCTGTCTCAAAAAATTTCTTCAAGGCAAAATCGGAGTATCTGACAACACGATGCATCGGGACATTCGTTTCCGGAAACATCTGTTCATACCCTTCCGGCACATCATACGGACTATGGGAACTGAGCGTAAACTCAAAAGCAAAAAACGGCTCTTTGAACGAATTCAGTTTTCCGGCCACATATTGCAGGAAAGGGCCGTCAAAAACACCCCAGTAACCGTCATAATCTTTGTTTCCGGGATTATCCCTGTTGTATTCATCATGACCGTAATACGCCTGAAAACCGGCCATGCCCGCAAAGGCATTAAACCGCATGGTACCGTTGTTCCCTCCGTGAAAGAAAGCCGTTTCATATCCTTCCTCGTTAAAAATCTGAGCCAGACTGTTAATGCTGTTCGTATTGTACACCGAGCTTATAAACGGGTCATTCATCAGATTGGGAATACCTGAAATAACGGAAGGAATGGCGTCAATGGAACGCAACGCATTAGAATAAGCATTGGCAAACAACAAAGATTGCTGCATCAACGAGTCAAGAAAGGGCATATAGCCGCTGTAATTATTCAGATAGCCGCTGTATTCTCTTGAAAAACTTTCGAGCAAAAGAATAACCACATTAATCTTACGGAAAGAGGTGTCTGCATAAGCATATTGATGTCTGACAGGATATAGCTTTTGACACTCTTCCGGCGAAAAATACTGCTTCTGAGGAAGTGTTTTATGCCCGTATGTCGTCATGATAGCAAACGGGGTGTTCAGCACCAGAGGAGCTTCACTGGCAGGTACATAGATCGAGGCATGGATAACCGACAATGTTTTCATCTGTATTCCTCCCCTGGCCGTAACTATAGTTAAGCCAAACAGGATGACAAAGGAGACAAACTGATATGATAAACTCCGTATTGATATTCCTTTGACCGCTTTCGTCCTTTCATTTGACCGGTTTGCTTTCGGATAAAAATACCAGGTCGCTGCCGTCAGTACAATCCAGGTAAAAGGCACATACCAATAATCTACCAGAAACCTCGGGATCAGTAACGGAACATCGTTACTCTCGAATAAGAATTTAAGAATGTAAGCCGTTGATCGTTTCAGCGTAAAATCGAAGAAACGGGCATCACTCAGATTGACTAACAATAAAAACGAGTTGACAATCAGAAAATAATATTTGATGAACCCCTGATAATATTTATGATCCTTCCACTGCCCTCCCGGAATAATATGGAAAATAATGACCGGTAAGTTGAAATAGACAATAACTGACATATCAAAGCGGATGCCGATGATAAAATCCCTAATCAGCTCGCTGAAGCTCACCTCAGAAAAATGTGCAAAATTCAGAATCAGGAAGAAAAGCCTCGCCAGGAAAAACAATACCAACGCCAGCAATAAACGCTTTAACAAAAGAACAAGATGCCTGTTATATTCTTTCACAGTAAAAATTCCTGTTTTAAACTTTTTATTTAAAAACGACTAACCTCTCACCTCATTCGCCCCATCGCCTCGTCGCTCTTTTTCGCCCTTTCGCCCCAGTCGTCTCTCTCTCCCTATGGCCTTACTGTAATATACCCGGGATACTCCTGGACTTCAGACCCAACCCTGTAATACGGCTTCAATTGCAGTTTAAGATCAAGTTGATTCAGTTTTTCCTTATCATTGATGTTAAAAACAATATCCAGAATTTGCTGCAGATTATTACCCGTCACCAGTTTCAACAAGTCAAAACTTACGGAAACCGGAAAAGTGGTTGACTGTCCGGGAAGCACTTCAACAGCACGGTTCAGTTTTCCGCCGCCATATCTGGTGTCCTTCATATACAGTTCCCAATCCAGTCCTGAAATACCAGCTTTCTGACTCTGGTTATTGGCAGCTTTAATCGCCACGTCCAGTGTCACCGGCAGGGAACCTGACATCACCTGTTGCCCCAGTCCGATTAACTCCAATGGATTTAAGTCTTCCGGCTTATGTATGTCTTTTATGGAAACGCCTCCCACTTTTTCCATACCTACACGGTCAATCGAAAAATCACACTGGGCAAACTGTACAGCGTCACTGGCCTGCTGCAACACGTCACAAGAGGTGAACAGCAAGGTGAAAGTCGCTAATGTTATCAATAAAATTTTCTTCATCTTTTTAAGTTTTTTAGTATTAACTCCTATTACGTACCACGTATTGTACCAATCTCCAAAATTCAGATCATCAATCACTAATCACTATTCACCAATCACTATTCACCAATCACTAATCACTATTCACCAATCACTAATCCCTACTGCTTCGCCTGTCGTTTCCTGTCGTGTTCACTGAGCAATATCTTCCTGAGCCGTAATGAACGCGGCGTTACCTCCAGATATTCGTCCTCACGGATTGTTTCCATGTACTCTTCCAGCGAGAACCGTATCGGAGGCGGTATCAGCACTTTATCGTCCGATCCTGCAGCCCGCATATTACTCAGTTTCTTGGTTTTATTGACATTTACCACCAGGTCACCGGCTCTCGAGTTCTCACCAATCACCTGTCCGGCATAGACTTCTTCTCCCGGAATAATGTAAAATTTACCGCGGTCAACAAGTTTCCAGATAGCATAAGCAATTGCCGTTCCCGTTTCCATCGAAATAAGCGCTCCGTTCACACGCGTATTGATCTCTCCTTTCCACGGTTCGAATTTATTGAACCTGTGCGCTATGATCGCCTCTCCTTCGGTAGCCGTCAACATGGTGTTACGCAGACCGATGATTCCTCTTGAGGGAATAGTAAACTCCAGCATCATCCGGTCGTTTTTGGTTTCCATGTTCAGGAACTCCCCTTTACGCATCGTCACAATATCAATGACCTTTCCTGAGAAATTTTCCGGCACCAGCACCGTCAGGCTTTCCACAGGTTCATGCTTCACCCCGTCAATTTCCTTTATAATTACTTTGGGTTGTCCTAACTGGAACTCATACCCTTCACGACGCATGGTCTCCACCAAAATCGATAAATGTAAGATCCCTCTTCCGAACACCAGATAGGCATCTGCAGAGCTGGTTTCTTCCACCCGCAGCGCCAGGTTTTTTTCCGTTTCCAGGAACAGGCGTTCCCTCAGGTGCCGTGAAGTGACATATTTTCCTTCCTTACCGAAAAACGGAGAGTTGTTGATGGTAAACAACATACTCATGGTCGGCTCGTCAATTTTGATGGAAGGCAACCCCTCCGGATTTTCAAAGTCTGCTACCGTATCACCGATATCAAAGTCTTCCAGACCCATCAGTGCCACAATATCACCGGAAAGCACTTCCGTCTTGCTTTTTTCCTTTCCAAGTCCTTCAAACAGATACAGCTCTTTTATTTTTGATTTCTTAATACTACCATCTCTTTTCACCAGCGACACATTCATCCCCATTTTCAACGTCCCTCTGGTAAGTTTACCCACGGCAATACGTCCCACATATGAAGAATAATCCAGCGATGTGATCTGCATTTGCGGCGTTCCTTCCACATGTTGGGCAGGAGGAATATGTTCCAGGATCACATCCAGCAGATACGATACATCTTCAGCCGGTTTCTGCCAGTCTTCCGCCATCCATCCCTGCTTGGAAGAACCGAACACCACCGGGAAATCTATCTGTTCTTCGGTAGCCCCCAGGTTAAACATCAGGTCGAAGACAGCCTCATGCACTTCATCCGGACGACAATTGGGTTTGTCCACTTTGTTGATCACCACAATGGGTTTCAGCCCCAGGTCAATGGCTTTCTGCAACACAAACCGTGTCTGTGGCATGGGGCCTTCAAAGGCATCCACCACCAACAGCACGCCATCCGCCATATTCAATACCCGCTCCACTTCTCCTCCGAAATCGGAGTGTCCCGGTGTGTCTATAATGTTAATTTTCACCCCTTTGTACCTCACGGAGACGTTCTTGGATAAAATAGTAATTCCTCTTTCCCGCTCCAGATCATTGCTATCGAGTATCAAATCCCCCATATCCTGATTATCGCGAAACAGCTTCACCTGGTGTAACATTCTGTCCACCAATGTGGTCTTGCCGTGGTCAACGTGAGCAATGATAGCTATATTTCTGATTTCCTGCATATATATCTTTTTTTACTGTCATAAAATAAAGTGCAAAAGTATATGTTTATTCGGGAACTTTTTGCAGTTATGTGATATAGGCGTAAATTTGTTCGATTTTCATTCAGGATATCCCGAACGAATAAGCCGTTTATGCAGAACGAAATACCGTTATCCGCGCTGGAAGCACTTCAAAAAAAACTGAAGGGAGAGCTGTTTTACGACGAGGCCATCCGCATCATGTATGCTACCGATGCTTCCGTTTACCGCGAGCTTCCACTGGCAGTTTGTTATCCGAAAAACAAAAATGACATCAAAACGGTCATCAACTTTGCCAGGGAAAATCACACTTCAATCATTCCGCGAACAGCTGGCACTTCGCTGGCCGGGCAGGTGGTCGGCAACGGCATAGTCGTGGACGTTTCGAAATATCTCACCGGAATTCTGGAGATCAACAAGGAAGAAAAATGGGTGCGTGTGGAACCTGGTGTTGTACTGGACGAGCTGAACATGATCCTGAAGGATTACGGATTATTCTTCGGGCCTGAAACTTCCACCTCCAACCGCTGCATGATTGGCGGCATGGCAGGCAATAACGCCTGCGGAACCCATTCCCTGGTGTACGGCAGCACACGCGATCACACGCTGGAAGTAACAGCATTGCTCAGCGACGGGTCTGAGACTGTTTTCGGACCACTCGACAAAGACGCTTTTGAAGAAAAATGCCGGAAAAACGATCTGGAAGGAAAAATTTACCGGAACATCAGGGATATGCTGAGTGACCCGAAAAACCGCCGGCAGATCCGGGATGAATTTCCCGACCAGGAAATCAAACGCCGCAATACGGGCTATGCTATTGACCTGCTGCTCGACAGCCAACCGTTTGAAACTGGCAGCGAACCGTTCAATTTTTCTAAAGTGCTTGCCGGTTCCGAAGGAACGCTGGCGTTCAGCACCGG
>Ga0256913_10001100_pt1 | contig 14008 bp, 16 predicted proteins | sample Axial_MatmetaG_FD_185970 | JGI IMG/M metagenome (GOLD analysis project Ga0256913, IMG submission 185970) | Deep-sea worm associated microbial mat communities from Axial Seamount, Juan de Fuca Ridge, Pacific Ocean - Axial_Mat | ecosystem: Environmental > Aquatic > Marine > Oceanic > Microbial...
CGATACGAACAGCTGAAAAAAGGGCTGATGCAGAAGCTGTTGACGGGAGAGATCCGCACAATACCGTAGGATCGGCGTAGGGTCGGCTTCAGCCGACGCAATCACCAATTATCATTCACCAATCACAAAACATCACCACACAAACAAAATCGTAGGGTCGGCTTCAGCCGACGCAATCACATTGAACACAAAACAAAAACATATTATCCGTTATGAAAGATGGTGTATTTGGTGTTTTTGGTGTTTTTATATTTTTTCGGTGCTTAATATTTTATCGGTTATTTTTACGTCGGTTGAAGCCGACCATGCGGGTGATTGTTTGGTTTGGGGTTTTGTTTTTTGTTGTGTTGTTGCTGTTGCGTCGGCTGAAGCCGACCCTACGCCGACCCTACATCGACCTTACGTTGGCCTTACGGGGTTTGTGTTTTTTGATGGAGATGGTAGGATGAGTGGGGCCATTTGTCTGCATGAGTGACATAAGAGTGTTTGACGGGATTGGTATGGATGTATTGAATGTGGTACAGCCAATCCTTTTCGTTTCGTATGGTGTGTTCGTAATATTTTTTTTGCCAGACAGGTTTGTAACGGCTTTTGTGTCTGCTGAACGACTGTTCGAGATGGGCGTAGCAACTGCTATCGCAATGTCTCGAAAAATAGGATTTTATCGTAGAGACGATTTTGGGATAATCCGTGGCATTTTCTGGGGTGATGAGCATATGAAAATGGTCGGGCAGGATGACAATGGCATCGATACAGTAGGAAAATTTTGCCTTGCTCACACGAAAACTCTCCCGAAGCAGGTCGATATTGTCGATAAGAATCGGGTTGCGCTGATGGGTGACGACAGTGATGGAATAACTGTGCCCTTCTTCGAATACTCTTCTATATTTCGGCATAAGCAATGATAAAATAAAAATACTTCGAAAGCTCCAAAATATATCAAAATGTTATTGTAGAGGGGGTGAATTTGTGGGGTATGTTTTGTTGGTTGTTTTTTTGTCGGCTGAAGCCGACCCTACGCCGACCCTACACCGATCCTACGTTGACCTTGCAAAAAATATACGAAAAATGGATGGGTGGTGTTTGTTTGACAATAATATATAAATTATTATATACTTATATAAACACACAAAAGGAGTGAAGATGCACTCATTAGAACAACTTAAAAAACAGCAGGTGGGATTGAGACTACCGGTGTATCTACTGGAGAAGCTCGATGCGCTGACTGAAAAGTACGACCTGAACAGAACCGATATCATTACAGAATCCATCAAATCCTACATCGAAGCGCAGGAGGCTAAAGAGTTCTACCGCAGTTTTGACCGCTCTTCCAAAGAGCTCAAAGAGGTACTGGACGATCCGTCGAAAGCTGACAGATTGCAGACTTTGGATGCGCTGATCGATGAGCTATAGTATCGTCGTATTGCCGGAGTTCGCCGCTGAAGTCAAACAACTGGCAAAAAAATACAAAAAGATCAAAGAAGACCTTTGTCAGCTAAGTGCAGCACTGCAAGAGAACCCTACCCGCGGCATACCGCTGGCCGGTAGTTGTTACAAAATCAGGCTGGCTAACTCCTCCATTCCTACAGGCAAGAGCGGAGGGTTTCGAGTGATTTACTACTTTATCGATGAGAAAGCACATATCTACCTGATGAGTATCTATTCGAAAACGGAAAGAGAGAATATATTGGCAGAGGAGATAAAAGCCATACTGAAAAGAAACGGGCTCACACCATAAACAACCTTGACACCCGCCCCCTATTTTAACTATACTAATGTATAAAAACGATGTATAAAGGGTAACGATGCACAGAACGCAGATCTATTTTGAAGAACCACTCTTTGAAGCACTTAAAAAACAGGCGAACACACTGGGGGTTTCCCTCTCCGCCTACATCCGCGAAGTACTCAAACGCGATCTGGAGCAGCGCAACAGCAGACCTGAAAAGCCGGACTTCACCTCCTTTGCCGGCATGTGGGAAGACAGAGAGATAGATCAGGAGAGTCTCAGGGATAAAGCGTGGAAAAAGTAATCCTCGACACCAACATCCTCATCGAGATCCTCAAAGGTGATAAGCAGACCATCGCAAAGGTCGAGTCGTTGAAGCGGGAACTCTGCATCTCGTCCATTACGGCAATGGAACTTTTCTATGGGGCGCGCAACAAAGCGGAGGTCAAAAAACTGGAAAAATTCATCCTGCTCTTTACACTCCTTTACCCTGATGAAACACTCTCCCGCAAAGCGATGGAACTGGTCAAACAGTATGCCAAAAGCCATTCGCTCGACATTCCCGACAGCCTCATTGCCGCTACGGCACTTACTCAAAACTGCAAACTCTTCACCTATAACAGAAAAGACTTTCGTTACATAGACGGACTGAAGCTGGTAGAACCATGAGCGAATACACCCAATCCGAACGCCCAGCCATCGAACTCTTCCAAAAACTCGGCTACGATTATCTCGATGCCAAAGGCGAGATGTACGAAGTCGTCCTCAAAGAGCGGCTCGAAGCCTCCCTCCTCAGGCTTAACCCGTGGCTCAACGAAAACAACCTCCAGAAGGTCACCAAGAAAATCCTCTCGGTCAACGGCAGCACCCTGATGGAGATAAACGCCCAGATACACCAGCTCATCACCAAAGCCGATGCCCTGACGCTCAAACCAACACCGGATGAGCATCCCGTTCCCGTCAAGTTCATTGACTTCGAGAACATCGATAACAACGACTTTCTGGTTGTCAACCAGATGAAGTTTAAGGGTGCGAGAGCCAATTCCATCCCCGACATCGTGGTCTTTGTCAATGGTCTGCCACTGGTGGTCATCGAAGCGAAGAATCAGACGGTAGATATCAGCGACATCCCAGACCTGCTCTACTATCAGGAGAACTCACCCAAACTCTTCTACTACAACCAAATCTCTGCCGCCATCAACCGCATCAACGCCCTCTATGGCACGATAGAAAGCCCGATGGAGTTCTACTCCAAGTTCAACGAAGCGCCCACCGATGAGCTCAAAGCACTGGTAGGGGATAGAGAGGTAACACCGCAGGATGTGATGATATACAACCTCTTCAACAAAGCACAGTTCCTCGATATCGTCAAATACTTCATCATCTTTGAAGTGGTCGAAGGCAAGACCATCAAGAAACTGCCACGCTACCAACAGCTCAGAGCGGTCAATAAAATCCTCCACCGCCTCAAAAGCGAAGGCAAAGGCGGGGTCGTCTGGCATACGCAGGGGTCGGGGAAATCCATCACGATGATATACCTCGCTACCAAGCTCCGAGCCCAAAACAGCGGCTTTGACAATCCGACTATCTTGGTAGTCACAGACAGGATAGACCTCGACAATCAGATAAGCTCTACCTTCAGACGTACAGGCTTCCCCAACCCCATACAGGCAGCCTCCATCTCCCACCTCAAAACCCTGCTCAAAGACAACTACGGTAAAACCTTGATGACTACCATCCACAAGTTTCAGGAGCGTGCTGAAGTACTTGGGAAACGGAGAGTTTACTCCCGAACAACGGAGGCAGAGCCTTCCGATACCGAGTCTTATGCACAGACAGGTGAAGTAGAGATACTAAGCAACAAAGAGAACATCTTTGTCCTCATCGATGAAGCCCACCGAAGCCAGTACGGTCTGACGGCTGCTTATATGAGACAGTCGCTTCCCAATGCCAAGTTCATCGCCTTTACCGGTACACCCATCGACAAAGAGAGCAAATCGACACTGCGGGAGTTCTACGGCGGGGACTATATCGACAAGTACACCATCAAGCAGTCCGTAGCAGATGGGAATACCCTGCCTATCCTCTACGAAACGGGACTGCCCAAGCTCTTTATCGAAAAGGAGCAGATGGATGAAGTCTTCGGCAAGGTCTTTGACGGAGTGAGTGAAGAGAAGCAAGGCTACCTCAAAAAGAAATCAACCTCGCTTGATATCGTACTGCTTGCCAAACGCAGGGTCGAAGAGATAGCCAAACATATCGTCGAGCACTACAGCCGTAAAATCTATCCTGATGGTTTCAAAGCAATGATAGTCTGCCACAACAGAGCACAAGCCATCGCCTACAAAAAAGCTCTCAACAAACTCACCGAACACAGACTCAATCCCTATCAGTCCAAAGTAGTGATGAGCTTCGATACCAAAAAAGACCCGCAGGAGTATTTCGACCTTGCCGTACCCGAAGAAGAGGTTAAACAGACCATCGAAGAGTTCAAGCTGCCGTTTGGTAATGAGAGTGATAAAAGCAAAGGCGGTAGAAAACAGTATGACAATACCGCCTTCCTCATCGTCAGCGATATGCTGCTCACAGGATATGATGCACCAATCTTACAGGTGCTCTATCTCGATAAGATACTCAAAGAGCACAACCTCCTCCAAGCCATCGCAAGGGTCAACCGTACCCGCAAAGGAAAGAGTGCGGGGTTCATTGTCGATTATGTGGGGATTACCAAGCATCTGGTCGAAGCCTTAGAGATATTTTCGGGCGACCTTGAACCAAGTGATGTGATGAGAGATATCGAGAGTGAAAAGACCGTACTGGAGAACCGACACACCAAGCTGGTCAACTTCTTCAGCAAGATACGCTACGACAGACACGAGAAACGGGATGACTTCATCCTTAAAGCTGTGGAGTATCTGCAACCTCTTGATATCAAAGAGAAGTTCAAAGAATTGCTGCGTGATTTCAACAGGTCTATGAACATCGTACTGCCAGACCCATTCGCTACCCAGTTCGAGTATGACTTCACCCTCTTCAATGAAATCAAACTGATGGTCAGGGATGAGAAGGAAAAAATCACAAAAGAAGATAGCAAAAAGCTCCAGATGATTATCGATGAGCATCTACGAAGCAAGGGCATCGAGTATCTGCTGAGTGAACCTGTCGATATCTCAGACTATAAGCAGTTTAGGGATGAGCTTGAGAAAGAAGGCAGCCATACACCACTGGACAAAGCCAAAGCTATCATCAAAGCCAATGAGAAAGAGCATCCTGAACTTGCTCTTGCGCTCTCTGAACTACTGGAGAAAATCATCAAAGAGCGAAAAGGTGAGAGAAAACAAGCCGTCATAGACCTCTTTAGCCAAATGGAAGAGCTCATCAAAAAACATCGGTCTCGGCACAAAGATGCAGGGCTTGAAGATGAGCGTCAGCTGGTCGTCTATGACATCGTGAAAGAGCAGTGCGACAACCCAAGAGAGTTGACCCTTGCTATCTATGAAGCACTGGATGCGTTCCTTGGCAATCCAGCCGTACTTAGGCAAAGCACTGCACAAAAAGAGATGCGTAACCGTATCAAGCCGTTGCTCTCAGAGTATGGTGTCAATCGTGCTCTCTCTAAAACCATTGTAGAAAAACTGGTGGAGGCGTAAGTGCCAAGCGTAGCATACGGAACCCAGACCATTACTTACGATATAGTCCGTAAGCCCACCCTCAAAAATACCTATATCAATGTAGATAGGGATGGGGTGCAAGTCAAGACCAATACCGCTACCTCTGAAGAGGAGATAGAAGCCTTTATTATCAAAAAATCAGGCTGGATACTCAAACACCTACAATCCTATAAAACAAAAGCCCAAGAGGGAGAGATACAGACTGGCTCACGGCTTTACTATCTGGGAAAGAGCTATTATGTGCAGCTCATCAAAGAGGAGAGAAAAGGGATTGAGATCCACTTCATTCATTCCAGGTTTATCATCAAGGCTCCTGTGAATGTGACACAAACAGCACTGCATCAGGCTGTCGAATCTTTTTACAAATTCAAAGCCACTGAAAAAATCCTCCCGCTTACCAAGAAATGGGCAGAGATAATGCACGTCGTTCCTGCTCATATCTCATTTAGAAAAGCCAATAAACGATGGGGTTCCTGCTCACCGACAAATCGTATCTCTTTTAACTATCACCTTATGAAACTGCCCACTTCACTCATCGAGTATGTCATCGTGCATGAACTGACACATATCTGCTGCAAGAACCATTCACCTGAGTTCTGGGCGTTGGTTGGGAATTTTATGCCGGATTATCGGAAGAAGGAAGAGAAGATCAAAGAATTTGAGAAGCTCCTTTGACTTTTTGCTATAATCATACATATTTTTATGAACGGAAAAACGATGTCGGAGAAAAAATATATTTATATGGTACTTTCAGCAGCAACAGCCAGCCTTCTGGTTTCTGGATGCGGCGGCCAACAGAAGGTTGTACCGCAGTGTACGACAAAACCGATGAACTATAAAACGCTCAAGGAGATCCCTCCCAGAAAAACCTTTGCAAAGGGCACGGACTGATGGAAAAGAGTTTAGGTTTTAAAGAACTGGTTGCCATCGCCATAGGTGGAATGGTCGGCGGAGGGATCTTTACCATACTGGGGATCTCCGTCTCCATTGTAGGGTTTCTTGCGCCTTTTGCCATAGCACTGGGAGGTTTTTTCGCTTTTCTGGCCGCTTACGCCTATGTAAAACTGGGCGTTTACTACAAAGATGAAGGCGCAACGTACGCTTTTTACAAACGGACCTATCCTGACTCGCACATGGCAGCCTCCTTCATAGGGTGGTACACGATCTTCGGGTACATCAGTACACTCGCGCTCTATGCCTACACCTTCTCCTCTTACGGTATCAGCGGTTTCGAATTCGCCAATAACGAGATTGTACGTAAAACCGTTGCCATAGGCATCATCTGGCTTTTTGCCGCCGTCAATCTCTGGAGTGTCAAAGGGATGGGAAGACTTGAAGACCTGATGGTCTATACCAAACTGCTGATCCTTCTTCTTATCTCCGTTGCGCTGATCTATTACGGAGAAACCGACTTTTCTACCTTCACCCACCTCTTTGCCAAAGATTTTCAGGAGAGCAGCATACTGAACATTCTGATCGTCTCCTCCATTACATTTGTCGCTTACGAAGGATTCCAGCTGGTCATCAATGCCGTCAATGAGATGAACAACCCGGAGAAGAACATTCCCAGAGCCATCTTTACCGCAGTAATACTCGTTGCCCTTATCTACTTCATCATCGCGCTGGGCGCTGTTCTGGCGATCCCCGCGGAAGAGCTGATCAAAAACAAAGAGTATGCGCTTGCTTCCGGCGCGGAAGATATCATGGGGGATGCAGGCAGGGACCTTATCATCATCGGGGCCATACTGGCCACCAGCTCAGCCATTAGCGGCACGATGTTCGGCTCGTCCCGCCAGATGGCGCGCATTGCCGACGATGGCTACCTTCCCTCCATTCTCACCCAGCGCAATAGGAACATTCCCACCTATGCCATTAAAGCTATGGCGGCAACGGCGACACTCCTCATACTGACAGGAGGGTTAAGGCTCATTCTGGAGTTTGGGAGTATTACCTTCTTACTGGTTTCGCTGCTCATGTCCATTGCCAATTTCAAAATACGGAAAAAGACCAACTCCTCTAACCTCTTTACGCTTATGAGCATTTTTGGGCTCTCCATTGGTACTGGGCTGATCCTTCTGTATGAGTTCAAAACACAGCCCGAACAGCTGTTTTTCATTGTCGGACTCTATGCCATGCTAAGTCTGGGCGCGTGGAGTTACGCAAAAGTACAAAAAGTGGTATAATAAAACAAAAAGGAAAGAGAAAAATGACACCTCAGGAACAGGAGATAGAAAAAATGGAAGGTGAGATCACCGCAGAACTCAAAGCGGTTTTCAAAGCCAATATGAAGATCTTTGACTGGGATATCCCTGAAAATGACGACAAGAGATCTGCAGAGATGATACTCGATGTCATGCAAAAGGCACTGGATGCACTTAAAACAGAAGTAAAAAACGGTAAATACGACCAATACTAAGGAGAAAAAATGAGTACAAGCAATATGAAACATTTGGAAAAAATCAAAGAGAATATAGACAAATCCGATACATTGAGTGAACAGGAGAAGAGCGACTCCATGAAACGTATAGAGGAGTGGTACGCTGAAGACCAGGCATTTGGAACGCTCATCGGCGACCTGAGCAAGATATCGCCAAAGATCGAAGCATTTCTTGCGGAGCTTGGGCTTATCTAGTCTGAAGGCTCGCTCTTCTCTTTGGGAGGTTTGTTCGCTTTCGTAACATACTTCTTCCTGATATCGAAATAGAGATTGGAGAAATACTCCACCAGCACGACACTCACGCCCGTAGCAATGACCACATTGTAATCGAAGGTCGTTTCGATCGACAGCATGACCGCTGTGAGCGGCAGCTTCATGATCACCCCCATAAAAACCGCTGCGCCTATGGCCGCAAAGTAGAAAGGTTCTACCGGAAAGTGGTACATATGGAGCAGCTCCCCAAACCCATACCCTATCAACGCACCAATACTCATAAGCGGCAGAAATATCCCCCCTACTGCATTGGCATAGATGGAGACTGTCGTACCGATAATACGTAAAATGATCACACCAAAGATGAACAACAGTGGAATTTTCGCCTGTTGATTGATCAGGTTGATGACCATCACTTTGCCTGAAAATGCGGCATGCGGTTCCAAAAGCAGTATGGTACCGACCACACTTCCGCCGATGAGTGCGAAAATATGGTTACGGTATCTTGAAAAGTTTTTGAAAATTTCAAGATCGATGAAAAGCAGTACCTTCTGTTTCAGAAAAAGATAAAAGTAGATGAAGAGCGTAATGAACGGTATGAAGATCAAATTGGCGATGAAGTACTGGTTGTCAACACTGCGTCCGTGGGAATGCTGAAAAAGAATAGGATCAAGGAAATTAATGCTGATGGCAAATGCGACCACAGAACCCAGAATAAGGTAGGAGATATACTGTTTGATAAACTGGTAGGCGATATTCTCCACCGCAAATGCCATACCGGTGATAGGAGAGACGAAAATAGCCGCGATCCCGCTGCTCGCCCCGACGCTGATCATCATTTTGACAAGCATGGAAGGCAAATTGAAGAGTTTGTGTATCTGGTAGGCGATCATCGCCCCTATACCCGCGCTCGGCCCTTCCGTTCCCACCGAGAAACCGCTGGCAAGCGAAAATGCAGATGCGATGATCTTTAGAAAAAGTGTTTTGATCTTCAGTGTCATTTTGTTCTGTGAGATCGATTCTGCAATCTCGTTGACACCGTACTCTTTAATGTTTTTATCCTGGGTCGCCAGGTAGTTGACAATGAAAATGGCAACCGTAGGGACCAGATAAATATACCATACCGGCAGTGTCGGAATGGTCTTGAATGGGTCACCCATAAAGATAAAGTAGGTCAGAAAAGTGATCAGCAGTTCATAGAAGGTAATAAAAAAGCCACTGATAAGGCCTGTCAGTATTGCCGCTATGATAAGTTTGCCGATCATACAGTTTCTCTTTTTTCTTTTCCTTTATTGTAACAAAAAGCGTTGAGAATATGAAAAGATTCTCTTATTTTTCTTCATCTAACGTATCTTTTAGCGCTTTAACTCCCAGCAACAGTACCAAACCGTCGAAGAAGAGGCTGAAACCTACCAGCAATCCGATCAGATAAAGCGAGGTAAACGGCCATCCGACAACGAAAATAACAGCTATCACCAAAGAGAGGGTGGCATTGACTGCCCAGAGTCCCCACCCTCTGTTCGGGTAAAAGGAGGATGCCATCATAAAACCGCTGAAGGCATCCATAAAAAAGTAGATGGAAAAGAGCAGTCCCAGCGTTGCGACACCACTTAAAGGAGAGAGTATCATATAGAGTGCCACACCTATGAGTATGAAACTCTTCAGCCAACCTGCCCAGTCGCTTTTATCGGTCATAAAGGTAAAATAACCGACAAGCAACCCGGCAAAAAGCATCAACCACGATACAAACACCACTACCGCGATAGAGGTAGCGAATGGGAAAATGATACTGAGCAGTCCCAGGATCACGAAAATGATCCCTGCTGTTTTCGTATATTTTCCAAACTTTTCAAGCAACTCAAGTTGCGCGGGAGGTCTCCACATAATCATCCTTTTTATCTGTATAGATTCGTAAGGATTATAACTTTAATGGATTAACCGAAAGTGAATCCGGTATCACTGCTGTTTTTTGTGATTTTGCTATAATGCGGCATCGTTAAAAGAGGAGAGACAAAAGATATGCATTCAAAGAAACAGGTATTGATACTCTGCACGGGGAACAGCTGCCGTTCCATCATGGCAGAAGCGATGATCAACGCACAGTTGGGTGGATGTATGGAGGCACAAAGCTCAGGTGTCCGGGCAAGCGGGAGGGTCAACCCCCATGCACAGGCACTTTTGGAATCCAGAGGAGAGTGGAGGGAGACTTACCACTCCAAAGTCATTGAAGAGGTACTTCATACGCCCTTCGACCTTGTTGTGACCGTATGTGACCATGCCAAAGAGACCTGTCCGGTATTTCCCCATGCGGTAAAGCATATCCATATAGGCTTCGAAGACCCGAGCGGCAAGGCTGTTGAGAAGTACGAAGAGACCTATGAGCTGATGAAGCGGGAGTTACTGCCAAAGATCAAAGAGATCCTCTGCCGCCAAGGCGGCGATTGATCCATATTAACTTTCAGATGGTATTAAAGCGGTACAATCGCCTTATAAGAAGAAAGCATCTGAAAAGGAGGTATCTATGCATCACCGCCAGAAAAAAAGTAAAAAAGTATCGACACGGGAGAACCATTCCGGGAGAGTGCGGGGCCTTACCATGCAAGAGGCCAAAGCGCGTCTTGAGACCTATGGGCCCAATACCATAGAGGAGAAAGAGGAGCATTGGGCACACAGGCTTTTCAAACGCTTCTGGGGGCCGATCCCCTGGATGATAGAAGTTGCAGCCATTCTCTCCGCCCTGGTACACCGGTGGGAAGATTTCACCATTATCATGGTCCTCCTTCTTGTCAATGCTTTTGTAGATTTCTATCAGGAGTCCAAAGCACTCAATGCCATTGCCGTACTGAAAAAGAAGCTGGCAAGAAAAGCGCTCGTACTGCGTGAAGGTTCCTGGCAGGAGGTAGACGCCTCACAGATCGTCCCCGGCGATATCATCAAGGTGAAACTCGGAGATATCGTTCCTGCCGATGTCAAACTTCTGGAGGGAAGCGATTTCCTCCTTGTCGACCAGTCCGCACTGACAGGAGAGTCCCTGCCTGTCAATAAAAAGGCTGGTGATGCCCTCTATGCCAATGCCATCATCAAGCAGGGGGAGATGATCGCAGAGGTAACGGCTACAGGCAAATCGACCTATTTTGGAAAAACAGTCGGCCTTGTAGCCAAAGCGCAGCTGGAGGAGCGCAGCCATTTTCAAAAAATGGTGATCAAAGTCGGGAATTTCCTGATCATCCTGACACTTTTCATGATCGCTATCATCGTTTATCATGGTATAAAGAGCGGCCAGCCTACGATGGAACTTCTGATCTTCGCCCTGGTACTGACCATCTCCGCCATTCCCGTAGCAATGCCCGCGGTACTTACCGTTACCATGGCCATAGGGGCACGCGCCCTGGCAGCCAAGGAAGCCATTGTCAGCCGTCTGGCCGCCATTGAAGAGATAGCAGGCATGGATATTTTATGTTCGGACAAGACCGGTACGCTTACCCAGAACCGCATGAGTCTGGCAGAGCCGTTCCTGGCAGATTCATACCGGGCGGATGAGCTGATGCTCTATGCGGCACTGGCAAGCAAAGAGGAGAACAGCGACCCCATAGAAAAACCTATTTTCGACTATATTGACCAGCACGGCCTCAGAGAGAAGATCAGCGACTGGGAACTGAAAACGTTCCTTCCCTTCGATCCGGTACACAAACGCTCGGAGGGCGTTTATGACGGCAGCGCCTGTGAGCTCATCGTGACCAAAGGGGCGCCGCAGGTGATCATAGAGCAGAGCGACGAGGAGCTGTTTGACAAAAAAGCAGCCTATGCCAAAGTAGAACAGTTTGCGCAGAAAGGCTTCAGGACACTGGGGGTGGCTTACCGAAAATGCCATGAGGAGATGTACCATTTCGTAGGGCTTGTTCCTCTTTTCGACCCACCGAGAGAAGATTCCAAAGAGGCGATTGCGGAAGCCCAGCAGAGAGGTGTCAGCGTCAAGATGGTCACAGGTGACAACCTCGCTGTCGCCAAATATATCGCAAGCCTGCTTGACATAGGCGAGACCATTGAAGATGTCCGTATGCTCAAGGGGGAATCCATAGAAGAGTATCTCTACCTCTCCAAAGTCCTCTCACGCGCCATCACGGAAGCGATGCACCCGGAAGAGGGCAAAGAGGAGACAGAGCGGATCGTGGCGGACATTATGGGAAAAGTCCAGCGTGAACTCTACAATATGCCCATTCCCAAAGGTGCGGTCAAAAAACATGAATCGGAGATCGTTGCGCTGATCGAAGATGCGGACGGTTTTGCACAGGTCTATCCTGAAGACAAATACTTCATTGTCGACGAACTGCAGAAGGCCGACCATATCGTAGGTATGACTGGAGACGGGGTCAACGATGCCCCTGCCCTGAAAAAAGCCGACTGCGGTATTGCCGTCAGCGGTGCGACCGACGCGGCAAGAGCGGCTGCCGACATTGTACTGATGGCACCGGGGCTCATGGTGATCGTCGATGCCGTCAAAGAGGCCAGACAGATCTTTGAACGGATGAAAAGCTATACGATCTTCCGTATTTCCGAGACCATAAGGGTGATCATTTTCATGACACTCTCTATCGTTGTCTATGACTTCTACCCTATTACGGCATTGATGATCATCATACTCGCACTGCTCAACGACATTCCGATCATGACGATCGCCTACGACAATACCAAAGTGAGGCAGCAGCCTGTCAGGTGGGATATGAAAGAGGTGTTCATTCTCTCAGGATGGCTCGGCATGGCGGGGGTACTCTCCTCCTTCCTGCTCTTCTGGATACTCATCTCCTACATGCATCTGCCGCTTGAGTTCGTACAGTCGGTCTTTTTTGCCAAACTGGTCATTGCCGGGCACGGTACGATCTACAACACCCGTATCGACGACTGGTTCTGGAAACGTCCATGGCCTTCCAGAGAGCTTTTTGGCGCTACCTTCCTAAGCCGTATTGCCGGAACGGTCATCGCCGTATACGGCTTTGGCCTGATGGAGCCTATAGGGTGGGAATGGGCCGTCATGATGTGGGGTTATGCCTTGGTATGGTTCATCTTCAACGATATAGTTAAAATAATGGTACTGCGTTATTACCGCAACCACTATCATGAAGAGATCATCTGACACCTTTTATCTGTCAGGCTCTTTTCGGAATTTGGGTTTTGACTTTTGCCATCTATTAATGCTTTTTTCGTTACTATAAAACAAGACCGAACGGAGATTTTTATGAAATTCCACACGATATTGCCTGCCCTCTTATGTAGCACATTCATACTGCACAGCGCTGAGAGTTATCTGGGTACATTACCGTTTGAAAGCGCAGAGAAAACACTCAGGAAAGAGTACTGCCAGAAGACAAAAGAGAACAACAGGCTCTGTATGTATCACCAGGTCAGTTACCCGGTGCTGCTCAGGGAGGACGAGGATGCGCTTGCCGCACTGATAGAGGAGAAGATCAAGCCCTTTATCCAGAGTTACAACCGGAGTGACCCCCAGGAGGAGATCAGAGATTTTCTTAAAGAAGACGGCTGCGAGACATCCGGAAAGTGGGATCAGACCACACAGGTGGAACTCTTTGCCTCTACCCCTGAAACCTTCACGCTTTCAGTCTCACAAGGGGGCTATACCGGAGGGGCGCACGGCAACCATACAACCTCTTTTGTCAACTACTCCCGTAAAACAGGGAAAAAGATCGTACTCAAGGACCTTTTCACCGATGGATATGATGCAAAGCTCAAAGAGGTCGCGGAAGAGTACTACAAAGCCTACTACGGATTAAAACCCGATGCAAACCTTGCCGATGCAGGCTGGTTCGAGAACAGATTTGTCCTTGCCGACACTTTTGCCATTACCCCCAAAGGGCTCTACTTTCACTACAATGCCTACGAGATCAAACCCTACTCCGAGGGGGAGACTACCCTGCTTCTGCCCTATGACAGACTTTCGGAAAT
>Ga0256913_10001101_pt1 | contig 14003 bp, 8 predicted proteins | sample Axial_MatmetaG_FD_185970 | JGI IMG/M metagenome (GOLD analysis project Ga0256913, IMG submission 185970) | Deep-sea worm associated microbial mat communities from Axial Seamount, Juan de Fuca Ridge, Pacific Ocean - Axial_Mat | ecosystem: Environmental > Aquatic > Marine > Oceanic > Microbial...
TTCTTTTAATACACCATATGGTGCGTGTGAACGTTGTAATGGATTAGGACGTTTATTAGAAATTGATGAAGATTTAATTATACCAAATAAAAATTTAAGTTTAAAAGAAGGCGCTATTAAAGTAGCAGGGTTTAATATAAATAAGAATTCTACATATTATATGTCTGTGTTAAAATCGCTAGGTAAAAAGTATAAATTTAGTTTAGATGTACCATATAATGATTTAGATGAAAAAGTAAAACAAGTTATATTATATGGGATTGACAAAAAAAAAATTAATATAAATTATAAGCATGAGCATGATAATCAAACATATACATATTCAAATACATATGAGGGTGTAATAAATATTATTAAAAGAAGACACAAAGAAACAGGATCAAATCATATGCGCCGATATTATGAAAGCTTTATGAGCCCTAATCCTTGTCCAAAATGTCATGGAAAACGATTAAATGATGAAGTGCTATCCATAAAAATTAATGGGCATAATATATTTGATATTACTCAATTACCTATTAATGAATGTAGATTGTTTTTCCAACATATCAAGTTAAATAAAAAAGATACTTTGATTTCAGCTCAAATATTAAAAGAAATTAATGAACGATTAAATTTTTTGGTGAATGTTGGGTTAGAATATTTAACATTATCAAGACAAGCTTCAACGTTATCTGGCGGAGAAGCTCAACGAATAAGATTAGCTACACAAATAGGATCAGGATTGGTGGGAGTATTATATATACTAGATGAACCTAGTATAGGGCTACATCAAAAAGATAATGCAAAATTATTAGAAACATTAATAAAAATGAAAAATTTAGGAAATACATTAATTGTGGTTGAACATGATACAGAAACAATAAAAAAAGCAGATTATATTATTGATATGGGTCCTGGGGCGGGAGTACATGGAGGATATGTTGTTGCTCAAGGTACATTAGATGATATATTGATTGTTAATGAATCAATAACAAGTCAATATTTAACAGGGAAAAAACAAATTAAGGTTCCAAAAATACGAAGAAAACCAAGTGACAAATATCTTAAAGTGTTTGATGCTGCAGAAAATAATTTAAAAAAAATTAATATAGCCATACCACTAGGCTTAATGACATGTATAACGGGTGTATCTGGTTCAGGCAAAAGTTCACTTGTAAATGAAATAATATATAAAGAACTTGCGCATAAACTTAATAGATCAAATATAAAAAGTGGAAAACATAGAAAATTTGAAGGTGTTGAATTTCTAGATAAAGTAATTGATATTAATCAATCGCCAATTGGAAGAACGCCACGCTCAAATCCAGCTACGTATACAGGAGTATTTGATAATATACGTGATATATTTGCTATGACAAAAGAAGCGCGTACGAGAGGCTATTTAAAGGGACGATTTAGTTTTAACGTAAAAGGTGGACGTTGTGAGGCGTGTAATGGGGATGGAATAATAAGAATAGCAATGCATTTTTTACCTGATGTTTATGTGCCTTGTGAAATATGTAAAAGCAAGAGATATAATAGGGAAACATTGGAAGTTAAATATAAAGGTAAAAATATTGCACAAGTTTTAGATATGACTGTGGAAGAAGCATTAGAGTTTTTTAATAATATACCAAAAATTAAAAGAAAAATGCAATTACTATATGATGTTGGTTTAGGATATATTAAGATAGGTCAACCTTCCACAACACTTTCAGGTGGGGAAGCTCAACGTATCAAGTTAGCTACAGAATTAGCAAAAAGAAGTACGGGAAGAACGCTATATATTCTAGATGAGCCAACAACAGGGTTACATATGGATGATGTTAATAAACTTATGAAAATACTTGACAAATTAGTTGAAGGTGGAAACAGTGTAATTATAATTGAACATAATTTAGATGTAATTAAATGTGCAGATTATATTATTGATTTAGGACCTGAAGGTGGAGAAAAAGGGGGCATGATTGTTGCAAAAGGAACCCCAGAAGAAATTTGTAAAATAAAAGAATCTTATACAGGAAATTTCTTAAAAAAAATGTTGTAAAATGTTATAATATAATATATATAGGGTAAATATAAGTATAGTATCGAATGGAGATGATTAAATGACATTATGTGATATATGTAAAAAGAATGTGGCTGTAATTTTTGTTTCAAAGATGGTTGATGGTGAAAGAGTACAACAAGGCTTATGTTTGTCTTGCGCTCAAAAAAATGGTATTGAACCACTAAGCCATATGATAAAACAATCGGGTATGAGCGATGAAGATATGGGGAATTTAAACAAGCAAATGTCTGAATTAATCAATAATATGGATATTGATGATTTAGCCTTACCAAATAATGAAGGCGAAGAAATAGACAAAAGTGATAACCAAATATTTAAAATGTTTAATAAAAAAAATGAGAATGAAAAAAATAATACTTCTAAAAAAAATATAAAAACGAAAGAGAAAACAGATAAAAAAAGAAAATTTTTAGATGCTTTTGGTACAAATCTTACGCTTAAAGCTAAAGAAAAGAAAATTGACAGAGTTATTGGAAGAAATAACGAAATAGATAGAACAATTCAAATTTTAAATAGACGTACAAAAAATAACCCTTGTCTAATTGGTGAACCAGGAGTAGGAAAAACTGCTATCGCAGAAGGATTAGCTGTCAGAATTGTTGAAAAAAAAGTTCCTGTTAAACTATTAAATGCTGAGATATATCAATTAGATATGACTGGCATTGTTGCTGGAACTCAATTTAGAGGGCAATTTGAAAGTAGGATGAAAGGTATTTTAAAAGAAGCCGCATCACTTGGAAATATAATTTTAGTAATTGACGAAGTTCATAATATTATGGGTGCAGGAGAGGCAGAAGGAGCAATGAATGCAGCAAACATATTAAAACCTGCCCTTGCAAAAGGTGAAGTTCAAATTATTGGTGCCACCACAATAAAAGAATATAGGCGTTTTATTGAAAAAGATTCAGCCTTAGAAAGACGTTTTCAACCAATTATTGTTGAGGAACCATCAGTTGAAGAAGCAATAGAAATATTAAAGGGAATAAAAGATTACTATGAGGAACACCATAGTGTAAAGCTTACTGATTATATACTTGAAACTGCTGTTATTTTATCTCAAAGATATATAAATGATAGATTTTTGCCTGACAAAGCAATTGATGTTATTGATGAAGCATCATCAAGAGTTAATTTAAATAATAAAGCTCTTGTAAGACTTCAAATGCTACGAAACGAATTATTTGAGGTGCAAAACAAAAAAAGCAGCGCTATTTCTGCGGATTCAATGGAAGATTATCAAAAAGCTGCGGAATTAAAAGAACGTGAATGCAAACTTTTAGAAAATATACAAGAATATGAACATGAAAATATGGTAGTTGAGGTAACATTTGAAGATATTGCATCTGTAATTGAGGCATGGACAAAAATACCTGTTCAAAGAATCACTGAGGTAGAGGCTGAAAAATTATTAAATTTAGAAGATAGATTAGCTAAAAGAATAATAGGACAAAAAGATGCCATTGTTTCAGTGTCAAAAGCAATAAGACGAAATAGATCTGGTATGAGACCAAGAAAAAGACCGGCATCCTTTATATTTGTGGGACCAACTGGTGTTGGAAAAACTGAATTAGTAAAATCTCTTGCTATTGAATTGTTTGAATCTGAAGATGCGATTATTCGACTTGATATGAGTGAATATATGGAAAAACATACGATATCAAAACTAATTGGTTCACCTCCGGGCTATGTCGGATATGATGATGGAGGACAATTAACGGAAAAGATAAGAAGACAACCATATAGTGTTATCTTATTTGATGAAATTGAAAAAGCTCATCCAGATGTATTTAATATGTTGTTACAAATTCTTGAGGATGGACGATTGACCGATTCACATGGACGTGTAGTAGGTTTTGAAAACGCTATTGTTATTATGACATCAAATGCTGGAAACTCCTTTAAAAGTTATTCATTTGGCTTTGGCGAAGATTCCTATGACAAGATAGAGGATAAAGTAAGAGATGCTTTGAAAGAAACATTTAGACCTGAATTTTTAAATAGGGTAGATGAGATAGTTGTGTTTACAAGATTAAACGATGATGAATTAAAACAAATTATCAATCTAATGATTGCACAATTTAAAGAAGAACTTTTAGAGAAAAAAATCGACTTACATGTTACGAATAATGCTATTAATAGGTTGCTAGAAAAAGAATATGATGTAAAATATGGAGCTAGACCACTAAGAAGAGGTGTACAAAAACAAATAGAAGATGTATTAGCAGAAATGTATCTAAAAAGAGAATTAAAAGATGAAAATAAAGTTGTTGTTGATTTTATTGATGGAAAGTATACATATGAAGCATCGTAAATAATATTTTTTCACATAGTAGTTTTAATTTATAAATACCACTTAAATAAAGTGGTATTTATCTTATATTAAGTTCTATAATGAGCGTTTATTTTAATATAGTCATATGAAAAATCACATGTCCACACAGTATCTGAATAATTATTATCATTAAAGTTGATAGTTACTTTAATTTCTTTTTTAGAAAGTATATCTTTAGCTTTAGTTTCATCAAAAGTCAAGGCTACACCTTTTTCAAATAATTTAAGAGAACCAATAAATATTTCAGTTTTTAAAGGATTAAAAGTTGCGCCAGAATAACCAGCAGCAGTCAATAGTCTTCCCCAATTTGCATCTTCTCCAAAAAATGCAGTCTTAACTAAAGGCGAATTTGCTATTGCTTTAGCAACAAGTTCAGCATCTTTTTGTGTATTTGCATTTATCACATTAATTTCAATTAATTTTGTAGCTCCTTCACCGTCAATGGTAATCATTTTAGCTAATTCAGTTGATACTTCTAATAGAGCATCTACAAATTGTGTATATTGTGGAGTATTATCTATAATTTCTTCACACTTTGATAATCCGTTAGCTAAAATAAGTGTTTTATCACACACACTAGTATCGCCATCAATTGATATTTTATTAAAAGATTTATTAACAACATATTTTAAGGCCTTATTTAGAAGTTTTGATGAAATGTTTGCATCAGTCGTTAAAATCGCAATCATAGTAGCCATATTTGGTTGAATCATACCTGAACCTTTTGCCATACCAGAAATAGTTACCAAATTATCATTAATTAGAAATTTAATGGAATATTCCTTATTAAAGGTATCAGTCGTCATAATAGCTTTAGATGCCAAATTTCCTCCATTATATGACAAATTATTGCATGCGTATTTTAATGAAGTATTTATTTTATCCATGGGAAGTCTATAGCCAATAACACCAGTTGAACCTGTTATAACGTCATTACTATCTATTTTTAAATAGTTAGATATTGTTTTTGTTATTGATATCGCATCATCATAACCTATAGGTCCTACACAAGCATTAGCATTTCCACTATTGATGAACACAGCTTGGCATTTACCGTTTTTCACATTATTCCTTGCAAGTTCTAATGAGTGACCTTTAACAATATTCTTGGTAAAAACACCAGCGCAATTACATAAAACATCAGAATATAACAACGCTAAATCTAATTGATTATTCTTTTTAATACCACTACTTATACCTATTGCTTTAAAACCTATTGGGGTGGTAATTCCACTAAATAATATTTGCATAAATAAACTCCATTAATTTTTATTTATTATACCACATTTAAAAAGAATACAAACATATAGATAAAAATAAAAAAATTTGATAATATATATTTAGTAAGGGGGATATATGTATGGATTATTTGAGTGTTGCAAATAGTAGTTTAATATACATTCTTGGAAGTATTTTAATTCTTTTTATAGTATTTCAATCATTTCTATTTTTGTTTAAAGCATATAAAAGAGGATTACAAATTGGATTAACAAAGGAAAAAATGAAGATAGCAATTAAATCTAGCATAACTTTTTCTATTGTACCTTCAATACCAATTGTAATTGCATTAATAGCTATGGTGCCAAAACTAGGAACGCCATTTCCTTGGATTCGATTGTCTATTATTGGTTCTTTTCAGTATGAATTAATTGCTGCTGAAACAGGAGCAAAAGCTATGGGCTTGGAGGGCTTAAACGCAGTGGGATTGTCTCCAGAAGCTTTTGCAAATATAATGTGGGTTATGAGTATTGGAATAGTATGGGGTTTGTTAACTTGTGTTTTATTTTTGAAAAAAATAGAAAAAGGATTAAACAAGCAAAAGAAAAAAGATAATTTATGGTTAACAATTTTAATTTCATCATTATTTTTTGGTATGATTTCTGTCTTTGTTGGACCTGTTATTACAACAGGTGGTGTTCCGTTATTAACAATGGTTTCATCAGCTGCAATTATGCTTGGTATAAGTTTTATCACAGAAAAATTTAAAGTTAAATGGTTGAAAAATTTTGCGCTGTCTTTTAGTATGATTATTGGTATGGCATTAGCAATTTTTTACAATACAATGTTATAGATAGGAGGAAGTAAATGAAAAAAACATATAATGATGAAATGCATAGAATAGGAAGACTTTCGGGAATTACAGTTATAGCATTTATTTTTCTAATTCCAACAGTTGTTTGCTTATATTTTGATATATTCCCTCCAATTACAGCCTTATTAAAAGGTATTGCAATGGTGTGTATGATATATATACCTATTAGCATAGCAGAAGTATTAACTTATGCACCTTTACTTGGAAGTTCAGCATCGTATTTAGTATTTGTAACAGGAAATTTGACAAATTTAAAAATACCATGTGCAAAAATGGCAATGGAGCAATGTGATGTAAAATCTTCAACAGAAGAAGGAGATATAATTGCAACGATTTCGGTTGCGGCGTCTTCAATTACAACAGTGGTAATTGTTTTTATAGGGATGTTGTTAATTAAGCCCATTGAACCAATTATAACAGCACCTGCTTTACAACCTGCATTTAATAATATATTGCCGGCTCTTTTTGGAGCATTAGGTGCTTATTTTATAAAAAAAGAATGGAAATTGGCTATTGTACCACTTGTTGTTATTATCACTATTTCACTAATAATTAATATTAATGGAATATTAGGTTTATTTATACCCATTATGGGAGGTGTTTCTATTTTAGCATCAAGGATTATGTACAAAAAGGGTTGGTTAAATAACGTAAAGGGGTAAATTATGATTTATATAGTAGGAATTTTATTAATTCTTATAGGTATATTAATATTTAGAACAATTAACTTTTCAAAAGATGAAGAAATATATGAAGTTATATATGATAATTCACAAGTTGATAAAGATGAGGTAGTAAAGAAATTACAAGAAGCTATAAAAATAAAAACCATTTCAAATAGTGATTATAGTAAAACTGATTTTAGTGAATTTAAAAAATTTATTAATTTGCTTAAAATTAATTTTCCTAATATACACAAAGAAATGGAAAGAACAATTATTAATGATTATAGTCTTGTCTTTAAATGGAAAGGTAAAAAACAAGATAAAAAACCGGGAATGATTATGGCTCATATTGATGTTGTGCCAATAGAAAAAGGCACTTTAGATGATTGGGATGAGGAACCATTTTCTGGAGCTATAAAAGATGGCTATATTTATGGACGAGGAACTATGGATATTAAAATTCATTTAATTACTGTTATGCAAGCCTGCGAGACTTTAATTGATGAAGGATTTATGCCAGAGAGAGATCTATATTTATGTTTTGGTCACGACGAAGAGGTAGGTGGACAAGAGGGAGCCGCAAAAATCGTTGAGTATTTTAAGAAAAAAAATATAAAATTTGATTACGTTTTAGATGAAGGAGGCGTCGTTTCATCTGGTGTGATATCTGCAGTAAAAAAACCTATTGCACTTATTGGAGTTGCTGAAAAAGGCTATTGCAATTTAAAAATAAATATTAAGGCGGTTGGAGGACATGCTTCGACACCTCCTAAAAATACTTCATTAGGTTTAGTATCGAAAGTCATTTGTGCTTTAGAAAAAAAGAAAATAAAAATGTATTTACCAGAAGCAACTAAAACAATGATTAAATCATTAGCATTACACATGAATTTTGTTAATAAACTAATTATTGCTAATCTATGGATTTTTAAAGGTTTGTTTATAAAGATGTTTGGAAAACCAGGTACTAATGGAGAGGCTTTACTTAGAACGACTATAGCACCTACAATGGCTAATGCAAGTATGGAACCTAATGTATTGCCACAGGTATCATCTTTTACAGTTAATTGTAGAATATTACAAGAATATAGTGGTAATCAATTATTGTCACATATAAATAAAAAATGCAAAGGCCTAGATTACAATATTGATATTTTACGAATGGATGAACCATCACAAGTTAGTGATAGCAAGAGCGAGGTATTTAGAACAATATCTGGTGTTATATTAGGAATATACGATGATGTGGCAATAATACCTTATTTAATGGTTGCTGGAACAGATAGTTATAAATTTGAAAGTTTAAGTGAAAATGTTTTTAGATTCACTCCATATTATGTAGAAAAAGATGATATAAAGAGAATTCATGGAACAAATGAAAGAAACAGCGTAGAAAATGTTGTTAATTGTGTAAGATTTTTTACAACATTAATAAAAAATTATTGACAATGAATAAATAAATAAATATTATTATCTAAGCAAAATGAAAGAAGACGTATTTTGAAAAAACAATTTAAAGCTGATATAATATTATTATTAGTTACTGCAATTTGGGGTATTTCATTTCCATTAATGAGAAATATAATAAACGATATTCCAGTTATTCCATATTTAGCTATCCGTTTTACTATAGCTGCATTATTATTATCAATTGTTTTTTTAAAAAAACATAGAGGAATTAAAAAAGATTATGTGATAAAAGGGTCTTTTGTTGGACTACTGTTATTTTTAGGTATGTTTTTACAAGTTTATGGTTTATACTTTACAACTGCTTCAAATTCAGCGTTAATTACAGGAATAAGCGTGGTACTTGTACCAATATTTCTATTGATTCTATTTAAGAAAAAAACAGAAATATTTACTTTGATAGGAATTATTCTAGCCTTTATTGGTCTGTTTCTTATAACAGGTGCAATTAATTTAAATTTGAATTTAGGAGATTTCATCACATTTATTTGTGCCATAGCATTTGCATTACAAATTCTTTTTATTGATAAGTTTACGAAAAAAATGGATTCCATTAAAATTGGAATGATAGAAATTTGGACTGCGGCAATACTATTTAATCTAATGTGGATATTTGTAGATAAATCAATAATTGAATTCAATGTTACATCTATAGCAATATTATTATTTACTAGTGTATTAGGAACAGCTTTTGCATTTATGGTGCAAGTCATTGTTCAAAAAAACACAACACCATCTCATACTGCGCTGATATTTTCAGTTGAACCTATATTTGGTTTAGTTTTTGCTCTAATAATACCAGATATATCAGGGAATTATGAAATTATGACAATTATAAAATTTATAGGTGTAATACTTATAATGGGAGGCATAATACTAAGTGAAAAAGAAAATATTTTATTGATTTTAAAAAAAAATAAAAATTAGTATATATAGGAATTTACCATATATATTCAGGACGTCTTTCATCAATAATATCTTTAGCATCAAAAAACGGTTTTGTTAGGTGACTGTTTACTTTTAAAGTCTTACCATCTAAATTTATTCTATACATAACTAAACTTGTATCATGATAATATATGCTGCCACCACCACCAACAGGGCAATAAATGTAGTAACCTTTTTCTTCGGTTAAATATTTAAAATGTTTATCATCTTTATCAAAAATGTACCCAAAAGGAGAAATATATATATTCGTTTTTCCCACTAAGAGACCAACTTGTGCTTCCCATTTTTCAGTATCATAGTGCAATTGTTCCATTGTAACGGATAAATCTTTAAAATAATTATTATGAGTATAACTATGATTTGCAAATAACCAACCAGTTTCTTTTAATTTATTAATAATAACGATTGCCTTAGCACATTCACTTTTATAATTATCAGATTCAGTTAACTGTGTTTCATATCCTAATATTCCTTCATAGCCTGTAAGGGCGATAATACCTTTGGCACCATTAAAAGAAAAATCAGGATGTACTTTAACAAAATCGTCTAATATAGGAACAAGATCTCCGTCTCTAGTTACTACTAAATCATTTTCAGGAGTTCTAATTAAAGTTGCAACTTCATTGTTATTATCCAAAACAAGTTTTTGCGCAAATCCATCACCACGCATATAACTATAATAAGATAAATCATCTATTGAAATAATTAATGGCTTTTTCCCCTTAGGTAACATTAAGGTTGCTTTATTGATATAAGTTTTATTATTTTTTTTAGTTGTATCAATAAGAGAGTTAATATTAATTAATATATAGTTATTACTATAAAATTTATCCAACATTCTTTTGAATTCCAAAGTTGTAGTCATATATTTATAATACCCTTGATCCTCGTAATCACCATCAAATGCTAATTTAGGATATACTATTAAGCTATGAAAAAAAACTTGATATATAGGACCGTCGTAAACTACAAGTTCAGGTTCTAAACTTTTATAATAGTTTATATAATAATTAATGTCCTCGTCATTTTTAAAAATAGTAGTATACTGATTTAAATATTTAGAAGCTTTTAAATAAAAACCCTGGTTTGCCAGGGATGCTGATTTGTCTAATATTTGTTCTTTTAAAAGGCTAATACAGCTTTCAATAAATTGTTGTGCTTTATCGTAATAATTATAATCCATTGGTATGACATCATTAAAACTATCAATGGCGTCTTGGTAAGAAGCGTTATCATAATAGGATACGCCTTGTGAATAAATTATACGAGAATTATTTATATCGCTTGCAGTTACTTTAGCAGTAGAAACATCAATGGCATCTTTACTTATAGTAGCCATTGAAGCTAAAGATAATAAATAGTTCTTATATTCGATTTTCTCATTTAAATAATCATCATAAAGAGTATCAAATGCAAGAGTAATGGATTTCTCAGTAATAAATTCGAAAAAATACGAAGAAATTTGCAAATCATCTTGAAGTGTAATTCCTGTTAAGGAAGTATCTTTAATGAAAATTAAGAACCTATCATTTACAGCTTGTTTAACTTCTCTTAGTGATTTAGTATCATTGTTCAAAAGGTCTTTGATTGAATAATATGTATCAATAGAATCTTTAGAATTTCCTTTTATTATTGACTGTTGTAAAAAGGATAGGGCCTCATTATAGTCTTTGTTTTTTCGTGTATTATTAACTAATACAATTGAAACATTAATTAAAATTACTATAACAATTAAAATGGCAAGTAATATATATATTTTTTTCATATTTAAATTTTTCATAAAATTCATTATTTGATAGACCGTCCTTATATATTAAGATAAATTATGTTGTTGAATATATCAGAAATAGAGCTAAATTTCAAGAATTTATGTTTTAATTTCAAAAATATAATATAATATAACAATAATTGGAGGGTTAAAATGATTTTAACAGCATCGTGTATATTTGGAGTGGAATCGATACTATCAACTGAAATAAAAAAACTTGGATATGAAGTCATAAAAGTAGACAATGGACGTGTGACATATATAGGAGATGAAAGTGCTATTGCTAGAAGTAACATTAATTTACGAACAGCAGGTAGAGTTTTTATTAATTTGGGAAGTTTTGATGTGTTTTCTTTTGATGATTTATTTGATAATGTATATAAAATTGATTGGGATAATTATATTGAGCAAGATATGCAAATTGTAGTAAAGGTGTCATCTTTAAAATCAAAATTAACTTCAGTACCAACATGTCAATCAATTATTAAAAAAAGTATTGTAAATAAATTGAAAAAAAAGTATAGCATTCTACCTGAAAGTGGAGATAGAGTATTAATTTCAGTTTATATATTAAAAGATAAAGTAGATTTGTTTATTGATACCACAGGAACAAGTTTACATAAAAGAGGATATAGAATTAAAAACTATATTGCACCTTTAAGTGAAACAATTGCGGCATCTTTAGTATTGTTATCATATTATAGAAGTGGACGTATTTTGTTTGATCCTTTTTGTGGTTCTGGGACAATTCCAATTGAAACAGCAATGATTGCAAAAAATATAGCTCCTGGAGGGAATAGAAAGTTTGCGTCAAATAGTTATTCATTTATTGATAAAGCAATATGGACGCAGGCCTATGAACAAGCATATGATTTAGAAAATAATTATAATGAAAAAATTATATATGGTAGTGATATTTTAAGTGAAGCAATTGAGATGTCTAAATTTCATGCTAAACGTGCAAATGTTGCTTCGTTAATAAACTTTAATGTCAGTGATGTAACTTTACTAGAAAAAAAAGATGACTATGGAATAATAATATGTAATCCTCCATATGGCGAACGAATGCTTGATGCAATTGAAACAAATGAGTTATATAATAAAATGAAAATTTCATTTAATAAATTTGATACTTGGTCTAAATATATATATACGGCAGTAGATAGATTTGAGTATATATATGGAAAAAGAGCAGATAAAAGAAGAAAAATATTTAATGGAAAAATTAATTGTACATATTATCAATATTTTGGTCCTAAACCTTTGTAATGGTATAAATAATGAAATTTAAAGGAATATATATGAATAAATTTAATCCTAATTATTATATACACTTAAACGATGACTCTGCAATGATTCAAGGCGCAATTGACGCTGCAATGGACAGTGGGCAAACAATTGTTATACCAAGATATAATATGAGAACAAAAAAAAATATATGGGAAATAGTAAGACCGATTAACTTAAGCACTTTAAGTGTAGTATGTATTAATAATGCCCATTTAAGATTAGCTAATGGGGTGTATTCAAATATATTTAGAACTTCAAATATTCAAAAAAAGAATGCGACAACAATTAAAGGTAGACAATATGATATATCTATATATGGATTAGGAAATGCCATACTAGACGGTGGTCTGCATAATGGGCTTGTGGAAAAAAATGAAAACACTAAAGGCCGTCCATCTATTAGAAATAATACAATAATTCTTTTTACAAATGCTGAAAGAATAGCAATAAAAAATATAAGGATTTTGCATCAACGCCATTGGGGTATGACATTTTATTATTGTTCTAGTTGTGATATTTCAAATATTGACTTTTTCGGAGGTGGAAATGCTCCAAATCAAGACGGAATTGATTTGCGGCGTGGTTGTAATAATTTTGTTATTGATAAAGTATCTGGGTTTACGCAAGATGATTCAATTGCTTTGACTTGTTTAGAAAGTCCTATGGACATGAAATTTAATATTGAGAGTATGGATAGTTCAATACACAATGTAATAATAAAAAATGTTACGACAGCTACCATGTGTGCCAAGGTACGGTTATTAAGTAATGATGGGTGTAAATTATATAATATAATAATAGAAAATCTTCAAGATTTTATTGAATTTGATACGACACAAGAAGGTATGGATGAATATAAGTATCGATTACCGTATTCAGAAGAATACTTTGTTGGTTCAGAAACATCAATGGCTCTTAAAGATAAATATTGGAGAACATTTGAAAAAAACCAAACGCCAGTTGCCTGTGTAAGAATTGGTGAAAATCATTACTTTCAAACAGGTGAAGGCGCATATGGCATAGCTAAAATGGGAGATATATTTAATATAACCATAAGAAACATACAAACACGGGCTAAATTTGGAGTAATGATATCAGCTACTTTAGCAGATTCATTTATCGACAATGTTCAAATGTTTGGAGAAAATATAAATGCGATATATTTTGCCAAAGGAGAATATAGTAATATAAGGATTAGTAATATAAGTTATGCAAAGTCAAGTAAATATCTCCCTAATAAAAAAAATAAAGATTGTGTAGTATATTTTAACAATGCAAATTGTCATGATTTATATTTTAATGGCATTACCACAAGAAAGTCTAATGAAGCGGTTTTTGAAGGAGATGGTAATGTAAATATAAATGTTAGGGATATAATTTACACATCT
>Ga0256913_10001102_pt1 | contig 13999 bp, 12 predicted proteins | sample Axial_MatmetaG_FD_185970 | JGI IMG/M metagenome (GOLD analysis project Ga0256913, IMG submission 185970) | Deep-sea worm associated microbial mat communities from Axial Seamount, Juan de Fuca Ridge, Pacific Ocean - Axial_Mat | ecosystem: Environmental > Aquatic > Marine > Oceanic > Microbial...
AAAAAGAAAGAAATGTCTTTACACAGAAGTATTGATATTAAACTTTGGGACAGTGCTTCTGGTTCTGCAATTGGTAATACAAAAAAGGCAAAAATTATTAATAATTATTTATTATCTATTCAATATCTACATTTATGGAATATAAAAGAGTTTATTTTTTAATACACACAATTTTGTGTACATCTTACATTCTTTGAGCACGCATCTACGTTGTTAGCAATCACCCTACTGCGAAAAAAAACAGTTGAGTTTTTGAGCTAACGTAAAAAAAAAGTTTATTGAAGAATGAATAAAAAAGTAAAAATAATAAATGGTTAAAAATGAAACAATTAACTTTGACGTTAGTTGGAAACCCTTAAATACATCTGTATATCTGTAAGTTCGGACGCCTCATATCTACATACTCAAAAACCTATGAACAGCGTAGCCCTCACCGATAGGTAATAATACGGTTTAACCAAAAAAAGCAGAAATAAATTTCTGCTTTTAAATATCATTAAACGAAACTTGCTCTAGGGATTAAGGAACAATCTCATATCTTAAAATAACTGTTTCGTTATAAGTATCGTCTTCTTTAAGAATTAAAGCACCTTCGCCCCAAATTGTATCGTTTTTCTTAGGAACAATATATGCATAAACTCTAAGAATAGCTTCGTATTTAAAATCAAAACTTACTTGACCAGAGCCATCAGTAACAGCACTCATATTAAGACCGTCTTCTCTTAAATCCGGACGAACATGACCAACATCTCCGTGTTCTGTACTTGTGTTAGGATCTGCTCTAACAACAACAGTTGCACCTGCTTGTGCAACACCATCTCTTGTAACTAGTACAGTAGCTTTAGGTGGTTCAGGTTTTTGACATGAATTAAATAAAACTAATCCAAAAACTCCAATCATTACTGATATTAAATAAAATCTTTTCATATGTACTATTTTTATTCTACTATTATAGTTTTTTCAAAAGTTTTACCTTCATCTAAAACTAATATTCCTTTTCCTGTATAAACTATTGTATTACCATTATATTCTGTAGTATATTCTGCATATGCAGTTAATACTGAAGGTCTTACAAAATCGAAATTTGCAACACCTGATGAACCTGTATACTGAACAATTTCACGTAATCCGGTGTTAGGATCAACATAAGTGTTTGCATACTTTGGATCTGTGTTTGAATATCCTACTTTAACAGTAACTTTTGCACTTACAATCGCAGCTCCTGTATTATCAACTACAGTTACGGTAGCTTTTGGCGGAGCATCTTTATGACATGAAACAAAAGACAATCCTAAAATTAAAGACGCAATTATAAATTTTGTAATAGACATAGTAATATTTATCTTTGTAATCAACAATAATACGAAAAAGAATTAAATTTTCAAAATTATTTAAAACTAAATTATGTATAAATTATTTACTTTTTCTTTAGTAATATTGATATTATTATCTTGTAAGACTAATAAATCAATACAAAAACAAGACGATGATAAAGGATTTAAGGTTGCCTTAGTGCATACAAATTATGGCGATTTTAAATTAAAATTATATAATAATACTCCTTTACATCGAGATAATTTCGTAAAACTTTCTAATGAACATTTTTATGATAGTTTATTATTTCACAGAGTGATAAAAAACTTTATGATACAAGGAGGAGATCCCGATTCGAAGAATGCACCGGCAGGTAAAGCTTTAGGAAATGGTGGTCCAAAATATACTATTGCTGCTGAATTTGACACATCACTAATTAACAAAAAAGGTGCCTTGTGTGCTGCACGCGAAGGCGATAATGTAAATCCCGAAAAACGAAGTTCTGGTTCTCAATTTTATATTGTTACCGGTAGAACTTTTACCGATGAACAATTAGATATGATGGAACAAAGAATAAATAAACAAATGAAAAATAGTTTTTTTGGTAAATATATTAATCGAGCAGAAAATATAAATATTAAGAATAAATTAGATTCTTTAAAGAAATCGGGTAACAGAACAGAATTGACTAATTATTATAATGAACTTGACAAAGTTATTACTGAAGAATATAATAACTTGCCAAAGTTTAAATATTCGCAAAAACATCGTGAAATATATAAAACAGTAGGCGGAGCACCTCATTTAGATGGCTCTTATACAGTGTTTGGTGAGGTAATTGAAGGTATGAATGTGGTCGATTCAATATCGAATGTTAAAACAGGAAAAGCCGATCGCCCAATTGAAGATGTAATTTTTAGTATAAAAATTATAGAATAATTTAAAAAATATTTTTATTTATCAATAATAAAATTAACTTTTGTAAGTTATCAGTAAGAATTATAAGCTATATTGAAAAGAAATATTAAATATATTGTTTTACTTTTATTAAGTACTGTAGTTATTTTCTCTTGTTCTACAAAGAAAAATACAGTTGTTAGAAGAGCGTATCATAATCTTACGGCACATTATAATGCCTATTTTAATGGTAGAGAAAGCTTTAAAGAAGCAATGCGACAACTTGACAAGAATCATGTTGATGATTTTAGTAAAGTGCTTCCTGTTTTTTTATATGAAGATAAACAGAATTTAAGTTCCATTTCCGGCAAAATGGATAGAGCAATAAAAAAAGCATCAAAAGCGATTAAGCGACATTCTATAACAAAAAAACCTAAGCGAAAAAAAGGGAAACTTACCGAAAAACAAAAAGAGTTTTATTCTAGAAAAGAATTTAATAATTGGGTAGATGATAGTTATTTACTGATGGGTAAAGCACATCTGTACAAACAAGAAAACTATGAAGCAATTCAAAATTTTCAATATATCTTATCTCAGTTTCCTAAAGAAGAGATAAGGTTTGATGCATTAATCTGGCTAACAAGAGTTCAGATAATTGAAAAACACTATGATGAAGCTATAGTTCTATTAGAAAGAATTGATGGAGAAGAAGAATTCCCTAATAGATTAAAAAAAGAATATGCAAAAACTTATGCTAACTATTACATAAAACAAGAGAAGTATAAAGAGTCCGTTAAATGGCTCAAGGAATCAATAAAACTAGAACGAAAGAAAAAAGTTAAGGTTAGATACAAGTACATTTTAGCTCAGATTTACGAAAATTTTGGCGATAGAAAAAATGCGTCCGAAATGTATCGTCAGGTAATTAAAATGAATCCTCAATACGAAATGGCTTTTAATGCAAAAATTAACCAAGCCACAATGTATGATTCTGAATCAGGAAACGGAAAAGAAATGATTAAGCAGTTAACAAAAATGCTTAAAGATGACAAAAACAAAGAGTATCAAGATCAAATTTATTATGCAATTGCAAACATAGAATTTAATGATGGAGATGTAGATTTAGCAATTGAAGATTATAAAAAATCTGCCGAAGTTAGCGTATCTAATAACACACAAAAAGCTCTTTCGTTTTTATCTTTAGGAAACATATATTTTAAAGTACCGGATTATCCAAATTCGCAAATGTATTACGATAGTTGTATGAGCTTTTTACCAAACGATTATCCTAACTACGAAAAACTTAAAACAAAAACTGATATCTTAAATGAATTGATATTAAATTTAAATGAAGTTACACTACAAGATAGTTTGCAACGTGTTGCGGCAATGAGCGAAAAAGACCGCTTAAAACTTATTGATGGGATAATAAATAAAATTAAAGAAGAAGAAGCTCAAGCAAAAATTGAAGAACAACAAAGAATGATGGAAATGGCATTATTCAATCAAAATGGTGGCAACTCTATGAATAACCAACAAAACAACTCAGGTAAATGGTATTTCTACAATGTTACTACTATAAACATGGGTAAATCTGAATTTAAGAGAAAATGGGGAGGTAGAAAATTAGAAGATAATTGGCGTAGAAAAAATAAATCATCAATAAACTTTGAAACTATTGACGAAGAAGACCAATCTCAAGTTGATTCTGCAGTTGTTCAGAAATACGACAACAAAAGCCGCGAATATTATTTACAAGATATACCTCTAACAGATTCTGCTATTGCTGTCTCTAATGAAAAAATAATGTTAGGTTTATTTAATGCAGGTAATGTATACAAAGACCGCTTAAGTAACTTCCCTAAGGCAATTGAACAGTACGAAGAATTGGATAAACGCTTTCCTGAAAATACTTATTTATTAGATAGTTGGTACTTCACTTATCAATCGGCAAAACTATCGGCAAACGATGAAAAAGCAAATGAGTATAAAAATAAAATTATTACTGAGTATCCAGATTCTAAATATGCAAAATCTTTAACAAATCCTAACTATTTTGCAGAATTAGAACAAGCAAATCAGAAAATATATATGTTATATGATAAAACATATAAGCAATATCAACGCGGTAATTTTATGCAGGTAATAAACAATGCAAACTATGTAGATTCTATGTATAAAGACAATGAATTGTTACCTAAGTTTATGCTCCTAAAAGCTATGTCGGTTGGAGGAACAGGAAATGTAGATTTGTTAAAACAAGAATTAAATGATTTAATTAACAAATATCCTGACGCCGAAGAATCTAAAACTGCCGATTATATTATTACAAGAATAACCGAAGAGAATTATACAAATTTTATTCCGCAAACAGGGACTCAATATGTTGTTGATAATAATACAGAAACTAGTATTGTTGAAGATACTTCATCGGTTAATCCTGAAGATATTATTAACGAAGAACTTTATAAATTTAACAAGGATAAACCGCATTATTATGTTGTTGCAGTAAAAACAAAAAGTGCTGATTACAAACGTGTTAAATTCGATTTAGCAAAATATAATATGGAAAATTTCTTAATGTTTGATTTTAAAATAAAGTCTATTCCATATAGTGATGATATTCAGTTGATTGTTGTAAAAGAATTTACAAATAAACGACAAGCTAAAAAATATTTTAAAATTATTACTAAACGTAGTGATGTATTTACAAAACTTAAACGTACAGATTATACTCAGTTTTTAATTACTAAGAAAAATTTAGAAACACTTCGTATAGATAAGGATTTAGATAAGTATATGCTGTTTTATGATAAAAATTATTAATCGTATAAAAAAAGCTGCCTAAATTTAGCAGCTTCTCAATTTTATTTCAATCAATTTTTTAGTGACTTCCGCAATCTCCATCACACTCGTGTCCATCTTCGTTATGATGATTGTGATGTATGTGACCGTGATCTAATTCGTGTTCTGTTGCATCTCTAACATCAACAATTTCTCCTTCGAAAGCAAGAGTAACACCTGCAAGTGGATGATTAAAATCCATTTTTACAGTATCATCACCAATTTCAATAATAATACCATCAAAACGATTACCATCTTTATCTTGCATAGGTAAGGTTTTTCCTAATTGCAACAAACTATCATCATCGCCAAATGCTTGTTTTGGAACATCAATAATAGCTTTTTCGTTAGTTTCCCCATAAGCTTCTTTTGCCTCAATTGTAAAGCTAAATTTATCATCTTTCTTCATTCCTGCAATTCCTGCCTCAAATTTTGGAAGCATTCCTCCGGAACCATATAAAAAAACTAATGGATTATTATTGAAAGTATCCTCGATAAGTTCACCTTCGTGACTACCATCTTTTAATCTGTAGTTTAAGGTAACTACTTTATTTTTTTCTATCATAAAATTAATTTTTGGCAAAAGTAAGAAAATTAATGAATATTAACCTGAGTTCGATTAATAATAACAAAAGTTATTCTTATTATTTAAGTGCATAAGCTACTAAAACGCCAATATAATTACCAATTGCGTAACCAATTATTCCAATACTTAAACCGGAAACTATTATTTGTCGGTTTTTTAAAGCTGATGCCACAACCGGTACAAATGGAGGTGAGCAAATTAAAGCTACTGAGCAGATTATAGTTGTATCGCTATCAATTTTAAATATTTTTGATAAAATGATATGAAGTATCATTGAACCAGAAACTACGTAAGCAATGAAATACAACAAGTTTAAAACCTCTTTTTCGAATGAAGAAAACTTTGCCATTGATGAAACGGTCATACTAAAAACTATTATAAAATACATTCCTAATTCAAAATTCTTATCATTTTGTTTTATTTTTGATAGAAACGAAGCTGCTATCCCTAAACTAGTAATTGTAAGGATTGCCACAAGCATTTGAAATTCTTTAGCTACAATTAAACTCAGTCCTCCGCCAATAGCAAATATTAAAATACTAATTCCTAATGATTTTAGGTTAGGAAATATTTGTTTTGCAGATAAAACTCCTTTGTAGTTTTCTACATCGGTAGCTTTTGTATGCTCCTCTTCTTTAATATTTTTGTATTTGAATTTTGGTAAGAAAAAGCCATAAACAAATTTTCCTATTGTTAAGAAAAATAATAAATACACCGAGGATATCAACATATCCAAAGAGTGAATAATTATATAAGTATCGTTTTTTACATCAAGAATATTCTTTAACGAAGCTAAGTTTGGAGTTCCTCCGGAATATACTCCGACTAAAAGTCCTGATATTTTCCACGATTCAGGAACTGTATCACTAAAAAAATAATTACCAATTACAATAACTATTATTACAGAAATCAATCCTGTTATTAATGCTTTTATCGAATTTCCTGTTAAAGTTTTCCAGTTTCTGTAATCGAAAGACATTAATAGCAAAGGCAAAGCTAATGGAATTGTTATAGTTGTTACTAAGTTCTGAACTTGCTTAACATCTTCGCCAAAAAAACCTGAATTTCCAATTGCAAATCCTAAAGCATACGCAATTACAACTGTTCCGATTTTTTTAATTATCGATACTTTTTCCGATATCCAGATAATTAGAATCGGTAATAAAAATAATAGTATTGCTAAAATTATTGCTTTCAAACTTATATTTTATTGGTAAAAGTAAAAAAATAAAAAAAGCCACAAAAATGTGGCTTAAATATTATTATAAAAAATAAAAGATTAAAATCTTTTTTCTTTAATTCTTGCTTTTTTACCTTGTAAACCTCGTAAATAGAAGATTCTTGCTCTTCTAACTTTACCTAATTTATTTACTTCTATTTTATCAATCTTTGGAGATGCAATAGGAAAAATTCTTTCTGTACCAAAAGTACCTGACATTTTTCTTACAGTAAAAGTTTCAGTGTTTCCTGAACCTCTTCTTTGAATTACAACACCTCTATATTGCTGAATACGCTCTTTATTACCCTCTTTAATTTTATAATGCACAGTTATTGTATCACCGCTTTTAAACTTAGGGTGTTTAGTTTCGTTTGCATACTCGCTCTCAACATATTTCATTAAATCCATCTCTTCAACAATTAAGTATTATACAAATTTTGGATTGCAAAAATAGTAATTATTTTTTAATTAAATCATTCTTTGGTAAAAAACTTTAAAGTTTTTGAAAATAAGTAGAAAACTTACAATATTATTTAATTTCAATACTATCTAAACTATAGCTTTCGCTACCAAATATACCAAAACCGTTTTCTATGTTATTATATATTTGCACAGGTTCGGCAAATGGGCTGCCACCTACTTGTTTTTGCATATTTGAGGATAAATAATATTTATAAAAAGCTTCGCTAACTCTATGCAAAACCAGATAAATATATCCGTAGCTTTGTCCTCCACTTCCATAATCGTAAATATATTTTGAAAGATAAAACTGAAAATCTATATTTCCACTACCGGGTATTTGATTATTAAACAAAAGATAATCTCCCAAAATATTTTTCTCTGATTTAATATCGTAAGAATCTAAATAAACATTATCTCCATTTTCGTTTAAAGCTTCAATAAAAAAGTAAGAATTATCATCGGTGTTTTCAATCCTTATTATCATAGCAAGATAATCTTCTCCATCGTAATTTGTTGTAAATGTATCTGTTACTTCAAAATTATTAGGAGCAAGCAGCTTAGTTTCTGCATTAATTTCCTTTAAGTTTTCAGCATTAACTTTTATTTTATATGTTTTTCCTATTTCAGCAATTTTATTAAAAATATAATTACCATTTCCATTATATGTATGGCTACTAATTACATTATCATTTTCAGTTAATATAATTACTGCATTATCAATATATTCAATATCGCTATCATCAATAATTGATTTACTTTTAGTAAGGTTTACAATTATTGTTTCATCTGTTGATACCACAGAATTAAGTACAATCTTTTTATCGCTTTCTTCAATATCCAAATTAATAACTTTTTCGCAAGATTGAAAAACAAACAAAAACAGTATTAAAAATTGAAACGATATGTTAAAATATTTCTTCATCTTAATTAAATTTAAAATTATATCTAAACGATGGAATTATCGGGAATAAACTCATTTGATAAAGCTGTGTGGTACCCGATTTGTTAGAATAATAAATAAAGAATGGATTTTGTCGGCTATACGCATTATATAATCCAAAACTCCAAGTTCTAACACCATGTTTCATCTTTTTATGAAAATTTACTCCAATATCTAAACGGTGATAATTAGGCATTCTATAATTATTTCTCGATTTTATGTATTCAACATAATCGGTATAATATCCACTACTCATAGACTGAAAGCTAGGATATTTTTCGGTTGCAAGTGTAACAGCATTTCCTGTTCCAAAAACCCAAGTTACACCCATATCAATATCTTCGGTAAAATGATGTGTTATTGCTATTCCAATATCGTGTCGTCTGTCATATTTATAAGGAAAAACTTCGCCAAAGGAAATTCCGTCAAACTGACGGTTTGTCCACGAAAGTGTATATCCAATCCAACCGGTTGTTTTTCCTCTTTGTTTTCTAATCAAAAATTCAGCTCCATAAGACCAACCTTTGCCTTGCAATACTTTATCTTGCCAATCGTCTTGAACCGAAAAAAAACTTGCTCCTTCTTTGTATTCAAGCAAGTTTGACATTGTTTTGTAAAATCCTTCTATACTAAACTCGAACTTCTTTTTTAAATTATAAACAGTTCCTAAGGCAACTTGGTCAGATATTTCGGGCTTTAATTTTTCGGTTGTTGGTACCCATAAATCTGTTGGCAAACCAATTGATGTATTTGACAGCAAATGAATATATTGCGACATTCGAGCATAAGATGCTTTAAGCGACATATTTTTATTTATCAGGTATCGCACAGATGCTCTTGGTTCCCAATTTGTATAATTTTTTTCTTTTACTAAAAAGCCCGAAAAATTCAAACCCAAATTAGCTTTTAGTTTATTTGTTAATTTTATGTCATCTTCAATAAAAACAGAATACTCATGAGAATAAAGCTCTGAATTTCCGAAACTTGTATCTATATTATCGGAGTTTGTGGCATTGTATTGATATACATTTACACCCGGATTAAAAGTGTGGTAAATTTCTGAAAATCCGAATTTTACACTATTATTTGGGTTTGGGTTGTAATCGAAATCAAGTCTTGCCGAAACATCTTTTATCCCTGAGTTATATTCAAATTTATCGCTATAAGTTTCTGTACTGTTTTTATTAGATTCTTCAATACCTGTTATAAAATTATATTGACTATATGTTAATGTTAAATTACTAAATAACTTGTTATTTATAAGATAATTCCAACGAAGTGCATTTGTAATATTTCCCCATCGTATTTTTCCTTTTTCGTAATAATCTGTTCCCGAAAAGCTATATTTATCGGTATAATAAAATTTATCGTTTCCTAAATAAGAACTTAAATATAAACGAGATTTATCAGAAAACTTATGATTAATTTTTGCATTTATATCATAAAAATAGTAACCTGCTACGGTACCATTATCTATAGCCATAATAAAAGGCATTGTTAAAATATCAATATAAGTTCGGCGAGCACTAACAATAAAAGATGTTTTGTCTTTAATAATAGGACCTTCAATTGTAGCTTTTGATGATATCAAACCAATTGAAACCTCTCCTGTTATTTTTTTCATATTTCCTTCTTTCATTCTTATATCTAAAACAGAAGAAAGTCTGCCACTGTAACGTGCAGGAAATCCGCCTTTTATTAAACTCATACTTTGAATAGCATCGGCATTAAAAACCGAAAAGAAACCAAACAAATGGTTTGCATTGTAAACAGGAACACCATCAAGCAGAATTAAATTCTGGTCGGGACCACCACCACGAACATAAAGCCCGCCGGTTCCTTCGCTTCCCGACTGAACCCCGGGCATTAACTGAATGGTTTTCATTATATCAACCTCGCCCAAAAGAACAGGCAAAGTTTTTACATCTTTCATAGGTATTTCAATAGTGCTCATTTGAGTTTGCTCTACCACACTCTCTTCTCTTGTATCCTCAATAACAACCTCTTGCAAAAGATTATCTAAATCAGCTTCAAATTTTATTACAGTATCTCTTTGCAGATTTATTTCAATAGTAATTGTTTTGTATCCCAAATAAGAAAATGCAATTTTTCGTTTTCCTTTCGGAAGTGTTAAACTGTAGAAACCATAATTATTAGAGATTGTCCCTAGCATTAAATCGGGTTCGTAAATACTTGCTGAGATTAAACTTTCGCCGCTTAATTTATCTTTTACATATCCGCTTATTGTGTATTTCTCTTGTGCCGAAAGTAAGAAAAAAGTGAATACTAAAAAAAAACTTGTTATTATTTTCATCTAAGTTTTATTACAGTTTATAGTAAAACTCAAAAATTATAAAAAAGTTGCACTAGCAACAAATTATTTTATTTTTTTGTTATCCAATAAGCCGGATTAAGTTTAGTGCTACCTTTCCAAATCTGAAGCTCCATTTCTGTTTTGTTATCTTCTGTATCAGTGTATATTACACCAATTTTTTGTTTTGCTGTTACCTTATCTCCCTTTGTTACTATTGCTTCTTTCAAATGGCTATAAACAGTTATGTATTCGCCGTGTTTTATCATTACAGCAATATTTGTATTAGATAAATGAATTACCTGAATTACAGTTCCCGCAAAAATTGCACGTGCATAAGAACCGGCACTTGTGCTAATTTCTATTCCGTTATTTATTGTTATAACCTCTTTAAAAACAGGGTGGTTATGTTTACCAAAAGTACCGGTTATTACTCCACGTTCTGTTGGCCATGGTAAACGACCTTTGTTGGCTCCAAATTTATCTGAAATTAATTTTTCTTCAGGCGTAAGTGCATACTTGCCGGATTTTGTTTTCTTAGCAGCTTTTTTTGCTTCTTCGGCAATTATTTTTGCAATAGCATTTTGTAGTTTTTTAGATTCTTGTCGCTGCTTTCTTAGTTTCTTTTGCAATTCGGTTTCTTCTTGTTTTAAATGAGATATTATCTCTGATTTTTCCTGTTTTTCGCTAGATAATGATTTTGTTTCTTCGTATTGAAGCTCAATTAATTCTGCCTTTTTTAGTTTTTCTTTTTCAAGCTCAGCAATAATTCCTTTCAATATTTCTTCGGTTTCTTTTATTGCTTCAACTTGCTTTTCGCGATATTCGGCATATTGCTGAAAATACAACATTCGCTTATATGCTTGATTAAAATCATCGGCAGAAAAAATAAACATTATTTTGTCGTATGAATTTTTGTGTTTCCACGAATAGTAAATAAGTTTTGCATACTCTTTTTTTAGCTTTTCTAAATCTTCCTCCATAGATTCAATAATAGAAGTATTGCTTTCTATTCTTTCATCAATTTCGTTAATTTGTTCTGTAATTGCAAGTATAAGCTGCTGCCTATTTTGTATCTGATTATTTAAAAGTATTAATTCGTTTAAAGATTTCTTTTTATTTTTTCTTGTTTGATTTAAAAGCTTGTTAGTATATGCAATCTCTTGTTGCTTTTTCTTTTTACGGCGTTCAAGTTCTTTTCTCGATTGCGAAAAAGACAAACTTGTTACCAAGATTAGTATTATTAAAATAATATTTTTTACCGGCATATTCATTTGGCTGTAAAATTAACAATAAAACAAATATTTTTTTAGTATTGTTAATAAATAGGATTAAATACTATAAAACTCCCTATTTTCATAGATTATAACTTTACACTTTATAAACTTTCTACTTTCTACTTTATAGATTATCTTTGTGCAAATTTAAAAATTTGCAGATGAATTTTGTAGAAGAACTTAAGTGGAGAGGCATGATACACGATATTATGCCGGGTGTTGAAGAATTAATGGAAAAAGAATTGGTTTCGGCTTATGTAGGGATTGACCCAACTGCCGATTCATTACATATTGGTCATTTAGTTGGTGTAATGATGCTTAAGCATTTGCAAATAGCCGGACATAAACCAATTGCCTTGCTTGGTGGTGCTACCGGTATGATTGGCGATCCATCGGGAAAATCGAAAGAACGCAATTTGCTTGATGAAAAAACTTTGCGTGAAAATCAAGAAGCATTAAAAAAGCAATTAGCAAAATTCTTAGATTTTGATTCTGACAACGAAAACAAAGCTGAACTTGTTAATAACTACGATTGGATGAGCCAATTTTCGTTTCTTGATTTTATTCGTGATGTAGGAAAACACATTACGGTTAATTATATGATGGCAAAAGATTCTGTAAAAAAACGTTTGCATAGCACCGAAGCAAATTCGGGAATGTCGTTTACAGAATTTTCTTACCAACTTGTGCAAGGATACGATTTTTTACATCTATATAAAGAGCAAAATTGTAAACTGCAAATGGGTGGTGCAGACCAATGGGGAAACATCACTACAGGAACAGAAATGATACGTAGAATAGAAGGAGGCGAAGCATTTGCAATTACATGCCCACTTATTACAAAAGCCGATGGCGGAAAATTTGGCAAAACAGAAGAAGGAAATATTTGGTTAGATGCAAAACTTACATCACCATATAAATTTTACCAATTTTGGCTGAATGTTGCCGACGAAGATGCAATAAGATTTATAAAAATATTCACTCTTTTAGATAAACACGAAATTGGCGAATTAATAGAAGAACAAAAGAAAGACCCGGGACAAAGAATTTTACAAAAAAAACTTGCCGAAGAAATTACTGTTATGGTTCATTCTCGCGAGCATTACGACACGGCTGTTGCTGCTTCTAAAATTCTTTTCGGAAAATCTACATCAGAAGAACTTGCAAAACTCGATGAAGATACTTTCCTTTCTGTTTTTGAAGGGATTTCTGTTTTCGATATCGCTAAAAGCGATTTAGAAAAAGGTATAAATATTATTGACTTACTTGCAGAACATACTCAGATTTTTCCATCGAAAGGAGAATTACGCAGAACCATAAAAGGTAATGGGCTTAGCATAAACAAAGAAAAATTTACCGACCAAGATGGTATAATTAATGCTGATTTTTTGATTAACGATAAATATATCCTTGTTCAAAAAGGAAAGAAAAATTATTTTATTATTAAAGTAAATTAAACAATTCTGTTGTTATCCTTTAATTATTAAACTGTTTAAAACAGAATATGAAATTCTTAATTATCATACAGTTTTTATTAATTTCAACAATTTCTTTTTCGCAAAACAAAGAAATAAAAAACCTTGTTTTTGAAGGAGCAGGAATTCGTGGAATTGCTTATGCAGGAGTACTAAAAAGCTTAGAAGAACACAAATTATCTTCTAATATTGAAAAAGTTGGAGGAACTTCTGCCGGTGCAATTTTTTCTTTACTTTATGCATTAGGCTACACTTCCGAAGAAATGATTGAAGTAATTTCTAACACAAAATTCAGAAAGTTTAACGATGGTAAATTTATTTTTATAGGCGGATTTTTTCGAACAAAAGATAAATATGGTTGGTATAGAGGAAATGAATTTAAAGAATGGTTGGGTGATTTAATAGAAGAAAAAACCAATAATTCTGATATCAGTTTTGAAGATTTACACAATAAAGGATTTAAAGATTTGTATGTAACTGCAACATGTCTTAATACCTTAAATCCGCAAGAAGTTATTAATAATTCACTGTAAGTTGTTGAAAAATAAGACCTGCAATTGCTTGCAGGTCTCGTGTTTTTTCACCTATTTTGGTGTATGGTCAAAAACACAGATGCAAAGATAACACCTTTTGGAGGAATACACCTAATTCATAAGAGATTAGTTTCGGAGAAC
>Ga0256913_10001103_pt1 | contig 13993 bp, 12 predicted proteins | sample Axial_MatmetaG_FD_185970 | JGI IMG/M metagenome (GOLD analysis project Ga0256913, IMG submission 185970) | Deep-sea worm associated microbial mat communities from Axial Seamount, Juan de Fuca Ridge, Pacific Ocean - Axial_Mat | ecosystem: Environmental > Aquatic > Marine > Oceanic > Microbial...
GAACCTTGGTTTCAATGCGGCAACAGGCGAGTATGTGGATATGCTGGAAGCAGGGATCATCGACCCGCTGAAAGTGGAGAGAGTCGCGCTTCAGAATGCCACATCCGTCGCGAGCCTGCTGCTCACGACAGAGGCTACGGTCTCCGATATCAAAGAGGCACCAACCCCTCCACCGGCTATGCCGGACATGGGAGGCATGGGCGGTATGCCGGGAATGATGTAATCACTCCCCTGCACCACGAACGGCAACTGCCGTTCGTTCTCCCCTCTTTCTTTTTTTACCTCTTTACTATTTTCTCAATAATTTCTGAAACTCAAAGACAGGTACCGGTTTTGAAAAGTAGTACCCCTGCATATAGTCACACTCGTACGATGAGATCAAGTCGAACATTTTCTCATTCTCAATACCTTCGACAACGATCTTCATACCAAGATTATGTCCCAGTTCTATCATCGCCTTGATGATTCTCTGATCCTCTTTATTGACCAGAATATAATCAATCATCGTTTTATCGATCTTTAAAATATCTGCCGGGAATTTTTTCAAATAGGAGAAAGAGGTATAGCCTGTACCGAAATCATCCAGCGAGATTCCGACACCAAGGTTCTTCAATGCCAGAAACTCATTGTCAAGCTTTTCGCTGTTGCGCATTGCAGACCCTTCTGTGATCTCGAATTTTATCAGCTCCGGATTGACTTTATGATGGATCAGCTGTCTCTCTACATTTTCAATGAACCCTTCTGTTTCTATCTCCAACAGTGACATATTGATCGAGACATTGATCTGTCTGAACTTGAAGAGCTCCCAACGCTTCAGCTGTTTCAGTACCTCTTCAAGGACAAAACGTCCTATGTCAACGATAAATCCGGTTTTTTCCATCATTGGGATAAAAACATCCGGTGCAATGAGTCCGTATTTTGGATGTCTCCACCTGATCAGCGCTTCAGCAGAGACCACTTCACGGTTTTTCACATCGACAATCGGCTGATAATAGACTTCAAATTCATTTTTTTCCAGCGCCTGATGCATTTCGTTGTAAAGTACAAGTTCATCATAGTCATGCTGCAGCATCTCCTCCTTAAACAAAGAAACCCTTCCATGGCCGCTCTTTTTTGCCTGAGCCAAAGCTTTATAGGCATTATCGAAAAGATTGAGGGTAGAACCACTCTCAGGATAGATACTGATCCCTACAGATGCAGTCAAGTGCAGCCTTGCATCTTCCATCTTATAAAAGGAGGCAAGCTCTTTCTGGACCTCTTCACTCAGCCCGATCACCTTATCGGAGGATTCCACTTTGGGACAGATCAGCAGAAATTCATTATGAAACGTATGGTAGGCAGAAAAATTGTATTTTTTTCCAAGTATTGTCAAATAGTTTGCAAATTTTTTCAGGATCTCATTGACCTGTTCATACCCTATGATCGCTCTAAGCTGGGGAATATTGTCGATATCGATCAATACCAGTGCAAGCATCATGTTTTTATCTAAATGTATTTTTGCATAGAGTGCATTCATATCCATCAATGCCTGTGACTGGTTGGGAAGGCCGGTAAGCTTGTGCCGGTAGGCAGCCATCGTATTTTTTTCATCGTTGCGCAAATCATGCATAAGAATAATCGTATGCCACTTCCCGTACCGGTTCTTTTCAGAGAAGTTTTCAATATAGAGATTGACGGGAACGGATCTGCCCTTATGCCCGGCAGGCAGCAGATTGACCCCGGAAAAGGAGTGGACCTTCTCCTCCGACACGGTATGCAGCGTTTTCAAAAGTGCATCCAGCGGTTTCAGCTCTTTATCGATCTTCACTTTTGGTATGGGGTGCAGGTTTTTAAACAAAAATCCGTCTGTCAGGCCCAATATCCCTACCATCGCTTTATTGCTATAAAGGATTTTATTGTTTTCCGAAAGTATCAGAATTGCATCCGTGGAAACATCAAAAACTTTTTCAAACACCCTTGTCTTTTTCTCGATCAACTTTCGGTACTGTTTTTTCTCTCCGGAAAGAAAAAAAAGACGGACAGATAAAAGTGCCGCTAACGCTGCAATAAACATATTTATCACATTCATCTCCATCTCTCTACCCTCTCCCTCTCATTGCAATATAGCGTATTGTTTTGCATTGTACCATATTTCTATCCATTTTTTTCGGCCAAATACCTTAATTGGCAGTATGATAGCGTCTTTTGCCCAGGCAGCGCGCCTCAATTTTAACAGAGGCATTTTCAAGTACGAAGATATCGTCTTCTTCCAGCCCATCCAGCTCCACCGGTTTTCCGTCTTTGACGACATGCGCCCATCCCTGACGACACTGTAGTTGTGGATCATTCATCTGCATTTTTTTGGCGGTATAGAGGAGATGCTGCTCTTTCTGCTGCAGGATCAGGTGCATGGTATGGACAAAATTCTTTTGAAGTTCCGGAAGTTGGGAAGAGAAGCGCTCGATCTTGTAGGCAATACTCCTCTTATACTCCTCTTCCAACCGTTTAAATGCCTGTTCCACTGCTTCGATCCGCTGTGAAGGAGAGGCACGGAGCAGCATCTCTTCACTGTGCTTCGCCTCCCTGGATATCCGATCTATTTTCTGCATAATAGCTTGTCTCATGCGCTGGGCATACTCATCCAGCAGATAGAGTATCTCCTCTCTGTCAGGAAGGATCATCTCCATGGCGGCACTCGGCGTCGGGGCACGCAGGTCCGCTACATAGTCACTGATCATCACATCCACTTCATGCCCTACCGCACTTACCACGGGAGTTTGCATTCCAAACAGGGCATCCGCTACAGGCTCTTCATTGAAACACCAGAGATCTTCGGTACTTCCCCCTCCCCTGCCTACAACGATCACGTCGACACCCAGCCTGTCCGCATATTTCAGGCTTTTGGCTATCTGGGAAGCTGCAGACTCTCCCTGTACCAGCGTATCGACAATAAAAACTTCAAGCAGAGGCCAACGTTTCTCGATGATCTTGAGCATATCATAGAGGGCTGCACTCTCTTTTGCCGTCACCAGTGCTATTTTTTCAATATACTTTGGCAGAGGCTTTTTCCTCTGGGCATCAAAATAGCCTTTGGCTTTGAGTTTCTCTTTGAGCTGTTCAAAAGCCAGCGCCAATGCCCCCTGGCCGTAAGGTTCTATTTTCACTGTCTGGAACTGATACTCTCCACGGGGGGTATAGACGCTTATCGATCCCTCTACCACAATATGCATCCCTTTTTCTATACGGAACTTCATCTTCGCTACCGAGGAACGCCACATGACACATTTGATGGTACTCTGATCGTCTTTGATAGAAAAATAGAGGTGGCCGGAAGTATGGTAGGTTGCCGAAGCTACTTCTCCTTCAACCTGTATATGCATGAATGTCGCTTCAAGAAGGGATTTGATTTTGATGTTGAGAGAGCTTACGCTCATCATTTGGGACATAGGACCTCCGTAGGGTGCTGTATCCCTACAGCACCACCTGTTTTTAATCTTGTGTTATGAGGGACAGAAGCATTAAAATGCACTGCATGTGAAGCACTAAATGCTGAATCGTACAATACCCTACATTATTTTTTTTGTGCTACCAACAGTGTCGATATCCCCATGGAGAAGGATTTGGTATATTTCATCTCGAATCCTGCCTCTTCCAGCTCTTTGCTCAACATTTCAGTGGTAAGGAACTCTTCGATGGAGTCAGGAAGATACTTGTACGCCTCATAGTTCTTGGAGATGAACCCTCCTACTTTTGGAAGAATGTTCTTCATACCGAAATCCACCACTTTATCGATCATCCCGCTCCTGTCCTGCTTGGTAAACTCCAGGATAACCACCAGCCCGTCCGGCTTCAACGCACGGTTGAACTCCTGAAGCGCTTCGACACGGTCTACCACATTGCGGATACCGTAAGAGATGGAGATCACATCCGTACTCTCATCTTCGATGGAAAGCTCCTGGGCTTTCCCTACAATGAACTCGGCAAAGTCCACTTTTTTACGCGCGACCTCCAGCATACCCACAGAGGGGTCGATACCGACATATTTCCCGATCTCTACACCGTTCTTCTGTGCCTGTTCTCTCCAGTAGATAAGCAGATCACCTGTACCGGTCGCTACATCGGTGATCTGCCCAAGCGCCTGTTTACCCAGTATTTCAAACGCTTTATCACATCCTTTTTTCCGCCACTGTATATCGATACCCATACTGAGTACCCGGTTGGCTTTATCATAGGTCGATGCGATATCATCGAACATCTCTACAATCTTTTCCTGTTTTGCCTCTTTATCCGTCAGTTTTTCAATGCCCAATTTGTCTGCTCCATATCATCAGGTCTACATCTTTTCGTTCCTGATGCAAAAATTGTAAATTCATCTCGATATTATAGGATAATTGGTTAGAAGAGAGCTTAGGCGTTTGGTAAACCAGGAACCAATCTATCTTATCTTGAAGGGCTTGTAACATTCCCTCTCCGCCTTCCACCATGACAAAGGAGGGGTTTTCCAGAAAATCAAGATGATTCTTTACCGTTACTTTCCGCCGGGGCACATGAAAGAGCGGAATAGTCCTGTCGAAGCTGTCTCCTTTGGAATAGATAGCCACATGCGGTGCACGACCCTTGGAAAAACGGCAGTCCAGCGTCGGCCTGTCTGTACGAACCGTATTGCCACCGATCAGCAGGGTATCACACACTTCCCTCAAGCGGTGCACATGGGCAAGAGAGGCTTTGGAACTCAGATAGCCTCCGCCAATACGGCCGTTGGTCGTCTGTGCCAGCTTGAAAAGAAGGAAGGCTCTCTCCTGCCAGATCATAAATGGTTCCAGCAGCACCCGGCACGCCTCTTCCATGACGCCGAAAGTCACATCACTTAAGAGTGCTGCCCCACCGCCATGCCCGGCTATGGGATCTTTCATCCCTATGATCACCCTCTCCAGATGCAGCTGCTCCAGCAACAGGGCACACGAAGGGGTTTTTCCTCTGTGGGAACAGGGTTCAAGCGTTACATAGATACTGCATCCTTCAAAAAAGCCTCTGGGAAGGTCCAGTAAAAAAGCATGCGCTTTATGCGCGTCGGAAGGGTCGAAATCGATACTGTTTTGGGAAATTGTTTCATAGGCACCAAGCAGTGCCAGTACTTCGGCATGGGAAGTCCCTGCCTTCTTATGCGCCTGTATGGAGAGTATTTGTCCTTTTTTGACAACGACTGCTCCCACAGCAGGGTTCGGGTAGGTTAGAAGCTGGTATTTCCAGGCTTCATCGAGGGCAAGCTGCATATAGAATTCATCTGTCATATATACAACCTCTCCCTATCGGTAATACTATTTAATTCCACTCAAAATAGGTCTTCGCTGTCCCGGTTTCACCATAGGAAAAACGTTCGTCTCCATGTTTTGTCTCAACCACAAAGCCCTCATCATCAGCGCTTTTCAGTACACCTTTGACTCTCTCATGGCCGGGAACTTTTATTTTTACTTTCTCACCGACCGCATTTTGAAAATGGACCGGCTTGGTCAGTTTGCGTTCAATCCCGGGAGAGCTGACTTCCAGTCTGTAGGGGCCGTTCATTGGGGGGTGCACATCCAGGAACGGGGAGAGTTCATTGGAGATGGTCGCACAAAGGTCAAGTTCTACACCGCCAGTTTTCGTAATGAAGACGCGAAAAATCGTCTCATCGAACTCTGTAACTACTTCCGTATCATACAGCGCCGCACCGTTGGCTTCTACGATCTTCGCGATCTGTGACTCAAGACTCATCTTCTTTTTCTCCCTCTTTTCTGCTGCTGATCTGTTTAAAGAGCTCTTCCATACGGCTGACCTTCTCAAACTGCTCATCAAATTCAAAAGTGAACCTTGGTGCTTTGAACCATCCCTCACTCTGTTTACAGTGGTTCTGTATATATCCCGCCACTGTCCTGAGCTGTTTGAGTGCCTCTCTCTGTTCTTTCTCTGTCAAAAATGATTTGTCCAGATAAACTTTTGCATCACTCCGTCCTTTGGAACAGACCACATCCGTAACCAGCAACGCATTGATACGGCTGTCATCCAGTGTTGCGAGTGCTTCCGGAATGATCTCTTTGAGTACCGACTCGACCCTGTGCCGTTTGATCTCTTCCTGTGTCATCAAACATCTCCTCTATTTTCCAGGTACAAGCAATATACCTTACATATAATAGAAGCGGAGCTACTGCACCGCTTACTTTACATTTCTAATTTATAGTTTGACCTGCTCTTCTACATCTTTAAAGGTCTCTATGACATCACCCTCTTTGATATCGTTGAAGTTCTCAAGCATGATACCACATTCATAACCATTTTTCACTTCACGTGCATCTTCATTGAAACGTTTCAATGATGCGATGGTACTCTCATAAACAACCACACCGTCACGGATAAGTCTTGCTTTGGAGTTTCTGGTAATCACACCGTCGGTCACTTTACATCCGGCAATGGTTCCTACTTTGCCAACCACGAAAGTTTCACGTACTTCCGCCTGTCCGGTTACCTCTTCTTTGATCACAGGGCTCATCATACCACCCAGCAACGCTTTGACATCATCGAGAAGATCATAGATGATATTGTACGATCGGATCTCGATCCCCAACTCTTTCGCTTTCTTCTTCACCGCGCCTGTTGGCCTTACATTAAAGCCAAGTACGACAGCATGTTCTGATGCGTCTGCGAGTGTCAGGTCACTCTCCGTCACTCCACCTACACCCTCATGAATAATATTTACTTTTACCTCTTCGTTACGGAGTTTTGCCAAACTGCCTTTGATCGCTTCGAGAGATCCCTGAACATCGGCTTTGATAATCACAGGGAGAGACTTGAGCTGGCCTTCCGCGATCAGTGCCGAAAGGTCGTCCAGTGTCGCCTTCGTACTCTTCGAGAGCTGCTTCGCCCTGTCGTATTCAGCTCTCTTCTCGGCAAGCTCACGTACCTCTTTGTCCATATTCATGGCAACAAGTATCTCACCTGCACCTGGAACTTCATTGAGCCCTACGATCGCTGCCGGGGTACTCGGGCCTATCTCTTTAACAGAACTTCCATCATCAAGTTTGATCGCCTTGATACGTCCGTACGTTTTACCGACGATCACATTGTCACCCACATGCAGCGTACCGTTCTTGATGATCACGTTTGCTACCGGGCCGAAACCTTTTTCAAGTGAACTCTCGACCACAACCGCTTTGGCTTTTCTTGTAGGATCTGCCTGCAGTTCCATTACTTCTGCCTGAAGGAGGATCGTCTCGAGAAGTTCGTCTATCCCCATGCCCGTATGCGCAGAAACAGGAACGAACTCATATTCTCCACCCCAGTCTGTCGCCATCACATCCAGCTCCGCCAGCTGTGATTTGACATTGTCAGGGTTGGCAGCCTCTTTATCCATTTTATTGATCGCAACGATCAATGGTACGCCTGCGGCTTTGGTATGCGCGATCGCCTCTTTCGTCTGAGGCATCACACCGTCATCAGCCGCAACGACGATAATGACGATATCGGTTGCCTGCGCACCACGCGCACGCATCTCGGTAAAGGCTTCGTGCCCCGGAGTATCGACAAATGTGATTTTCTTGCCGTTCTTCTCTACCTGGTAGGCACCCACATGCTGTGTGATCCCTCCTGCTTCCTTGTCTGCCACTCTGGCAGAACGTATTTTGTCAAGCAGTGATGTTTTACCGTGGTCGACATGCCCCATGATGGTAATTACCGGCGGCCTCTCTTCCAGATGGGTATCTTCGACTGCATCATACGCCTGTGCATAATCAAGTTCATCCAGCGGGTTCATCGTCGTAACTTCCACTTCGAACTCTTCGGCAAGTATTTCGATCTCATCTTTGGAGAGGAAGTCGTTTTTTGTCACCATCATTCCAAGCGCAAAGAGAACTTTCACTACTTCACCGACTGAACGGTTCACTTTTTCCGCAAATTCGTATACCCTTACATTTTCAGGGATCTCTACAGAAGTAACAACCTCATTGTTCTCCTCTTTGACATACTTTTTACGTTTACCGCCACGCTTGAGAGAGCGCTTCTGCTGAGGACGGAACGGCTGCCTGCCTTTTGCCGGGCCACCGTTTGCCGCTTCTCTCTTTTTCATCTCTTCTTTACGTTTCTGTTCCTGACGCATCATCTCTTCGTAAATATTCTTGTCGGAGAAATCCAGCAGTACTACCTCTTCATCTCCAAAACCGCTGTCGATATCTCCACTCATACTGTCATGGTTGAAAATATCGATCTTGGTACCGGTCTCTTTCGCTTGCGCAGGCCCTTTCTTGGGCTTTTTCTTTGAGACATACGGAGTCTGTTCTCCCATAGAGATCCTGGTAGCAGCCCGTACCGGTGCAGGCTTGGCTTTTCTTACGATCTTTATTCCGGATCTGGAGAGTACTTTTCTTTTGGGTTTTTCCTCTCCCTCTACCGCTGTTTTCGGTGCGGCGGCAGGTTCTGCTGCCTTTTTACTGACAACAGAGATACCTTTACGCTTCTTCACCTCTTTGACGGGTGCCTTCTTCTCTTCCACAGCTTCCTCGGCAGGTTTCCCTTCCGCCACGGCTGTCTCTTGTACCGGAACTGTTTCCACCGGCTCTTCTTTGAGCGGAGCTGTTTCTACCGGCTCTTCTTTGGCCGTTACTTTCTCTTCTGCCGGTACTGCCTCTTCTACAGGGGTCGTTTCGCTTTTTTCTTCAGAGACTTTCTCTTCAATTTTTTCTTCGGTTTTTTTCTTTACCACTGTAATTTTGGCTTTGCTTCCCGGTTTCTTGAAACCTTTCGGCAAAGTGCCGCTGATCGCATAATCGACCAGGATTCCGGCATTTTCCAGACTGATAGTACTGTTTGCTGCTTTAACGTCAAAGCCCAGTTTCTTGGCTTTGTCCAACAGATCCGCGTTTGATAATCCCGCTTCCTCTGCTATTTCTTGGATTTTAACTTTATCCATTCTTGATTAACTCCTTTAAAAGCTTAATAAAACATTTCTCATCCTGCTGAAAACGTTTCGTTAAGCCTTTGATTTTTTTTTCATCCGTACTGCAAAGATCACAAAGATAAAAACTTCTTCCTCTACCGTCAAATGCTATAACATCTGTACCTTCTTGTTTGAGTCGGATCATAGTATTCTGAGGATGTCTGCTTCGGCAGGCGATGCACATTCGTATGGGCTGTGATTTTTTCATGCGTATTATACCTAAAAAGAGATTAAGCCTGCAGCTTAATGTCTGGTGCTTACACCATTATTGTCCAAAGAGAGGGTAAAAACCCTAAATTGCGGGAAACGTGCTTCAAGCGCTTTGGCGATCTTGTCGGCATCTTTCTCGTAGGCAAGATTGAAAAAAGTTGACCCTGAACCGGAAAGCGTACTCATCAGCGCCCCATGTTTCAGCGCCACTTTTTGCACATCGAACAGTTCGGGCATCATCTTCATGCGCCTTGCCTGGTGCAGCTTATCCTTGGAAGCGATACGCAGCAGGTCCCATGACTCACTCATGAAAAGCGCTGTCATATAGGCTGCGCGGGAGAGTGAGTAGACCGTCTCCTCTTTTTTATATACTTTCGGAAGTACCGTACGCGACCTGGCGGTAGAGATGGTACGGTTTGGTACCACGACCACCGCACGCAGGTAGTCCGGCATACGCCGTTTTTTACTGTAGACACGGTCTCCTTCGACACAGGCGACATTGAACCCGCCCATCACTGCAGGAGTAATATTGTCCGGATGGTGTTCATAACGCAGCGCCTGGTTGAGAATTTCCCGCTTGTTGTATCTCACCCCTGCAGCCGTATAGGCGCCGCTGAGTGCCGCAACGATCACGGCGGAAGAGCTTCCAAGCCCTCGTGAAATAGGTATGTGGTTATGGAACTCGAACCTGAAATTATCCATCCTGCCTGCAAGCCGTTTATAGTTTTCGTTGAAAATACTTAAAAAGAGGGAGTTTTTCTTGATCTTTGGGTTATCTGCCCCTTCTCCATGGGTAGAGATACTCAAAAACTTTGAAGGTTTGATAATGATCTCGTTTCTCAGATCTACTGCCAGTCCCAAGGTGTCAAATCCCGGTCCCAAGTTCGCACTGGTCGCTGGTACGCTTATAAACATCTTTTTCCGCTTCTTCCGTTAAACAGCCGGCAATATATACTCAGGGGCCGATTCTTCATCCAGTTCAAGATCATGAATACATTGAGGCAATATAAAATCCGTATGGACCGGCTGTTCAAATTTTTTTGTAATTATAGTCTCTTTTTCCTTGATAAAATAGAGGTTCCCCACCGCTTTGACAGGCCGGCCTCCATTTAGGGCGAAAGCACTGCATCCAAGACATTCAATCCCGCGCACAATCTCTATGGTTCTCAACATAATATAGGTCAGTTTGATCGCCATATAGGAGCCGGGACCGCGTGTATAGATGATCTTTGAAACAGCATATTGTTCCATACACGCTTCAAGCAGGGGCAAAAGGATCTCGGAAGTCTTTTCGCTGCTTGAGAGGGTATCGACCAGTTCCCCCTCCCTATATACCCCAACAAGAAGAGGAGAAGCGATCGGAACGACAAGAAGGGTATACTCAGGCGAAACTTTTTGCAAACGCTCTACTTTGTAATGCCTCTACGGCAACAAATTCATAATTTTTGCTCTCCAAAAGCAATTTTGAAGTCAACTGGTAGTTCAGGTGGTGGCTTCCGGCAAACGACTCATACCTTCCAAGAATATTATGCCCAGAGACCATCATATCGCCCAGTGCATCCAGGACTTTGTGTCTGGCGAACTCATTTTCGAAACGCAACCCTTCCGGATTGAGTACTTTATGGTCATCGAGTCCTATGGCATTCTGCAGGGTGGCTCCCAATGCAAGGTTCTGGCTCTGCAGATACTGTATATCTTTCGCGAACCCGAACGTTCTTGCCCTTGCTATCTCTTCAACAAAATTCTCCGTACTGAATTCAAATGTTGCACTCTGCTCCCCAATCACTGGGTGGTCGAACTTGATCCTGAAATCAAAAACAGCATTCTCCGCAGGCAGCAGACGAACAAATTTGTCTCCGTCCCTTACCTCTACAGGCTCTTTGACCCGAATGACCTTCTTGGCGCTCTCCTGCTCTTCAATCCCTGCTTCATCAAGCAGAAGGCAGAAAGAGATCGCAGAACCGTCCATGATCGGCATCTCGTTGCCGTCTACGATCACACGCAGATTGTCTATCCCGTAGGCATATACAGCTGAAAGGAAGTGTTCGATCGTAGAGATATACCCTTTCTCACTCCCTATCACAGTTGCCATACGCGTATCGATGACGGATTTGGGGGAAAGAGGTATACGCATTGCCAAGTCTTCACGGTAGAACACAATACCCGCATCTACCGGCAACGGCTCAAGCCTCAGCTTGATAGGCTCACCTTTATGCAGGCCTATTCCAACAACTTCAACAGCTTTCTTGATGGTTCTCTGTTGCATACGCTTCTTCCCCTTTCTCAGATATGATCCGACTATAGGCAACTTTTTGCTGCCCCAACTCCATATTACCGCATATTATACTATAAAATATAGAAATCACCAAACCCAAATCTCGAAATAGGATTCTTTGAATTTGTGCTATGCTCGTATTTAGGGGGTTTGTGTAAAATTTAAGTCGCACCCGTAGGTTCGATGATGATTTTACGCAAACCCCATAGATGCGATGATAGTGCAAAGTCATGAATTCCTATTTCGGGATTTGGGACCAAATCCCATAGCCAATACGCTACTTTTTCTCACCCAGGATGATCCTGTCCGACTCTTTGAAAACATTGTCGATAAACTTGGTGATCCATTTTTGGTCAAACCATTCGACCGGCCTTACTTCGATCCCTTGAACCAGGATGCCAAAGTGCAAATGGTCTCCCAGCGCCAGCCCGGTTTTTCCTGTTTTGGCAATAACCTGCCCTGTAGCGACCTCATCTCCCTCTTTAACAAGCAGTTGGGAACAGTGGCCGTAAAGCGTATAGAGCCCAAGGCCGTGATCGATCATAGGCATATTCCCGTAAATACCATTCTCATCGGCAAATACAACCTTCCCCGGATTTGAGGCTTTGATATCCGCCATGCTCTTACTGGCAAGATCATAGCCCACATGGTAGGATTCGGAGATCACATGCTCTTTACTGCCGTAATAATAATAGCGGTGATCACCGAAACTCGCTACTTTCTTTCCATTTTTGAGAGGATAGAATTTTTTGATTTTCCAGCTGTCGAGGATTTCATCAGAAACATGACTTCCCAATTTGTGGATCAAGGCTTCATTTTTCAGACGCATCGTTTCATTGATCGCTTTAAGCTTTTCAAATTTATCCGTAATCTCTGCATATTCGGGATCACTCGATGCTAAATCGGTGATCTTGCCATCAATAAATTTATCTGTTGCACGGATATAGGACGTTTTGTATTTTGGATTGCCGTGATAGAAAGGGATATGCACTTCACGCCGGTTTTTCGCAAGGTCCGTCGCCACGATCTTCGCATCGAACGAATCATCCGTAAACGGCCACGCGACCAAAACGGCATAATACCCCTCTTTCTTATAAGGCTGCGGTTTGAACTTATGTTTGTTGGCAAGGACATAGAGCGCATTCATATTCTCATCCTCCGCCTGAAATACCACCAGTGCACTTCCCCCCTGATTGATCATGCGGGAGTTCGACAGGATATTGACATTGGGCCGTTTATAGTCAATATTGACTCTAAACATCTTCTCTGCGCTGTTGCCTGCCATAAAATTCCACATACTGCTGTCAGTCACTTTCACTTTCAGCGTAAACTGTTTTGCACGGGGATTAAGCACTTTTCCCTTCGGATAGTTCACCAGCAGTGTCTGTTCACGAGGTTTGTCGGAGAAAACCCCCTGCCCGACGATCACACTTTTGGCACCGTCGCTCAGTATCAGTTCATAACGCTTCAGTCCCGTATTGTCTTTGAGTTTGATGACAAGGGGACTCTTACGGTTCCAGAAAAGATTCTGCGGCCCTTCCACTTCCGGCTTTACACGTTCGAACTCCGGCGCTGTGTAAATATAGCCTGCACCTGCGCCCAAACCTACCAACAGAAGCAGGGCAGCGATCATACCGCCTTTACCCTTAGTGCTTTTTTTTCTTCTTCTCATCCAATATTCCTAATTCTTTTATTTTCTCTAAAATTGTATCTATACTTTCTTGTAATCCGCTTTTTTCAAGTATGAATCCGGCAGCTACCCTGTGTCCTCCGCCACCGAAACCAAGAGCCACTTTCGAGACATCTGCCCCTTTGCTTCTGAGGGAGATGCGTATACCTTCCGGAATCTCCATGGCAAAGAGCGCCACTTCCACTGTTGCCAGTGATTTTGCATAGTCTACGATCCCGTCCATATCGGGCATTTCGGCTCCCGTCTGCGCAATATCTTCCTTTGTCACATAGACGACTGCGATTTTTGCCTCATCATGAAGTGTCAGGCTTCTTAATGCCCGTTCCAAAATCCTGAATGAGCTCAGTGAGCGCCTCTGCGTAAAGTGGTAGGCCGCCAGATCCGGTTTGGCGCCGGCTGCAACCATCCTTGCAGCCGTATCGAAAACCATTTCATTGACACTGGATGTTGTAAAGTAGCGGGTATCGGAAAGCAGTGCCGCATAAAAACAGGTTGCCGTATCCGAATCGATCTCATAGATCCCACCGAAAAGTTCAAACGCCACCTGGGAAGAGGATGCATATCCGGCATCCACTACATTGATGTCTCCATAGAGGGTATTGCTTTGGTGATGGTCAATGTTGATAATCTCCCTTCCTTCAAGCTCGAATCCCAACCTGTCCGGACTTCCACAGTCACAGGCGATGACCAGACTTTCACCATATTCCATTTTATGTTTGATCTTTTCAAATCCGTAAAGAAAATCCAGATGTCGGGGCAGCGCTTTCGAACCGTTGGCCACCTCAACCCTTTTATCTGTATTTTTTCGCAACAGCGCATAGATCCCGAGCGCCGTTCCTATCGCATCCGCATCCGGGTTCAGGTGCGAAAGGAT
>Ga0256913_10001104_pt1 | contig 13982 bp, 13 predicted proteins | sample Axial_MatmetaG_FD_185970 | JGI IMG/M metagenome (GOLD analysis project Ga0256913, IMG submission 185970) | Deep-sea worm associated microbial mat communities from Axial Seamount, Juan de Fuca Ridge, Pacific Ocean - Axial_Mat | ecosystem: Environmental > Aquatic > Marine > Oceanic > Microbial...
CGGTAATCCGGTTTTTTGCGCTGATTTGCAGTGACTGAAAATTATTGGCGATCATCACCGAGGACGCCTTGACCAGCGCATACGCCGAGGAGCCAAGTTCCAGTCCCAGCGCGTCAACACTGTCGGTACTTACAACTGCGGTCATTTTGTGTCCCGATTTTAATTGCAAGACAACCTGAGCCACCGAAATATCACGAACAATCTCACACACCGTTCCCGTAAAAACATTCTTTGCGCTGATTTGCATTGTCATCCTCTGCAGCAGGGGGAGATAATCGTTAAAATCGTCGAGAGAGTCCTCCAACCGGGCCAACATTTTTCGATGTTCCGCTTCAAGCAGTCGATATATCCGGACGACCTTTTTCCCTTCATCGGTCAGCCGGGTACCGCCGCCGCCCGAACCGCCCGTTGCAGCCACCGTCAAAGGCTGATCGGCAAGATTGTTCATCACATTCAGCGCATCCCAGGCCGTCTTGTAGCTCATTCCCGCCGCTTTGGCGGCCGTTGAGATCGAGCCACAACAGTCAATCTGTTCCAGCAGATCGATCCGGTTCCCACCGAGAAAATTCTTCGCCCCCTTCTGCATCCACAGTGGAGCCGTTACTGCAACTTTCGCTTTATCCATTACCGGCACACTCCTGACACGAAAAGCACTCTTTGGTTATATAGTTGAGTATATAACGAATGTCAATACAGGGTATAGAAATTACAGCGAGGAGGGAGTTAATCAATATCCGGCAGAAAGCTTGTGACGATCAGATCACACAACCCCTGAGTATCATTGAGATCATAGACAGGAACATCCAAATCAAGAGGACAATCAGCAGCAACGGCAATCAGGGCAGGATCATGATTATCACCGCGGCAGATCAGCGGGTGACCACAGGCGTGGCGATGGATTTCAATTTTTGGCAGGGGGCCATGCTTGAAGCCTTCGGTGAGAAGGATATCGAGATCACCACAATAGGCGGCAACGGTCTCTTCAAACGAGGGTTCGGTGCCCGGGGCAACCTGCTTGACCAGCGCAATTTTTTCTGCCGAAATAATCAGCGTGGTATCGGCACCCGCCTGAGTCAACCGCCACGAATCTTTCCCTTCGTGGTCGATATCAAACGTGTGGGCATCGTGCTTGATCGCCCCAACCCGATAGCCACGTGACTTCAGCTCGACAATCAATTTAACCAGCAAGGTGGTTTTTCCGGTTCCACTGCGGGCGACGACCGAAACAATCGGAACAGCTGCCATGGGCTTACGGCAAAACCTTATTCCAGCAATCTATACTTCGTTCGGCAAACAATCCCGCCTTGTTGTAGGGATCTCCGGCAGCAAACGCCTCGGCCTCAGCACGATCGGCGACATCGATAATGACAACTGAGCCACACATCATGTCGTTATTATCCAGAATCGCCCCGGCGGCAAAGAGCTTGTCACCAAAATTCTTCAGGTACTCAACATGGGCAGGACGGTTTTCCTGCCGAACCGGCAGATGATCTTTTTTATCGAGACAACGAATCACAAAAAGCATAAATAAAAACTCCTCTCAGAAGACAGATAAACTTTGATCGACATAATGACCCACCCAGATCGACTTTTCAAGCCCTTCAATCAAAAGCAACCATTCAAATTCATTGACCCCTGCGGCTCTAATCTCTTAACATGCAGTAGTTTTATTTCCATTTCTTTTTATTTTTTTGAGGAGGTTCACAATGAGGCGACTATTTGCGGTTCTGATTCTTCTGAGTTTCACTTTCATCTGCTCTTTTACTGCCACTGCCGGACAATACAAAAAAGAATATAAAATGAGTGTTGTTGTCGGCCCCAAACTCCCCTGGGGTGCCGGCGCAACAAAATTTGCCGACCTCGTTCGTGAGCGAACTGATGGACGAATCAATATCAAGGTCTACACGTCCTCATCACTGATGGCGGGGAAACAGACCAACGAATTCTTGATTCACCGTCAGGGCGTTGCCGATTTCTGCTTCGCCTCAACGATTAACTGGTCGACAACCATTAAACCGCTCAACCTGTTCAACCTGCCCTTCTTCTTCCCCGACTACAAAGCTCTCGATGCTGTAACCCAGGGAGAAGTTGGCAAAGAAATCACCCAAATGCTCCACGACAAAGGGGTCACCCTCATGGCATGGGGCGAGAACGGCTTCCGTGAGATCACCAACTCCAAACGACCCATCGCTAAACCGGCCGACCTGGAAGGGATGAAAATCCGGGTCGTCGGTGCACCAATTTTTATCGAAACAATGAAAGCTCTGGGGGCCAATCCGGTCAACATGAACTGGGGAGATGCCCAGGTTGCATTTCAACAGGGGGTTGTTGATGGCCAGGAAAATCCGGTCGTCGCTATCGAGATCCCGGTTAAGATCTGGCAGTTCCATAAATATGCAACAATCTGGCGTTATGTCATCGATCCTCTGATGCTGACGGTCAACAACAAGGTGATGGCAAGTTTTACCAAAGAAGATCAGGCCATTATCCGTCAGGCAGCCGTCGAAGCGGCCAATGAACAGCGTGAGATTGTTCGCAAAGGGTTGATTCCCCCAGACTTAAGCGCTCTGGATCTGCTCCGCAGCCATGGTATGGACGTCACAGAACTGGACGCAACCGCTCGTGATGCGTTCAAAGCAAAAACAACGTCGGTGTATAACAAGTGGGTCAAGATTATTGGGCCTGAGCTGGTCAAAAAAGCTGAGAAGGCTGTTGCCACAGCCCACTAGGAGCTCACGTTGCGCAAGGTGATCTGGTTTGCCGAGCACTTTGAAGAAGTGCTCGGCGCCATTCTATTATCTGTCATGGCGGGGCTGGCATTTGCCAATGTCATCACCCGCTATGTCTTTCATATCCCGCTGGCTTTTACAGAAGAGATTGAGGTCAACTCCCTCGTCTGGCTGACAATGCTGGGGACATCGGCTGCGTTTCGGCGTCAAAGCCATTTACGGATGCTGTTTCTCTACGAAAAGTTCTCCGTAAAACTGAAAAAATGTATCGACCTGGTTTTACTGGCATTCTCCTTCGCCCTGTTCACCACATTAGGAATTCTTGGTTATCTGCAGCTCCTCGATGAAAGGTTGCTGGAGATCACCTCTGAATCGCTGAATCTTCCTCAGTGGATTTATACTTTCTGCATTCCGGCCGGCTGTATCCTTATCCTGTTCCGTATTGCTCAGACAGGCTGGTTCATGATGAGAGGCAAAGCTCAATGAGTCTGGGAGTTTTTCTTTTCGTCGGTTTTTTTCTGTTGCTCCTGATTGGTGCGCCCATCGCGATTGCCATCGCAATTCCGTCTTTTCTTGTCATCTGGATCGGCGATCTGGGTTTGCCAATTATCGCGCCCAACTTTTTCGCTGGAATTGCAAAATTCCCTCTGCTGGCAATTCCATTATTTATTCTCGCCGGCTTTATCCTTGAGCGCTGCGGAATTTCTGAACGGGTTATCAATTTTGCCAATTTGCTGATCGGGCGACGTCGTGGGGGACTGGCGATCGTCGCCATCTCCGTCTGTGTGTTTTTTGGTGGAGTCTCGGGGTCCGGGCCTGCTGATGCTGCAGCTATCGGTGCCATTCTGATCCCCGCCATGTATGCCCAGGGCTATGCCCGTGGCTACAGTGCCGCACTGATTGCGGCAGCGGGATCTACTGCGATCATTGTCCCCCCCAGTATCGCTCTGATTATTTACGGGGCAATAACCAACACCTCAGTCCCGGCATTATTTGCTGCGGGAGCAATCCCGGGATTACTGGCAGGGCTGTCTTTACTGATACCTGCCGTCTGGGTCGCCAGAAAAAAAGGCTATGGAGCCAAAGTTGAAGGGATCGATGTTAAAACAGAAACACTGGCCAGTTCATTCCGTGAAGCATTCTGGGGACTGCTCGCTCCTGTCATCATCCTTGGTGGCCTTTATGGAGGAATCTTCACCCCGACCGAAGCGGCAGTTGTTGCTGTTTTTTACAGTCTGTTCCTGGGGCTGCTCGTCTACCGCACTTTAAGCCTCAAAGATCTCTATCAGATTCTGGTTGATGCGAACCAAACTTCGGCAATTGTCATGCTGATTGTTGCATTTGCCGGACTTTTTTCGTGGGCGGGATCGACAATAGGAATCCTCGATATGCTGGCAGATTCCCTGATGGGTGCCAGCGACAACAGCTGGGTTATTCTGGTTTTGATCAACCTGCTCATCTTTTTTGCCGGGATGCTGATGGATGCCATCAGTGTTTTTTACATTTTCCTCCCCATCTTCATTCCGATCCTTGATCACTTCGGCTGGGATCCCGTCTGGTTCGGCGTTGTTATGACTCTCAACCTGGCGATCGGCCAGTTTACTCCCCCCGTTGCCGTCAACCTTTATGTCACCACCCAGCTTGCCGACATCCGCCTGGAAGACACTTTTCGGGCCGTTATTCCAATGGTTCTGGCAATGCTGATTGCACTGGCAGTCGTTATTTTATTTCCAGCCCTCTCCCTCTATATCCCCCGTTTTTTTGGTCTGATGTGACTGTGCAACTACAATCGATACTGCTTCATCTTCTCCCAGAGATTCTTGCGGCTGATACCAAGAATTTCAGCGGCTTCTGTTTTATTTCCCCCGGTTTTTTTCAAGGCATTCAAAATACATTTTTTTTCGGCATGGACAACGGCGACGGCAAGGGTTGTTGCCTCTTCCGGAGTTGATTCTTTTCCACACCCATGGATTTCAACCGGCAGGTCCCACAACTGGATCAACGGTGACGGAGCAAGGACAGTCATCCGTTCCAGAATATTTCTCAGTTCACGGATATTCCCCGGAAAATGGTAATTTTGTAACGCATGAAATGCTTCGGGGGACAATTTAAAGGTCAGGCCTTGCTCATTTCCAAATTTTTTCAGAAAATAGTTGGTCAATTCGTCAATGTCGCCGTTGCGTTCCCGCAGCGGGGGAACCGAAATCGGAATAACCTGTAAGCGATAGAAAAGATCTTTGCGAAAGACCCCCTTTTCGACTTCGGTAGCCAGATCTTTAGCGGTGGAGCAGAGAATTCTGACATCGACAGGGATCGGATTTTTTCCACCGACCCGCTCGATCTCCTGCTCCTGCAAAACCCGCAGAAGTTTCACCTGCAACTCCAGCGGCATATCGCCAATTTCATCGAGAAGAATCGTCCCCTGATCGGCCAGCTCAAATTTCCCGATCGATAACTGGTCGGCACCGGTAAACGCCCCCTTTTCGTGACCGAACAACTCTGATTCAAGTAATCCTGAAGGAATTGCGGCACAATTGACCCGGATATAGGGCTTATCACAACGGCGACTTTCATAATGTATCGCAGCAGCAACCAGCTCTTTCCCGGTACCACTCTCCCCCTGAATCAGAACTGTCGAGCTGGTTTGGGAGACCTGACTGATCAGACTCAATAGCTGCTGCATGGGAGCACTGGAGCCAATCAACGGCTGCCGTTGACCACAGCAGTTTTCGAGTGAAGCACAGCGCGCCTTGATCGCCAGAATGTTGACAAGGCGTTGAATCCGAAAAGTGAGATCGTCCAGATTGAATGGTTTCAGGATATAATCGGCCGCCCCTTTTTTCAGGCAATTAACGGCATCATCGGTACTGCCATGAGCTGTCATCAGAATCACTTCTGTCGCAGGAGACACCTGTTTGATCTCAGCCAGCAGCTGTTCGCCTCCCATCCCCGGCATACGGATGTCAGATAAAACGACATCGTAATTATTTTTCTGCACCAGTTCCAATGCGGTCTTACCGTTAGCCGCCTCATCGGCCTGCCAACCATTGAGGCGCAAATGATCAACAACCGTAATCCGCACAATATCGTCATCTTCTGCAACCAAAATTTTTATAACCATCACTCGTCCCCATTCTGTAACGGGATTCTCAGGGTAAAACAGGCCCCTCCCGCAGAACTATTTGTTACCGTGATTTTTCCGTCAAGCTGCTCAACCAGAGAGTGAGAGATGGAAAGCCCCAATCCGGTTCCCTGCCCCACCTCCTTCGTGGTGAAAAACGGTTCAAAAATATTGTCCAGGTGGTCGGGAGCAATCCCCGAACCACTATCGGTCATTTCGATAAAAAGTGAGCCATCAGCAAGCCAGCTCGATACCTTTATCGTCCCATTTTCATCACCGATAGCATGAACAGCATTCCCGGCAAGATTCATAATCACCTGGCGCAGTGCTTCAATTCCGGTTGTCACCGGATGATTTACGTGAAGGTTCAGGTCACGCGCGATATTGTCTCGGCCAATGCACGATAACTCCAGACAATCACGAATCACCTGATCGATATCGCCCGGCTTAATGTTCAAGGGTTCTTTCCGCCCGATATTTAAAAGTTGCTGCACCGTCCCTTTGATCTTTTCAATCCCCTGGGATAACAATGCCAGATAGCGATTCTGCAACTCAGGCCGATCCATATTCCGTTCCATGGTCTGAATACAGTTCTGCATTCCGCCAAGGGGATTGTTGATTTCGTGGGAAATTCCTGCGACCAGCCGTCCCAATGCCGCCAGTTTTTCACTTTGAAAGACCTGCTCGCGAGTCTCATCAAGTTCTTTCTGCGACGTTTCAAGACGTTGACAAAGCTTGTGAAAGTGGCGACTGAGGAGTCCGATTTCGTCATCGGGTTCATGAGCGAGAAAGTTGTTGTCGAGCGGTTGCTCGGGATAGCGATCCATCGCGACTGCCAGTTTTTCGAGGCGCCGCGCGACCAGAGAATTGAATAACAGGTAGAGGCACAACGACACAAGAACAATGGTCGCCAGGGCAATTCCCAGCAACATCCGATTGTTTGCCCGGATCTCGGCATAGGCCCAGTTCATCGGCACTGTGACATTCATTCCACCCCGAATATCTCCGAGCGTGTAGCCCTGCTTTGCGTGACATTCGAGACAGCGTGAATCAACTTTCAGCGGTGCCATATAACGGAGGCGGTAGCTGCCGTCAACCTTTTCAATTTCAATCGCCTCCGTTGCCCCGTCGGCAAATTTTAGTAGACTGCGCCGCTCAAAATCGTCAGGGGCATTGTCGGGATTAACCGGCTTCAGGCTGGTCACATTGAACTGCCCCATCCCTTCACGGACGGCGTACTCCGAAAGCTCCCGGGTCACCATTGCCGGATTGCGTTTGACCAGCCAGTTCCCCTCAGCATCCTGAATTTCACTGTGATCGAGAAACGGATTTTTCTCAACACCAGCAGATTTCACAAAAAACAGTCCGTTGTGATCCGACACCCACTGACGCGTCAGACGGATTTGATTGAATAACATCTTCGCCTGGCGGGTTGCCTGCTCAACCACCAGATCTTCCTGAAAACTGGAAGTGCGATAGAAAGTCACCCCATACGAAAGGCAGATCACCAGACTGATCAGCAGGATAAGCTTTGTTTTCAGCTGCATATTGGAAAACTCCATGTCATCGCAACAGGTTACGCCACGGGCAACTGCTACCGAACGGTAACACAAAGAGATTCAAAAAAGCTACCTGCCGGTAACAAAAATTATATTCAAGTTCCAATATGTCCATGAAAAATAATGAGTTTTTTCCGGCATATCTGTTGCACCAATAATAAGGGGGTTGTAGGTTGCTATTGAACGAAAGTCTGATATTAATTATTAAGTATTATTCAATGGATGAATTGTTTTATTATTACGAAGAAGATTAGCCGAACGACCGATTAAAGACTGCCACTCAAGCAAGGAGGTGATTGAATGTCGAGTAGAAAGGCTCCAAAGCCGAAGATGTCCACAGCGAAAAAGATGTGGATACTCGGAGCGGTTTTTGGCGTTGTCAGTGCGATGCTTCTGGTCTTGGCTTCCGGCTTTATGGTGGAGTCAACCAACACTGATGAATTCTGTGCCAAGTGCCACGTCATGGAACCATTTAGAACATCATGGCAAGCTTCTGTTCACGGAGGTAAAAACCCCCAGGGATTTACCGCGCAATGTGTTGATTGTCACCTGCCTCACGAAGGATTTTTAAATTACCTTGTTACCAAGGCAATCACCGGAACCAGTGATGTTTTTCACAATTTCACGATTGATGGAAAAACATTTGATTGGGCGGCAAATGCCGAAGAAAATCGTCTCGAATTTACGTATGACAGCGCTTGCCACCGTTGTCACCACAACCTGACCCCGCCAGGAATTTCAAAAGGAGGTCTAACGGCTCACCGCTCCTACCTGAGAGGGGAAGCCAAAAAGAGATGTACCGAATGTCACATGCATGTTGGACATAAGGATATGCTGAAGACTGTCAATGAGTTTTATGCGGAAGAAAAATAACTGAGCGAAAAGGAGGTTTAAAGTGAAACAATTTTATGGAAAAGTCGGATTACTCAGTCTTGCGTGCCTGTTTGTCTGGGTCGGAATGGCAGCCGCTGCCGCCACCCCGAATCTGGCACCACGCAAAATCGAGATCAAACGTGGCTACACTGAAGAAGCAGCAAAATGTATTGAGTGTCACGCCAAAAAAACTCCAGGGATCGTTGCAGACTGGAAAGCAAGCAGCATGGCAAGTGCAGGGATCTCCTGTTATGACTGTCACGTTGTCGAAGCCACCTCGCCAATGGCAAGTCAGTGTTCAGGCCTCAAAGGGACCGACATCATGATCTCCCCGATGGTCTCTTCCAAAACCTGTGCCCGCTGTCACCCGACCGAGGTTGATGAATTCCTCAAATCGGGTCACGCCAACCTGTCCCGCGCTGCTGTCTATGACAAGAAAAAAGCTGGTGGAAAACTGGTTGCCCTACAGGTAAAAAATGAGGGAGCCGGATTCCTCGGTGTCAAAGAAGGGACTCTAGTCAATCACGCATCAAGAACAGGTGGTTGTCAGATGTGCCACGGTTCGGTCGTTGAAGTTGGCCCCGACAATAAACCGATCAAGAGCACCTGGCCTGGTGGTGTTGGAACCCTCTATCCTGACGGCTCAGTCGGTACCTGTACCGTCTGTCATACCCGCCACAAGTTCTCGGTTGCCGAAGCACGCAAACCGGAAGCCTGTGCCAGCTGTCACCTTGGGCCCGATCATCCAGATATTGAAATTTACACCGAGTCCAAGCACGGTCAAATCTACGCCGCTCATGGTGATGAGTGGAAGTGGGACAGTGCCCCTGGAACCTGGCAACCAGGCGACTACACCGCACCGACCTGTGCAACCTGTCACATGTCAGGTATCGGCGAGCTTGAAACGACTCACAATGTCAACGACCGTCTCAAGTGGGACCTGATGCACAAACGCAGCGAACTGCGTAGCGGTGCTCGCGGTGATGGTGCGAAAGGCGACAAATTGATGCGTAAAGTCTGTATCAACTGTCACGGTCCTTCCCATACTGAAGCCACCATGCAAACCACCGACAGTGCTGTTGCTCTGTACAACACTTACTGGGACGAAGCTGTCAAGATGAAGAAGGATCTGGCTGCCAAGGGTCTGCTGAAGAAAGACGCATGGAAAGACGGGTTCCAGGAGTTGATGTACTACCTCTGGCACCACACCGGTCGTCGTGCCCGTCAGGGTTCAGCGATGAACGGCCCCGACTATGCTCACTGGCATGGTTTCTTCCAGGTCTTCCAGGTTATGAAGGATATGCAGGATATCTATAACTGGCGGATCAAGAACAACAAGATCGAAGAGCTGAGTACCGTTATGAGTAGTGGTCCTCTGTAAAGATCATTGTTCGACCTGTCAAACAAAAAGCCTCCGTCGTAAGACGGGGGCTTTTTGTTTGATGGGAAACGATCGCCAGATATCGACAGGCGGGTAAACATTCATCACAGTCACAACACGTGTATTCATCAACAATTGCCCGCTTCCGACCAAAACCATCGAAACGTTCTGTTTCAAGAATCAATGCATCAAATCGGCAGGCAGCAACACAAGCACCGCACCCGGTACAATTTTCAAGAATAGAAATTGCCATCACTTTATCCCGCCACGCGGGAGAATAACTCTTCAATCGGCGAGAATAGATCGATCTTGACCAATGCGGCTCGCAACCGCTGTGGATCAGCAAGGAAATCACGCAGAAAAACAATTTCCGAGACTTTCAGGTAATTGATAATCGGATCATCTTCACTGTAGTTGGGGAAGGAGCGGATCACCTGTGCCGCGGGCAGCGCCGCAGGAACCTGCTTTATCCGCATTGCCCGTTCCAGCAGCTTGTTGACATAGAAAAGCAGACATCCGGCAATATCAGCAACCGTTTCGTGGTGTCCGGGAAGTATCACTTTCCCCGCCAGCCCGTTCAGTGTCTCCAGACTGTTGCAATAGGCCCAATAATTATTGAAGCGGTGGCCACTTTTCAGATCAATATCGAGCATTGGGGTTTGAAAAATATCTTCAAGCAGAACGTCGCCCGTGACGGCCCAGCCATCACCCGTCAGGACAAGATCACTCTGTGAATGGCCCGGACAAGCGACGGCGGCAATCCCCAGTTCATCAGGCAGCCCCTCTTCAATAATCTGATACTCTTCAGGGAGCTGCGGAAAGATTGTGCCATCGGTAATCCGCTGACGAAAGCGTTCAAGAAATGCAGCGTCAAACCCGACCTGTCGCAATAATTCAGCCATCAACTGCTGATGTTCAGCCTGTCGGACAACTTTCTGATGATCGTGAAAAGGGAGATAACATGTTGCGGACGTTTCTTCTTCGAGCCAGCGTAACAACCCGCAATGGTCAACGTGGCAGTGTGTCACGATAACGTATTTTAACTGCGAAAGATCGAGATGTTTACTCAGATATGCCTTTGCCTCTGTCGTCGGTGGCCCGGTATCAAACAGAACCAGGTCACCCGCGACATCAAGGCTGTAGCAATGGACAGGCCCCACCATGTAGGGGGTATTGATTGTATGTTGGACAGGGATCATTGATCGATCGACAGCCGTGTTTGGAGTAGAGAGCTTTATATATCCCCCAGCATCCCGGCTTTCAGATCATCATCAGCCGGATCAGCACCAAGATAAATCAGCAGAACGGCTTTTGCCAGCTCCGGCGAGTTAATCTGACCAAGCTCCCTCTTGTTATGCGTTGCGGCAACCCTGCCATCAGTAAAAATCGTCAGATCAACCCGATCTCCGGCAACAAAATCGGCATCAAACAGATCGAGAAACTGTTGCAAGGCAGGATTCCCTTTTAGTTGTGGAGAATTTTTTTCAAAACCTTCGGCAAATGCTTCGGTGATTTTCTCGCGGTCCACCTTACTGTAGATAAAATCCATCCGGATCAGTTTGGCTCCCGGCATATTAAGAACCTGATCGGTGGTTGTCGCTTGATTAGCAGTGTAGAGGGAACCGAGATAAATTTTGAAAAAGAATTTCTTTCGCAGCCCATAACCATTCAACTGCAGCGTCTCGCCACTGACAGTCGCTGTTTCTGGCAGATCAATATCGTAAACAGTTTTTGCCGTTGCCAGATCAGGTAACAGCAGAAACAGACAACAGGCAAAAAGAATCACATGTCTCATCCCGTTCTCCTCAATAAAAAACTCCCCCTCAAGCGAGGGGGAGCCCGATCAAACCGTATCAGAAGCTGTAACTGAACTGAATACTGGCAATATCAACGGCATTTTCAAAGGTACCAACAACGGTTCCGCGAGCTGTATCTTCAGGATTGGAAGCATATTTCTCCATTTTGGAGTCATCAACAAACAGATGAGCATAGGCAACGTCCATATGGAGACGTTCCGTAAACTGATAACCGGCACCCAGAGAAACCCAGAAGCGATCTTCACCGGGGATCCGTGGAGTACGGTAGTCATCAGAGATTGGCGTCTCATCGTAAGCGACACCGGCTCTGATCAGCAGAGCCTCCGTTGCCTGAAAAGTCCCACCCAAGGAATAACGCCACGAATCATCCCACTCTTCCGTCGTGGTAGAAGATGTCCCGGATGATTCAAAATCGATCGTCAACTCATCAAAACAGCTCCAGCCTGTCCAGGTGACATCAGCCATCAGAGCCAGTTTATCCGTTACCTTGGTGTAAAAATTCACAGATGCTGTTGCTGGCAGGGTAATGTCCCCACTGATGTCTTGGTCTACAAACATCGGCGCTAAAAAAGACACGGAAGCCGGAATTTTAAAATCAACATCCCCTTCAAGCTTGTGCTTTATCTCTGAACGATAAGCTAATCCAATACGTGTATCTGGAGTAAACTCATACATCAAGCCCAGATTAAAACCAAACGCCCAATCATCTGCTGTATTTTCAGCAAAAATATCATTAGCAGAATTACTAATATTTGTCGGATCAAGAGCCATTGGAATATCTGCTAAGGGAGACCCCGCCATCGCAAGTCCAGTATTTACCAAGCCACCGTCAACCATACTAGACAGTGTCACGTCCATATACTCAGCACTAACACCCACAGCCAATGTCAGCTGGTCTGTTACTTTATAGGCAACAACGGGGTTAATATTGATCGTCGCAACATCAGATTCTTTGGCATGATAACGACCAACCCAGGTCTTATTATAATCGGTTGCCAAGCCAAAAGGAGCATTAATCCCCAGCCCGATCGACCATTTCTCATTCAGCTTGTTGCTGTAATAGAGGTTGGGAACTACGGCTGTTACACCACCATCACCACCATCACCACCACCTAAGGGCATATGCACAGCATTCTCTGCTAACTCTGCATCAAATTTTGTTGAGGGGAAAATAATGTGAACTCCAGCAACCGCCTGCTGCCCGTCAATTAAAGAAATTGATGCCGGATTGAAAAACATCGATGACGCATCATCCCCGCTAACGGCACCGGAAAAAGAGACTCCCAAACCCGAGACCGACTGCTCGACAATGGCAAACCCGGAAGCAAAAACAGTTGAGGATGTTGCCACGAGCAAAACAAGCCCCAGTAGCAGAGAAAAACATTTTTTAGACATAAAGCACTCCTTTCAGTGGGTATTGAACAAATTCAATAACATCAAATTATGGCAGGACTTATTTATAAACGGTTTTCCCTGTTATATGCAATAAAACAGTATTATTTTTTGGAAACTTTTATGGGGATTGTTTGCTTGACCGGGAGAAACCGCTATACTCCCGAAAAAAGTGCGGTAGAAACTGTTTATTCAGGGAGATGACAACAATGGATCATTCAAAATCAGAAGCATTATTTGCCAAAGCAAGAACCATTATCCCCGGTGGGGTCAACAGCCCGGTCCGGGCATTTAAATCGGTCGGCTGTAATCCGGTTTTTATCGAAAAAGCCTCCGGCAGCAAAATTTATGACGCTGACGGCAACGAATATATCGATTACGTTGGCTCGTGGGGACCGATGATCCTCGGTCATTGCCACCCAAAAGTGGTTGAAGCAATTCAAAAAACCGCTGCCAGCGGTGCGTCTTTTGGTGCCCCAACCGCCCGTGAAACCGAACTGGCCGAACTGGTCAATCAGGCTTATCCCAATATCGAAAAAGTCCGGATGGTTTCCTCGGGAACCGAGGCAACCATGAGCGCCATTCGACTGGCTCGCGGCTTTACCGACCGGGACAAAATTCTCAAATTTGACGGCTGCTACCACGGCCATGCCGATTCACTGCTGGTGAAAGCAGGCAGCGGCGCTGCCACCTTCGGCGTGCCGACCTCCCCCGGAGTCCCTGCCGACTTTGCCAAGTATACCCTGACAGCCGTCTACAACGACTTGGCCGACGTCAAACATATTGTTGCCGCCAACAAGGGGGAGATCGCCTGTATCATCCTTGAAGCCGTCGCCGGCAACATGGGTTGTGTCCCCCCGGTTGAAGGATTCCTGCAGGGATTACGTGACCTCTGTACCCAGGAGGGAATCCTGCTGATTGTTGATGAAGTGATGACCGGGTTCCGGGTCGCCTACGGTGGTGCCCAGGAGCGCTATGGGGTGCGTGGCGATCTCGTCTGCCTCGGCAAAATCATCGGTGGCGGTCTGCCCGTCGGCGCCTTCGGCGGCAAAGCCGAGATCATGGACAGCCTGTCACCCGAAGGGGGAATTTATCAGGCGGGAACCCTGT
>Ga0256913_10001105_pt1 | contig 13977 bp, 8 predicted proteins | sample Axial_MatmetaG_FD_185970 | JGI IMG/M metagenome (GOLD analysis project Ga0256913, IMG submission 185970) | Deep-sea worm associated microbial mat communities from Axial Seamount, Juan de Fuca Ridge, Pacific Ocean - Axial_Mat | ecosystem: Environmental > Aquatic > Marine > Oceanic > Microbial...
AAACTCCGCTTTTTCCATCCAAGTTTTTATCACCCTTAACAATTACATAATAAAGTCTATCCTGATCAAGTAGTTGATCTGGACTAAATTCAAGATGGCTATATCCCATCCCATCAACATATTCATCAACAGAACCAGAAACAGCGCAATAATTATGAATATATCCACTATTAGGTTGTATATAAGCCTGAGCTAAACGTGTTGGATAAAAATTAAAAAATATTAATTTAAAAAAGTTAAAAATATTATTAAAAACTTTAGCAAAAATATTTTTAGTTTTAAAATTATTTCCTCTTGCTAAATATTGTGTCCCTTCCGGACAGGTCTCTGTATTATAATCTCCAACTAAAAGTACATTTCCACTAAAAGAATTGTTATTCATTTTTTTATCGAATTTCAAGCTAATTAAGGTATTTCGACAAATATTTTCACTACCATCTGCAGGATATTCATTAGAAGCATTAGGACGTGTTTGACAACAAGTATCATTTCCACACCCCATAATAGAAACGTTTCCACAATCAACATCTTCTTTACATCCGCAACAAAGACCACGATTAGCACCTGTACAAGTTCCTTTATCAGCTAAACAACTTAAGCCTAAAGAATCACACTCTGTACTTCCCGGAGTACAACAACAAATTCCACAATCCTTCGGATCAACAGTATAAGTTCCTAAAGTCCCCATGTTTGTTAAACAATTAAAATCAGAACAAATATCGTAATTACAACTACTTTCTTCTTCATGGTGACGATAAGCACATAGCTCTCCAAGCACACTTGGATGATTAGAACACTCACTATCACAAGTTTTTGAATCTCTAAAAATTTCACTCGTAGAACTAGCTACTATATTAGAACTATCACATTCATAAGTATTGGGAGCAGTTGAACAATAATAATATCCACAATAAGCAAGATTTGAATTTCCATTATCCGTAAGCATAGGTCCATCTCCTGCGCTATTATTATTTCCTTCTAAAGTTCCTTCTCCTCCTCTACAATTTTCATTATACATAGCGTCTACGCAACAAAAAGAAGCATGCAAAGAACATTCTTCTGGTGTATTTGCCTGTGCACAATCTCGACAAACTCCTCTCCCATTAGCAGCATCGGTATCACAAAATTTTCCTGTAGAACCAGAACAGTTACAAGCATCATCAGAAGCATTTTGATCTACACCTCCTGCCCCATTCATTATTGTACAATTCATACATAATCCATAATCTTCTCCATTAGCCCCGGTACCTGATCCACAATCCTCTCCACAAATTAAAGGATAACAACAACTTGGATTACCAATATCCGGCGCACTCTTATTTTCATTTATATCGCAACAACAATCACAACTAGCCTGAGATTTTAATTCACATTCCCCGGAAGTATTACATTCTGAAGAACCAGGACAAATATCCTGATTAATACCACAAATTCCTTCAAAATCATTATCTTTATCATCTAAACATTCAAAACCATCCGAACAAGAATCACAAGACAAAACAGTATTCACACATTCTCCTAAAAGCATATCCCAATCTCCGGAAGGACAACTTAAAGAAGTTTTAATATGCCAACGACCACTTCCATTATAATCTTTGCAAACAGCATTTACTCTTTTTCCTAAAATATCTTTAAAAGTGGTAGATGCTAGATTGCAAGTATTTCCGGAAACACAACGGTCCATATTAGAATTATAAATACAAGAATTACATTCACTAAAACGATTATTACAATCACTATCAGAACATAATCCAACAGAACTAATATCTCCTCCCGAATTATGAGAACATTCTCCCGGAGAATTAGGGCAAGGTTTTGGATCACAATATCCTGTTGCTTGTGCTATCCCCTGACAAGAATCTTCCGCTCCGGAAAGTTGGCAAGTACAAGGTCCCGTAGTATTTTCCGTACAAACTGTGCCATCATGAGGATTACATTCAAGATAATTAGTATCTGTACAAACCGTACTATTCGGGTCAAAACAAGGATCACCAATCCCGGCATAACTATTGGCAACTGTTGAAAAATCCCATTCATAAACAGAAGAATTTATTTTTTGATAACAATCTTCTTTATTGTCAGCACACCTTCCTGCCATATATGTTCCATTTGGACAACAAATTTGAGAACCACAAGCATCATCCGGATTTGGAGCCTCAGTACAAAGTCCAACCTCTAAATTCATAGGATTACTTAAAGTTCCTAAAGTATTGATTATATTCACATTACCACTTACTGCATCTTCATGAATAATAGTTTCAACTCTTTGTGCATCTCCATCATCTCCCCAAAAATTAATATTCGTTCCGCTCTGGTCATGATTTAATTGGAAACGAACCATACCAACAGTAGTGCCAAAATACTCCCCCCAAAGAGAAATAGGACTTAAGTTTGGACCCATAACAGGTTCAATCTTACAAAGAGAAGGTGTTAATTCAAGGTTAGAATCAATTTGAAACTGAGAAGGAGTAAGAAGACTTGTACTTGCAATTTCCCCACTTTCTAATTCTATTGTTAAAATATAATTACCATTAGTAGTATCTGGAACCTTAACAATAACTTGATTATCACTCCAAACGCTATTTGCACATATCTCCGGGAAAGAATAATCTGCCTCTACTCCAGAAATATTTCCAAAATAAACATGAGAACCACCTTTCTGATGTCCAAATCCTCCTCCATAAATAGTAAGATATTGACCGGGAGCACCTTTAAGCGGACTAAAAGAATGGATATAAAAATCGTTAATCTTTTTCTCATTATCTTTATAAAAATTAAGATAATTACTAGCTATAAGACCATTACGTAAAAATGTGCTTGTTTTTCCAGATTTTAAATTAGGAACTTTTGCTGTATTGCTTATTGGATTGCTAAAAGAAGGTCCAATGGCTAAAACATTTTTAAAAATATTTCCGAAAAAAGCAGAAGAAGAAAGCATATTTGATCCTTCATATTTAATTTCATCATTAAATTTTCCATGATCAGGGTCTATTTTACAAAGACCGGGGCGAGTAATATTATTAACAATAAATTTGATTTTTGGCCCCCAATTATTTGTACTGGTATCTACTAAACTAGAGCTAGCTGTTACGGAAATAACAGAACTTGTTGCTGAACCTAAGTTTGGCATAACAACAATAATCTGATTTTCTGTCCAAGAATTTTGACAATTTAAATTTGTGGTACTGGCAAGCTCTGCATTTATCCAAGAGGACCCATTAAAAAACTTAACAGAACTTTTCAGTCCATTCCATTCTTCAAAGAATCTTCCTCCAATAGTAACAAAATTTCCCGCCTTTCCGTTCGCTGTTTCTGTATCACAAGTCCCGGCACCACTAGGAAGAAGTGCACAATCCTCATTATTTAAACATGCCGTATCCGTTACTTCATTAGAAATATCCCGACAAAATCCTCCTGCCGGACTTATCCAATCAATAACCGGTCGTCGAGTATCGCAGTCAATACACTCTCCACCACAATCAATACCCTCTTCTCCTTCTACTAAATCTAAAACTCCATTACAACAATGGGCCGGACGTACTAACAAATTTTTAGAATCAAAACCAAAATGACTATCAGTGTCTGTCGCAACTACTTTAATATCAACATTAGATCCTTCTAAAAGAGAGGCATCATAACTTATCACCACTGTTGGAAAAGTATTAAAAGTATTAGGAGATCCCATAATAGAAATGGGATTATCACTATCAGTAGAAGATACTCCATTTATAAAAAATTCCATACTGGAAAGTCCATTATCATCTTCGGCATGAGCATTTAAAAAATTATTAGAAACAGCACAAATTTGATCGGTATCTAAATAAACTCGTGGATTATCACAATCTATGACATCACCTACTTTAAAATCAGCAGAACATGGTAACCCAAATCCTGGGCAAGACAACCACAATCCACCAAAACTTAAAATACCGGTAGCACCATTAACCGCTTCTACATGAACATTTTCTCCAGAATTAAAACAATGAGTGGCTCCACAAGGATTAGTTCCACAACTTCCACTTGGTTCAAACATAACTGTTTTTCCATTTACTTTTCTAGTTCCACTAATTGATGCTCCGCTAGCATCTTTAACTATAAAATGAGCATCATCAGATATTACATCAGATACATTCCCTATATTTCTATTAAAAACAAAACGAATTTTAACATTTCTAATTACATTCATATCACCATCAGCCGGAATTTCATTATTAATATGAAACTCCGAAGGAGTACTGCAATCTCCATCAGCATCACAAATACCTGAACAACAAGCCTCTCCACCTGCATAATCACAATCATCGCTACAAGCACTCCACATATTACCAGATAAACAAGTTTTAGTTCCCATTCCTCCGCATCCACAAGACTTAGAATCTCCTATATTACAAGCACCACTTAAAATATCATTAGTTGTATTAACTATAAAAGTAACTATGGCAAAAGCGGAAAGAATTATAATTAATCCGATAACAGCAGAAATTAGAATATGTTTTGCCTTAGTAACTCTCTCCGGATTTCCGTTAGAAGTCATCCAGACAAATCCACCATACATTATAATAACTACTGCAATAATTCCTAAAAAGGTTAAAGCAAAACGAACAATATTAGCTATAAAAATACGAGGATCTGTCGTATTTGCTTCTTGTAAGCCAATATTTTCAGCATGTTCTATCCCAATATTTTGTGCCAAAGCAAAATGAGTTCTAATTCCAATAAAAATTAAAATTAAAATTAAAAACGAAAAAATTATTTTATTTTTTTTATTTAATTTCATTCTTTAAATCCAAAAAATATATTAAATAATACTATAAATTTAAAATTACAAACAATTTCCAGTTCCATTGTCAATCCCGGAATTATCTACGGCATTTAAATTACTTCCATTCGGACAACAATTTGGATGTACTTCATTAGGACTACAGTCAGGTCCATCACTAGGCTTAAAACAATTTTGATAAATATCCTTTACTCCACTTCCTATTTGTGATCGATAAGAAACTGTTTCATAAAAAGGAGAATGTTTTATAAAAACATTTGTTTTATCAGATATTCCATCTAAAGGAGAACTTATATCTATATTTTCCGAACTAATCCAAAACCCTAAAGGTAAATCTGCAAAATTCCAAAGATTAATTAATTTATGACGATAATAATCTTTTCCATTAGAAATATTAGTTTGTCCGGAACGAAGACTGGAACTCATCATTAACTTACTAAAAATAATTTCTAAAGGATTTCTTAAATCAACATCTGAACTATTATGTTTAGGCTTAATATTATCAATTTTCGGAGCACCTAAATCGATTAAATCATTAATATAGAAAGACCATTTATAGCTATCTCCATCATTCGGATTAGGATTATTTTCATTATAAAAATTCAAAGGACCAATAGCGAAGGTGTCTCTATTCCCATCTAAAGAATTGCTGGATAAATCAACCACGCCACTTAACGGGAAAGATGCTTTGGGAAATTTATGTCCACTAGTATCTTCACAAATTCCCCCTACACAATTATTATAGGGGCTTTTAGCAGAACAATCGGTCGGAGGACAAGTCAATAAATTCGCTGCTTCAACTTCCACTAATAAATTAGTGTCTCCCGGCAAACAATAAATATTTTCTCCACAAGAATTAACTCCACACTGATTATTGGAAATAAATTCTATAGTTTTATATTGATTAGATATTTCAAAATGTCCCTTTATACATGTATCAGTTCCGCAAGAAAACATATTTTGATCTAAAACACAAGGAGTAACTCCATCATTTTGAAAACATTTTACTCGAAGATAACTTACTAAATCCTCCGCTCCGCCCGAAACAGTTAAAGGATTAATAGCTTCATTAAAATTAATCTGAATAATGGCATTCCTTGCTTTATCTTTCTGCCCTTGAATATTATATGATTTACCTGAATCAACTCCTCCAGACATAGGAGAAATATGAATATTGGCAGTATTATTAGTATCTAACAAAATATTATTACCGGCTTTTCCGGCAATAATTGCAGTTAAATTTACTATATTTGCACTTACACTTGAGCTTAAATCGCTAGATACTGCATTAATAAAATTATTTAAACTTTGAGCCGTACTATTTATATCAGAACCAACAACAATATCTTTTCCAAACTCATAAATACCCGATCCAATAGTTAAAGTGTCTGCTTCATGAGAAGGAGTAATAGAAAAATCCCAAACACAACCTCCGGAACATTGTTGTTCAAAAGTTCCGCTTTGAAGTGTTAAAGAAATATTACAAAGAGGAAAATTAACCTGATTATCCGATAACAAAGAAACTCCCAATAAAGTTGTTTCTCGCCTTAAACGCGCTTGAGTTAAATCAGAAGAACTAATATCAATAGTATAATTACCACCATCTACACAAACATCTCCAATATCAATATTGACACTAACATTTGGGTTTGCAGAAATAGATCCAACCGTAGCCGGAACAAAAATATTAGGATTATTAATAATTTGAATATTCCCCGTTGCCTGAACCGCATCAACAGAAACTAAATCATCCTTGTTATTATCCGCTTCCGGAAAAACTCCATTCTCTTTAACTTGAGGAGGGTTCATATCTAATTTATTACTGATTTCAAAATCCCAACGCAAAAAATCACTTTGACAATTACTAAATATTCCACTTCCATCTGATAATTTTTCAATATCATTACTTAGATATACACTATACCAAATATATTCACTAGGAGATCCTAAATAATCAGAAGGAGAGATTACAAAAGTTTTATTATCAGTAGTGGCAATAACAGCGTCAGAAACTAAAGATGAACAAATCCCCCCTCCTAAACAAGTATCTTCTTCGTTTTTATGAAAAATTTTTAAAACATTAGAATCAATATGACCGGAACCATCACTAATAGTATTTATATCAACTTCCTCTTTAAAACTAACGATAATAGCTGTATCTCGAGGAACATCTTTTTGCCCCGGTTCCGGATAAACACTTTCCACACTACAAGCACCAATAACCCCATAACCATGTGGAGCTTGCGGGTTAGAACCGGAACCAACACTATGCCCCCCTCCCCCATTCATCATATTAGCCACAAAAGTAACAATGGCAAAAGCAGATAAAACTATAATTAAACCAATTATTGAATTTATTAAGGTTCTTTTAGCTTTATTTATTTTTTCCGGATCTCCATTAGAAGTCATCCACAAAAATCCAGAATACATCACCATGATTACCGCAATTAAACCTAAAAAAGTAATTAAATATTTAACAATATTAACTAATAAATCACGAGGATCTTTTTCGTTAGTTTTTATTAATCCTAAATTGTCAGCCCGATCTAAACCTATTTCTTGAGCATGAATAATATTAGAAGAAAATAAAAAAACGGCCACCAACAACACAAGTAAAGCCGTCAACTCCCTCTTTTTATATTTTAAGTTTTTAAAAAATTTTAACATGGGGATTAAAATATTTCCATAATATACTCAAGCCATTTATGATAAATATGGTTTGACACTTATTCACAGAAAATATATAGTATTATTATAGCATAAAATACTATAAAAACACAAAAAATGACTATTGGACAAGTAGCAAAAAAAATAAAAGAAAATTATCCAAACTCTGACTTAGATTTATTAAACTTGGCTTATGAATTTGCTTTAAAAGCTCATGGAAATCAAAAAAGAAAAACCGGAGAACCGTATATTCAACATAGTCTCCATACCGCCTTTACTTTAGCCTCAATTAAAGCTGATTTAAATACGGTTATTGCCGGAATATTACATGATGTTCCAGAAGATACCGATATTAGTTTAGAAGAAATTAAAAAAAATTTTGGAGATGATGTTGCCTTTTTGGTGGAAGGAATTACAAAATTAAGTAAAATTAAATATAGAGGAGTAGAGAGATATAGAGAATCTTTGAGAAAAATGTTTTTAGCCATGGCTCAAGATTTACGAGTTATTTTAATTAAATTTTGCGATCGTTTACATAATTTAAGAACTTTAGATGCTCTTCCAAAAGATAAAAGAATTAGAATTGCTAAAGAAACTATGGAAATATATGCTCCTATTGCCGGACTCTTAGGAGTATGGAAATTAAAATGGCAAATGGAAGATATTTGCTTTAAATACTTATATCCGGAAGAATTTAAAAAGTTGGAATATAAATATGAAATAGAAAAAAAAGCAGAAAGAAATAAATATTCTCAAAAAGTTAAAAAAATATTGGAAGAGCATTTAAAAAAAGAAGAAATGCAATTTGAAATTGAAGATAGATTTAAACACCTTTATAACATCTATAATAAAATGCAAAGAAAAGATAGAAAATTTGATGAAATTTATGATGTTTTCGCCTTACGAGTAATAGTAAACACTATTCCAGAATGCTATAAGGTTTTAGGTATAATCCATAGTATTTGGAGACCTAAATCTGATCGTATTAAAGATTATATCGCTGTTCCCAAACCAAACGGATACAGAAGTTTACATACTACTGTTTTTGGTCCGGAAAATAAAGCTACTGAATTTCAAATAAGAACTCAAGAAATGCATGATGAAGCCCAATATGGAATCGCCGCTCATTGGCATTATAAAGCAATGACCGGAGATAAAGCTAAATTAACTCAACAACCCCACTGGGTTAAAGATATTTTAAATATTCTAAAAGCCAATGAAGGATCAAAAGATGATTTTATTTCCAAAGTTAAGGTTAATGTTTTTAAAAATAGAATATTTGTTTTTTCTCCTAAAGGAGATGTTTTTGATCTTCCAGAAGATTCTACTCCAATTGATTTTGCTTATGTAGTTCACACTGATATTGGACATAAAGCTACTGCCGCCTTAGTTAATAATAAAATGGCCCCCTTAAATCAAGCATTAAAAAATGGAGATTTAGTAGAAATTATTACTGATAAAAATAGGAAAAGTCCTAATAGGGCTTGGTTAAAGTTTGTTAAAACTCATCGGGCTAAAGAAAAAATAAATCAAGCCACAAAAACATCAAAATTGGAACAACTTAAAAAAATAATTCCGGGAATTTAAATATTTTTTATTTAAAAAAAGTGTATATTAAAAGGTATATTTAAATATACCTTTTAATATACACTTTTTATTTTTCTAATTGTTTAATTTAAGCTAAAACTTCTTTCAATATTTTAGAAACTATATTTCCATCAGCCTTATTCCCAATTTTTGCCATCACCGCTCCCATAGCTCTACCAAAATCTTTTGGACCTAAATCTCCTAAAGAATCTAAAACTTCCTCTATAATAGCTCTTAATTCATCTTCACTTAATTGCTCCGGCATATACTTTTCCAAAATCTTAATTTCCTTTTCTTCATTTAAAGCAAGCTCTTCTCGTCCACCATCTCGATAAGCTACTACAGAATCTTTTCGCTTTTTAATTTCGCTCTTAACTACATCAATAATTTCTTCATCATTTAACTCTTTACCATCTCTTCCGCTTAAAGCAATCTTTTTATTTTTAATTGCACTTAAAAGCATCCTTAAAACATTTAAGTTTAAACTTTTCTTTTCTTTCATAGCGTCCTTCAAATCCTCTAAAATAATACTATTCAATTTACTCATATTATTCTACTTAATAGTTGATAAGCTTAAAATTATTAATCTACTTATAAAACCATTATTCGCTTATGATATACATTAAATTATTCTAAAAAATTTCTTAGCATTAATTACCATCTTCCTCTATTATCTTCTTTTAATTTTCCGATTTTCTTTAAATATTCTTTTTTAGCCTTAATTTTTTGTCCAGCCAAAGCAGAGGCTTTTTGCTGACTTTTATTTTTTTTCGGAGTTAAATATTTTCTTTTCCGAACTTCGTTTAATTTTCTACTTTTAATTAAAGTCTTATTAAAACGACGCAAAAAACTTTCAAAGCTTTCGCCTTTCTTTCTTTTAAATTCTACCATTTTACACCTTCCTTTCTAGGAAATAATTTAATTTTATTAAATATTTTATTCATTTTCTTCTTTATTTTTCTTATCTTCCAAACGTTTATTTATTTCTTGATATATTTTTTTATAATCTATAACTTCCTGTGTCCCTGATTCCATATCTCTTAAAATAATAGTTCCATCAATCAACTCTTTCTGTCCTAAAATTAAACTATAAGAAGCTTTAATTCGATTAGCTTCCTCTAGCTGTGCTTTTAGACTATCTTTTGTGAAAGATTGACGAACATTATATCCAGCTCGACGCATCTCTTCAAAAAGAGCCATCATTTTTCTTTTAGCCTGTTCCCCTAATTGTGCTAAAAATATATAATTTATTTCCGGAACTACGAGCGGAATATTATTTTCTTTTATTTTCATAATGGTTCTTTCTATTCCTAATCCAAAACCGCAAGCCGGAGTAGGCCGACCTCCTAAAAATTCAACCAAACCATCATATCTTCCACCACCACCCAAAGCAGACTGTCTTTTTTGATTCCCTTCTTCGTCTTCAAGCAAAGGAACTATTTCAAAAACTGTTCTATTATAATAATCTAAGCCTCTCACTAAAAACGGATTTAAATTATAAGGTATTTCTAATTCATCTAAATATTCTAAAACCTTGATAAAATGATCTCGACAATCATCACAAAGAGAATCAACTATTTGTGGGGCATCTTCTCGCACAGCAACACAAGATTCTTCTTTACAATCTAAAAGACGTAAAGGATTTTTAACAAATCTTTTTTTACAATCAGGACAAAGTTTACTTCGTTTTCCTCTTTCCTTATAAAATTCATCTAACTTTTTTAAATATTCCGGACGACACTCAGAACATCCAATACTATTAATCTCAACTTGTACCGGAATTTGCAATTCACTATAAAAATTATAAGCAATAGCAATTAATTGTGCATCAGCTACCGGACTTTCTTCTCCAAAAATATCTAAATTAAATTGAGTATGTTGTCTTAATCTTCCAGATTGAGGTTTTTCATGACGAAATAAAGGCCCCATCCAAAAAGTCTTAACTGGTTGAGGAAGATTAAACATCCCATGTTCAATATAAGATCGCACTAAACCGGGAGTTGCCTCAGGCCTTAAAGCAATTTTATCTCCACCTTTATCTAAAAAAGAATACATCTCTTTTGAAACAATATCGGTATCCTTACCGGTAGATCTTTCATATAATTCTAATCTTTCCATAACTGGAGTATCAATTCTTTGAAAACCATAATAATTAGCAAGATTAGATGCCTTTTTTAAAACAAGATCCCAATATTTATATTCATCAAAAAGCACATCTTTCATTCCTCTTAATCTAGTATATTTCTGATGTTTTTTTAAAATTTTATCCTTTGAATTAGCTGATGTTTTTGCTTTTGCTTTAGCTTTTCTCGGCATATTTAACTTTATTAGTAAATTAGTTTATTAATTATAAACAGGAGTTTCAAATAGACCAACTCGATTAAAAGGCCATCCCCTTAACAATACTTTCCCCGTTAAATAAGTCCTATTAACCGGACCAAAAAATCTAGAATCTCTTGAGGAATTACGATTATCTCCCAAAACAAAAAACTCATTATCACTTAATTTAATTTTTTCATCACTCGTACTATAAGTTTTTAAATCTTTAGGTAAATAAGTTTCTTTTAAAATTTTTCCGTCTGGATTTTTTTTATTATAGATTATAACTTTACCATCTTTAATTTGAACCGTTTCTCCGGGAAGACCAATCATCCTCTTTATAAAATATTCCTGAGGATTTCTGGGATAACGAAAAACTATAATATCACCTCTTTGCGGATTATGAAAACGATAAGAAATCTCATCAATGATTAAATATTCATCAGTATAAAAATTAGGTTCCATAGAAGCACCTTTCACATAAAAAGGTTGAATCAAAAAATATCTAACCGGAAGAATAATTACCAAAGAAATAACAACAATCTTTAATAATTCAAAAACAAAACTAAAAAAATTTTTAAGCATGGATTTAAAAAAAGTTCATTAAATAAACTTAATATTAGTGATTAATAATAAAAAAACCTAAATAAAAACATTATTTAAGAATACATATGATTTTAGAACTAATAAATGAGTCCTCAGTATTAAAAAAAATACCAATCACCATAATAATATACCATTTTAAAAATAAAAAATCAAGAGGATAAAATTAAGAATATAATCCCTAATTTTAAATACTTTTCAAAAATTCAATTAAAGTTCTTACTCCTACCCCGCTCGCTCCATAAGGATTTTCTCCCCAAGTTTTTTCTTTATATGCCGGTCCGGCAATATCAAGATGAACCCATTTATTTTTATTTTTCTCTTCAATAAACTCTCCTAAAAATAAACCGGCTGTAATCGCTCCTCCATATTTACTAGATGAAATATTACTTATGTCGGCAATATGGCTTTTCAATAATTTAGATAAATATTTATTAAAAGGCAAAATGTCCATTAACTCTCCCGATTTTTCTGAAGATATAATTATGTCTTCTTTTAATTTTTTATCATAACCCATCACGGCACTCGTATATTCTCCCAAGGCAACTAAAGAAGCTCCGGTCAAAGTAGCCAAATCTAAAATAAAATCTGGTTTTTCTTTTTGAGCATAAACAAGACAATCAGCCAAAACCAATCTTCCCTCGGCGTCCGTATTTCTAACTTCAATCGTCTTTCCATTCATCGCTTTTAAAATATCATCCGGCTTATAAGCATCTTGACCAATAGCATTTTCCGTTACTCCTAAAATAGCATGAATTTCCAAATCTAATTTTAATTGACTTGCTGTTAAAATCGTTCCTAAAACTGCTCCGGCTCCTCCCATGTCCATTTTCATAGTAAGCATTCCTTCTCCCAGTTTTAAACTCAGTCCTCCGGTATCATAAGTTAGGCCTTTCCCCACTAAAACTATTTTCTTTTTAGTTTTTTTCGGTTTATAAACTATATGAATAAGCTGAGGCGGATAAATACTCGCCCTATTAACCGCTAAAAAAGCGTTCATTCCTAATTTTTCCAATTCTTTTTTAGCTAATATTTTAATTTGTAAATTATTCTTTTTTGCTCTTTGCCGCGCTATTTTAGAAAACTCTAAAGGATTTAAAATAGAAGGCGCTTCATTAACAATCTCTCGCACAAAATTAACATTTTCAGAAATTATCATAGCTTCCTCTAAAGATTTTTTTAAACCTTTAATATTAACTTTTTTACTATGATAATTTTCAGAAGAAATATAAACTTCCTTTACATTTATTTTCTTTTTTTTCGTTTTATATTTTTGAAAACTATAAGCCCCGAGCAAAACTCCTTCTGCAATAGCTTTTATCCCCTCCCTTTCATTTTTTTCAAAATAAAGTCCAATTTTTACATTCTTTATTTTTAATTTTAAAACTTGCCGAATAGCGGAAGCACTCGCCACTCTTATATTTTCATGTTCTAAATTTTCTAGACCAATATATATTCTTTTTTTCTCTGGTAAACATAATTTTTCTTCATCTTCTCCTTTAAAATCTAATTCTGAGAAAAGAGAAAAATCCTTAACCCATTTATGCTTTAAATTTTTATTAGTCAAAAAAATAATTTCAAAATCAGCTTTAATGTCTTTTAACTTTTTATCTATTAATTTTATTTTCATAGTATTTAATTAAATTTTATATTGTCCTGTTATATAACAGACACTACAAAATAATATAAAATTAGAAATTATAAGTATTATTATTTCTACGTTCAATTGTTAAAATAATTTTTTCATCATTATCATTCACCATATATATTATTCTTACTTTTCCTTTTCTAATTCTAAAAATATTTTTCTTATTTTTAAGTTTTTTTATTTCTAAATTTTTAAAATCATTTTTTTTTAGCTTTTTTAAAATCCCAGCAATAATTTTATTTTCCTGATTATTAAATTTCTTTAAAGCTTTTGATATTTTATCCATAAAATTATAAGCGAGATAAAATATCTTCAATTTTTACTCCCCCTTTTTTTATTTTTGTAAAATCAACAACCTCTTCCCAAGATTCTT
>Ga0256913_10001106_pt1 | contig 13974 bp, 14 predicted proteins | sample Axial_MatmetaG_FD_185970 | JGI IMG/M metagenome (GOLD analysis project Ga0256913, IMG submission 185970) | Deep-sea worm associated microbial mat communities from Axial Seamount, Juan de Fuca Ridge, Pacific Ocean - Axial_Mat | ecosystem: Environmental > Aquatic > Marine > Oceanic > Microbial...
TGAGTTGGGAATAATTGAGGAACTTGGGTTCAGTAATTATTTTTTAATTGTGTGGGATATTGTTAGGGAGGCAAAGCGAAGGAGAATAATTACGATAGGCAGAGGATCTGCTGCGGATAGTTTGGTCTCTTATTGTCTCGATTTCACACAAGTCGATCCGATAAAACACGATCTGTATTTTGAACGGTTTTTGAACGTTGGACGAAAAGATCCACCCGATATAGATCTGGATTTTTCGTGGAAGGAACGTGATGAAATAATTAAATATGTTTTTGATAGGTACGGATATGACAAAGTTGCAATGATATCAACGACGGTAACATTTAAAGCGCGCTCAGCTTTTCGTGAAGTTGCAAAGGCTTTTGGAATTCCCAATGCTGAAGTCTCTAAGTATAGTAAGTTCATTCCATGGACGAGTGCAAAAAATCTCACAAATTTGGATAACAATTTCCCCGAGGCAAAATCGCTGGACTTTTCGCAAAAACCTTGGAAACAGATTGTGGAGATTGCTTCAAGACTTTCAGGTTTTCCAAGACATTTGAGTATTCATCCCGGAGGAATAATTATCACACCTAAACCGATAACAAACTATGTTGCTCTTGAATATGCAAAAAATAAGGGGTTGGGATTGATAATCACACAACCGGATATGTACCCGATTGAATATGCGGGCTTAATAAAAATTGATTTATTAAGTCAACGTGCGTTAGGTGTTTTACGTGATACGATGAATGCTATTGATAAAAATCGAAATGATTTATGAAGTGCAAAGGTTACAACATGTAGGTAACGAAAATATTCGTTCCCCACAATTAGCTTTGTTTGTATGCGCAGACTTTATGTCTGTGTAAACAATATCTTTTCGTTGACATAAAAACAACGGCTACAAAAAAAGCCAATCAATTGATTGGCTTTTGTAAAAAAATGGTTTGTGAAAATCTGTTTGATTTGTGTAATCAGTGTTCTATTAAGAAATTAAAATCCGAAAGTAACACCTGCGGTTAACATCGATAACGATTCGGGATTATCCGTTCCAAGGCTTTCCCACTCAGCTCGGATTGCCAAACCACCTAATTTAATACCGGCACCCACACCCCAAAGAAAACCGGTTTTGTTTTCATCGTTGACCAAATCACCATAGCTGTTTTCCGTATTCCAGAAAAATGCACCGGCTTTAGCAAATACGAAAGCAATCTCAAGATCGAGAACTCCAAGTGCTTCAACATCCCAACCTTTTGTTGTTGATGAGAGAGTATGCCCTTCAATAGTGTCTTCCGCTTTACCAGTATTTCTATATCCACCTTCGACACCAAGAAAACTGTTTAGCCTAAAACCAGCAAAAATTTTGTATGCAAAATTATTTTGATCAATCTTAAAATCACTAATTCCAATACCATCAACGGTTTCAGAAAGTGTATGATTAAGAAATGATGTGCCGGCTGCACCACCAAGATAAAATCCGCCATCTTGAGCTGATAGTTGTCCGAATGCAAAAATTGATAATACTATTATGGAGATTTTAAAAAGTTTCATGATGTTCCTTTTTATTATTGAATTTACGAGACTAATTTAATAAATAAAAAAAATAATGTCATATGGTAGCTAATTAAAAAAATAAAACAAATTATCATGGTTTTAAAATGAAAGATTTTTAATTATCTTTTGAAGTGTTTAATTTTGACTAACAAAATTGCAATCCGAAATACCGGATAAAAATATGGATAATAAAATTATACGGAACTCATCTGAAAAGCTATCAATAGTTGTAGCGTTAATTCTTGTTTATATTATTTTATTTGAATTTGTTTTAACTCCGGTTAGGTTCTTGCCTAAACCTTCAATCCTGTTTGAATCGTTTATTTCTCTATGGGATTCGTACAATTTAGCGGTATTGCTCTTTTCAACCACATCGATAATTTATTTTGCGCTTCTGCTCGGTTCACTTTCGGTGACTTTTACTGCAAAATATTTATTGAAAATTATTTATGAATATCCCGGTATATTGAATATCAGTACACCGTTTAAGTATTTCACGGCTTTCTTCTTCGCAATAATATTTAACCTTTGGTTTAGTGATTCTTTTATAGCAGAATTTGTCTTTGCACTTTTGTTCGTGTTTGCTTTTATGATGTCGGCACTAATTAGCGAATCAAAAAACAGAAGAGAAGAATACATTTTGGCTGCCCGTTCTTTGGGATTGGATAATAACGAAATATATGGCAAAGTAATTTGGAAAGAACTTCAACCGAGAATTTTTGAAAAATTATTAAAGTTACATGTTAGTCTCTGGATGATTGTTTTGGTTTATGAATTTATCGGGCAGACTGAAGGAGTTGGCTCGCTTTACTTCTCCGCATTCCAGTATAATGATATCGGGGCAATTATTGCTTTGGGAATTTTGGTCAGTTTATTAATTTTATTAGGAAACATGTTGATCAAATTTTTGAATAACAAAATATTTTTCTGGGAGTGATACTATCGGGACAATAATGAACATAGAAAATTTGAGCAAAGATTATTTTGACAGTACAGGTCATATTGTTCATCTTTTGGAAGATATAAATCTAAACATTAATGAAGGTGAGCTAACATCTATACTTGCTCCAACCGGAGCAGGTAAATCTTCTTTACTGAAAATTATTTCCAGACTCGAAAATCCAACGTCAGGTAAAATTGAAGATAATTCAAAGAAAAAAATTTTCATACCGGATGAGCCATCTTCATTCCCATGGCTAAATGTGAAAGAGAATATCCTGTTTAATCTCTCAAATAATAATGATACCGAATTAAAAGCGGTAATTAGCCTTGTTGGTTTGGAAGGCTATGAAGATCATTATCCCAATAACAAATCACTCGGGTTCAGATTCAGAATTTCACTTGCGCGTGCCATTATGAATAATGCGGATCTTATTGTAATTGACGAATCATTTACAAAGATAAGAGATGAAGTCAAGAAGAGAATATATCTTCTGCTCAGAAGAGTAATTGCCGAAAAGAAAATATCGTTTCTATTCGGTACGTCAAATATTTCCGAAGCAATCCTATTATCGGATAAGATATTTTTAATGGATAAAAATCCGGGAAGGATTTTGGACTCATTTGAGATTAATTATGAAGATCAACTGCGTACCGGTTTTATCGATAGTCAAGAATACACGGAATATAGAGAACGAATCAAAACGTATCTTACAAAAACGAATCCTAATAAGATTATAAATGTTTCATTATAATATTCTGATAACAGTTAAGTTATCGTTTTGGTTCTAAAGAAATATAGAAAAACGTACAATAACTCCAGTATTTATACCGAAGGCGAAAAAATAGAAAAACCATATTGGGCTTTAGCCCGCCATAAATATCTTTGGGTTAAAACCGGAGATAGGTTTTAGTTCCCTGTGTCACCGACATAACTGCCCATCTCAGATGGGAATGTCGGTGCAATTTTAATTCAAACCTTCATGGTTGGAACATTGTAAATCTTATCATAAAATGATAAATTATTTATTCAACAATAACATTTAGGGATCAACTGCAGAAACATAAAGTCACTAAATAGTTTTTAAATATCTACGTGTCTTTGCGTCTCTGTGGTAAAATATTTTAAGATGAAAAAGAAAATTGAAAAATTACAAGAGCTTCGTGAAGAGGCAAAATTGGGTGGCGGCGCAAAAGGTATAGAAAAACAACACGCCAAAGGAAAATTAACTGCACGTGAAAGGATAGAACTACTCGTTGACCCGGGAAGTTTTAGCGAACTTGACATGTTCGTTAAACACAGAGGAACGCACTTTGGTATTGATGAACATCGAATTGCCGGGGATGGGGTTGTAACCGGATTTGCAAAAATTGACGGAAGACCTATCGCTATTTACAGTCAAGATTTCACTGTGTTCGGCGGTTCGTTATCGGAAACTCACGCACTGAAAATAATTAAAATAATGGACGAAGCAATGAAGCTCGGTATTCCCGTTATCGGATTAAATGATTCCGGAGGTGCGAGGATTCAAGAAGGTGTTGTTTCACTTGCAGGATATGCCGAAATATTTTTAAGGAATACTCTCGCTTCGGGAGTAATACCACAGATAAGCGCCGTGCTCGGTCCGTGTGCCGGCGGTGCGGTTTATTCGCCTGCCATTACCGATTTTATTTTTATGACCAAGGGTACAAGCCAGATGTTTGTTACCGGACCTAACGTTGTAAAAACCGTTACGCACGAAGAAGTAACTTTTGAAGAACTCGGCGGTGCGGAAACTCACGCGACAAAGAGCGGTGTGGCTCAGTTTATTGCCGATAACGAAGTTGAAATATTTTCCGATATGAGAAAACTTCTATCGTATCTTCCGCAGAATTGGAAAGACAGACCTATAGAAAAAGAATTTGATTTTGAACAGGATTTGATTGTACCACAATTAGATGAGATAATTCCTTCCGATTCAACCAAACCTTATGATATGGGTGAGGTCATTAAACTGATACTTGACGATGGCGATTTTCTGGAAGTGCATAAAGATTATGCAGGCAACCTGATTGTCGGATTCGGCAGAATCGGCGGACTTGCAGTTGGCGTTGTTGCTAATCAACCTGCCATACTTGCCGGTGTGCTTGATATTAACGCCTCTGTTAAAGGTGCACGTTTCATTCGCTTCTGTGATGCTTTTAATATTCCATTACTTGTATTCGAAGATGTGCCCGGCTTTCTACCGGGAACCGATCAGGAATGGAACGGCATAATAAAGAACGGGGCTAAACTTCTTTTTGCATTTGCCGAAGCTACGGTTCCTAAGGTAACTGTAATAACCCGCAAAGCTTATGGCGGTGCATACGATGTAATGAACTCTAAACATATACGTGGCGATTTTAACTTTGCATGGCCCTCGGCGGAGATTGCAGTGATGGGACCAAAAGGCGCTGTTGAGATCATTTTCAAGAAGGAAATAAAAGAAGCGGATAACCCCGAAGAAAAATTACAAACCCGATTGGATGAATATAAAGAAAAATTTGCCAATCCTTTTATCGCTGCTGAAATGGGTTACGTGGATGATGTATTAATCCCAAGCGAGACAAGAAAAAAACTGATCGATGTATTCCAATTGCTGAAAACCAAAGTAGATAAAAACCCGGATAAAAAGCATAGCAATATTCCGTTGTAATGGGGAGATTTAAACTTTATGGGAAAAATAATGGATGATTTAGAAAAATATATTGAAGAACGAAAAATAAAAAATAAAGAATTTGCTAAAGATTTCGAAGAGGGATATGATAACTTTAGAATTGGTTATTTATTAAAACAAGCGAGAAAAAGTGCCGGATTAACACAAGAAGAATTAGCAAATAAATTAAATACAAAAAAGTCCGCTATTTCACGAATTGAAAAGCATGCGGAGGATATTAAATTATCCACATTAAAAAATTACATAGAAGCATTAAATAAAAAATTGTATATCAACATTCATTAAAAAAATGTCCCATTTCTATTGTTGTATGTAAATACATAAAGATACCATAAAATAAAATTGTTATTAAAACAAGCATTATCAATGAAAACAAATTATTCCATAAACGATTTTATTTTAATAACTCTTTTTACATTTCTCTTGGTCCATTGCAGCGACTCAACGGTTGAGTCGCCAATAAATAATAATCTATTGTCAAACGGCAGTTTTGAATTTAACGGGAAGCCTACGCTTGACGGCTGGCGTTTTGGAAATGAGGAATTAGTAGAATCAGTTAATGAAGCTCCTCCGGGTGGTGGATTTTGGTCGTTACAACTAACTGCTGATTGGGCGCCCACATCGGGATTTGCTTATATTCTTGTTCCGGAAGTAAAAAACGGAGATATTGTAAAATTATCAGCGTTTGTTAAAACAGATGGTGGTAATGCAAGTATTCAATTATTTTATAAAGATCATGTCAAAATGGCTATTACTAATGACACGGTTTGGACTCAGTTATCGGTGATAGATACTTTATCTTTAATACAAGGGGATACTTTACGAGTAATTCTGTCTTCTCCGGTCACAGAGCTAATAGAATATAAGCAGTTGTTTGATCTTGTTAGGTTGGATAAAATTGGAGTCAGGGAAAACTGATTTTACGTTCACTATAATTGGAGCAAAAATGAAAAGAGCAATTTTAATATTGATAATTATTTTATCAACTGTAGTTTTCGGGCAAAATGATGAACCTACAATTTTTAAAATAACTGCACAATCGGAAGTCTCTGTACTGGCAGATGTAATTATTTTTCAAATTACCATATCGGAAGAAAATAACGATCCCGAACAAGCATATAACAAACATAAGGAAAAAGAGGCTAAACTTGCCAAGTTGATAAGTGATCTTGGGATTGAAGATTCAAGTGTATCGTATTCTCTTTTAAGCATAAAAAAATTAAGAAGACCGAAGAACAACGGGATATATCAAACCAGTCAAGAGATTAAACTTAAACTAAAGGATTTTAGCTTGTACGAAAAAGTACAAATTGAATTACTAAAGAACGGTATAAATGAGTTCAAAAGTATTTTCTCTTCTGACAAAGTTGAAAAAGTGCGTGAAGAGGGAATTAAAAAACTTGTAGAAGCTGCACAGAACGAAGCTAAAATATATGCTGACAATTTAGGACTTAAAGTTGGTAAAGTGATTTCGATTGATACAAAAACGCGAAGGTATCGCGGCGGTAATCCTGTGTTTTTTACTGCAAAACCGGATGTTGATTTTTCTTTGCTGGATATACCACAAAGTTATACTGTAAAACTTTTTGCAAATATTAGTTTTGCACTTGTTGAATAGAATAATTTCAGTGTTCTTGTCCCAATAAAATTTTGAAATCAATTTTTAAAGTATTGCATTACTGTTAGATATGTAATACGATAGTGAGGTCAAAAATGAAAAAGACAATTACATTAAAACTATCTGCAGTTGATATAAATAAGCTAAACAAATTGGCTGAGCAGCGAGGGACAACTAAATCAAACATAGTTAGAGAAGCCCTTGCAGAATACTTATCAGAAACTGCAACTCAAACAACAAATTCATTTGCGGATATTGCCGCTGATTTAGCCGGTGTTGTAAAAGGACCGAAAGATTTATCAACTAACAAAAAACATTTTTCGGGTTATGGTTTATGATCAGAGAAAAAGTGATTATAGACACCGGTCCTTTAGTCGCATTCTTAAACCGAAGGGACACTTATCATGAATGGGCAGTATATCAACTAAGCAATATAGCCTTCCCTGTTTATACTGGTGAAGCGGTTATTTCAGAAGCATCTTTTTTGCTAAGAAAATTTCACAAAGGTGTGGAAAGTGTTTTGGAGCTTATTGAAAGAGGACTTATTAAAATCTCATTTAATATGGATTCTGAAATAGATTCTGTAAGAAAATTAATTACTCGGTATGAGAATATTTCAATCTCCTTTGCTGATGCTTGTATTATCAGAATGAGTGAACAGAATAAAAACAGTAAAGTATTTACTTTGGATTCAAATTTTAAAATTTATAAGAAAAATAGAGGGAATGTAATTCCGGTAATAATGCCATAAGCTTCAACTAAGTTTCATTGCATATCAAATGTTTATATAACTATGCCGAGGTACTTATTCCTCTATAAAAAACTTATGTTCTTGAGTGGATAAGTTATTCATTGTTTAAAAGTTTAAACCTAACTCTTAAAACATTATCATTGAATGAAGTTGAGATGATTTTAAACTTTCCGATTTCCTTTGTATTTTCAACATGGCTGCCGGAACAAGGACAAGCATCATAATCACCGACTCTCACAATTCTTATTGTATCTCCTGCATCTTCCGGAAGTCTTTCAAGATTGAATTGCGATCGAGCCTCATCAATGTTCATTAATTCTTCTGTTACGGGTAAATGCATTCCAATTACTTCATTTACTCTATTCTCAATATCGGTAATTTCATCAGGTGTGAGATCTCTGTCAAAATGATAATCGCATTTCGATTTTTTCCGCTCAATATGATTTGAGAAAGAACGTCCGATAGCAAACTTTCTTACCATTGTCTGGTTAAGAATATGCTCGGCAGTATGCATTGGTGGGTGATATTCTTTTCGTTGATTCATATCTTAGTCAAATAAATTTTCGTTTTTGAGAAAAGGTTTTATTTTATCTTTCGGTATGAAAAGTTCTGTATAACCTTCTGATCTAGGAGCAATTTCGTACAAGTTATAAAAGAATACAAAACCCGAATCAGTTAAGTTATAATTAAATGGAAAGTAGAATTGATCATCAACAAACCAGAAACCGGATTTATCAATATTAATATCAGGCGAAAGTCCTTTCAACTTTTTGAATTCTTGTTCGCCAAGTTGAAGTAAATTATTCAATTTATCTTCACGCACTAACTGTTCAAATTCTATTTGCTTTCCGGTATTCAAGTTAAATACTAGCAAATCAATATTATAGTAATCGTTTGCTCCGCCGGTGTACATTATTACTTCGTTTCTTACCGAGAGATAATTTTTAACGATATTAGCTAATTCAAAATTTTTATGTATGAACCACCCAATATTATAATCCTCAAACTCCTTCTGTACGGATTTATACTCGGCAATTAGAGTATCGGCAATATCATCAAAAGATTGGTAGTGCATCTCTTCATCTTCCTCATTCAAGAGAAGTGACATAATGGAGTCATTAATTTGTCGAATTGCTTCAGTTCCACTCAACAATTGCGGATAATGGATTTTCACTTCTACGCAGTTTTCTTCGTTTACACAGTCGCCATATTTCTTTTCAAAATCCTTATGCTCAAATGAAACCGTATAATTATCCGCACCCAATGTTTGTATATTGTCGGAGGTATTTTCTTCTTTTTTACTGCAATAAGTCAGAGCTAAAAGCAGAAATAAAAGTATCCCTATTCTTTTCATATTATTATGTCTTCTCGGCTTTGTTGGAAATTCTAAACGCTCGTTCTCTGAAAAGAGATGCCTTTGCATGATCTCCATTTACTTCATACACAAGAGATAACTCAACAATTGCATCGTAATAATTCGGATCAAGATAAGTGACTTTAAGGAGTTGTTCTTCAGCGCGTTTATTAAGGTGTAATTTACTATAAATAAACCCAAGCAGAAAATTCAATTCAATATGTGACTGATTATTCCGCAATAATTTTTCGCACAGGATTCTTGCTTCGGAAAATTTCTTTTTCTTAAGAAGCTTTCTTAAATCTGATATTTGTTCTTTTAAGTTTTTCATAACCCTCTTTAAACTTAATAATTTTAAACAAATTATATAAAAAAGTTTTTCTGATTATTCGGTAACATCAACTATCTCTTTGATTTCTTTCATTGAGAAAAGGGGAATCAGGTTTAGATCAGCGGAAGCAAGATTTTCGAATGCTTTATCTTCGCGGACAATTACACATAACACCGAATCAATTTCAGCGCCCAATTCTCTTAGCTCTTTTGCACTTTCGATTATCTGACCGCCGGTTGTTACGACATCTTCAATTATACAAACTTTTTTCCCTTTGAAATCAGTTCCTTCGGCTAACTTTCGTGTGCCGTATTCCTTTGCTTTTTTCCTCACAAATATTACAGGAGTATTGGTCTTTAATGAAATTGCCGAAGCAAGAGGAATGCCGCCCATCTCCAATCCGGCAAGTATTTCTGTTTTATCCGGAATAAGCTCCTTCATGTAAAATGAAATTGAATCGAGCAAAGTCGGATCGGATTCAAATTTATATTTATCAAAATATTCATTGGATATCTTACCCGATCGAAGTAAGAACTCACCTGTAATGTGCGCTACATTATAGATCTCTTTTGCTAAGTCATTTTTGGTCATTATTGAAGTTTCCCTAGTGGTTAATTTTTGGTTGGACAAAAATACAAAATTTCAAATAATATTTATGGGAATTATGATAAGATACTATTTTCATTGCATTAATAAGTTTGTTTGAGAGTCATAGTTGGTGATGTCTGCAATGAGATAATGATTCGTAATCAGTAAAATCAAGAACAAAAAACACATATTATTAATATAATGTTCGTATTTTTATCAGTTCAAAGTTTTGTAAAGTTAAATAATTTGTTTTACTTGCAATTCGAATTTTTAAATTTAAAAGAAAAATGAGTGTTGAATGTTAAAGAATTTGGTAATTGTTGAGTCACCGGCAAAGGCAAAAACGATTGAAGGATTTTTGGGAAAGGATTATACAGTTGCGTCAAGTTATGGTCATATACGTGATCTAGATAAGAAAAATTACGGTATTGATATTAAGAATAAGTTCAAACCTAATTATATAATCCCCGATGATAAGAAGAACGTAGTAAAGGAATTGAAGAAGTTAGCCAAGAATGCCGAAAAGGTTTGGCTGGCAAGTGACGAGGATCGAGAGGGAGAAGCAATTTCGTGGCATCTGAAAGAAGCGCTTGGTCTTAAAGAAGATAAAACCGAAAGAATAGTATTTCATGAGATTACAAAAACGGCGATTCAAAAAGCGGTAGAAAATCCGAGGAAGATTGATGATAATCTTGTAAATGCACAGCAAGCACGTAGAATTTTAGATAGGCTTGTTGGTTTTGAATTGTCTCCTGTTCTGTGGAAGAAAGTGAAACCCTCTCTTTCTGCCGGTAGAGTACAGTCGGTTGCTGTTAGATTGATTGTTGAACGTGAAAGGGAAATTGAGTCTTTTAAATCCAAATCGCAATACAGAGTAGTTGCTGAATTTGCAGTTGTCGATTGTGATGGTCGCAAATGTACTTTCAAAGCTGAGCTTCCTAAGAGATTCGAAAAAGAAAAAGAAGCAAAAGAGTTTTTGGAAGCTTGCAGCAAGTCGGAATTTAAAATAAACAGTGTTGAAAAGAAGGCTGTAAAAAAATCTCCGTCCGCTCCTTTTACAACATCAACTTTGCAGCAAGAGGCAAGCCGCAAACTCGGTTTTTCCGTATCGCGTACAATGATGGTTGCACAGAAACTCTATGAAGCCGGTAAAATATCTTACATGAGAACGGATTCGGTGAATTTATCGGAAGAAGCAATTACCAATGCGGAATCAATTATCGGAAGTTCATTTGGAAAGGAATATTCGCAACCCCGTAAATACAAAACAAAATCAGCTGGAGCACAGGAAGCGCATGAGGCAATCAGACCGACATATTTTGAAAATGCTTCAGTAAAAGGCTCCAAGGATGAGCAAGCGCTTTACGAACTTATTTGGAAACGTGCTATTGCCTCACAAATGAGCGATGCAGATATCGAAAGAACAATCGCAAAGATCAGCATATCAAACAGCAAAGAGCAATTTGTAGCAAAAGGCGAAGTAATTAAGTTTGACGGATTTTTGAAAGTGTATATGGAATCGACCGATGAAGAAAACGGCAACGGCGATAGTTCTATTCTGCCGCCACTCATGGAAGGCCAAATTGTGAATTATATTAATATTACCGCAACAGAAAGGTTTACCAGACCTTCGGCAAGATACACTGAAGCCAGTTTGGTGAAAAAATTAGAGGAACTTGGTATCGGGCGACCTTCTACTTATGCTCCGACAATAAGTACAATTCAGAAGCGTGGATATGTTAACAAGATTGAGCGTGAAGGTCAAAAACGAGAATACAAAGTTTTATCCGTTACACCGAAGGGCAAGTTAGTTGAAGAAACAAAAACGGAAATCACAGGCGCTGATAAAGGGAAATTATTCCCAACAGATATTGCAATGTTGGTTAATGATTTTCTTGTAAAGAATTTTCCTAAAATAATGGATTACAAATTCACAGCTCATGTTGAAGAAGAACTTGACGAAATTGCCGAAGGGAAATTGAATTGGTACGAAATGCTTTCGGAGTTTTATTTTCCGTTTCATGATTTGGTGGAACATACAACTGAAAATTCAGAGCGTGTTTCGGGTGAAAGAATTTTAGGTACCGATCCGGCTACCGGACATCAAGTTTCTGTCCGTATGGCAAAATTCGGTCCGGTTGCCCAACTAACCGACTTAAAAAATGAAGATGCAAAACCGGTTTATGCACCGTTAAGAGCAACTCAAAAACTTACACATATTACTTTGGAAGAAGCGCTTGAGTTATTCAAACTTCCTAGAGTTGTCGGTGAATTTGAAGGTAAAGAAGTTGTTGCAGCGATTGGTAGATTCGGTCCATATCTTCGTCATGATTCAAAGTTCTATTCACTAAATAAAAATTACGATCCATATACAATTGAGATTGACGAAGCCATCGAAGTTATTGAAGCAAAACGTCAAAAAGATATTGATAATACATTAAAAGTATTTGATGAAGATCCCGAATACAAAGTTGTAATCGGACGCTGGCGAAGACCGTATCTTAAAGCAGGGAAGAAAAATATTCCTCTCGATAAAGACGTTGATGTTGATAAACTCACATTTGAGCAAGTAAAAAAAATGGCTGAAGAGTATAGCCCAAAATCAAAGAAGAAAAAATAGGGAATAATAGAACATAGATAACACAGAACGAACGGATTTTCACAAATCATTTTTTACAAAAGCCAATCAATTGATTGGCTTTTGTTTTTACTAAAAATGTAGAGGTCGCATATTATACGATAATCGCACATTATCGAGGTTTTATTATAGATTGTTATAATAAAATCTCTACGAGATTGCTTTTTGAATGGAATAAAGAACTTCGTTCCTCAAAACCAAGCGATTCAAAATGTACGGATGAAGCATGCCCCATCCATTGCAAAATGTTATATCGTTAAGTTGCGAACGTGCCGATCAGATCTGTTTTTATATGATGAGTTTTAGCTCGTTCAAAACAATATGGATTGTTAAATCAAAAAATAATATCACTTTGAGGAAAACCTGTTCACTAATATCAAATATAAGTATCTATGAACTAGTATATTATTTCAATAGGATTAATTTCTTCGATTGACTGAATCCGCCTGCTGTTAAACGATAAATATATGTTCCACTTGGAAGATGTGATGCATCAAACTTTATTTCATATTGACCAGGTTGCTGCTGTTTATTTACAAGTGTTGCAACTTCACGTCCAAGTATATCGTAAACACTTAAGCGAACAAACTGAGAATTATCTTTCTGTGCTGAAGGAATTGAATACTTGATAGTAGTTGTTGGATTGAAAGGATTTGGGAAATTTTGACTCAGAATTAACTCAGATGATAATTTAATCTTAACAACTACAACATCAGAATATTCATAAATACCATCTGTATCAATCTGCTTTAATCTGTATGAAACTTCACCACTTGGCGGACTTGCATCTGTATATGAATAATTATTTGGCGAATTGCTATTCCCATGACCGGCGACAAAACCAATCGTTTCCCATTTAGTTTCAACGGGCGTAGTTTCAACTTGTTGAAACGAAGACCGTTCTACCTCAAATCCATAATTATTGACTTCCGTGGCAGTCTCCCAAATAAGTAACACATTATTATCAATTACTCGTGCTTTAAAGTCTGTGAGCTCAACTGGTACTGCTGAATCTGTTAAAAGTGTTGGGTAGTTACTTCCATATGCCGTAAAAGGACCACTACTAGAACTAGCGTAACCAAGACTAAAAGTATAACGAGTTGTAGGTAGTACATTGTTCGTTGGTTTTATGCAAAACTCAAATTGTGTACTGTTCTTAGCATTTAATGTGTAGTTAAAGTAACTACTAGATTCGAAGATGTTGCCTGCTTGGAAATTTGCTAAAGATGAAGTAATAACTTCAGTTGTGGTATCTCCATCGGCGAAGTATGTTGATAAAGATAATGCAAAAGCATTTGTCGTTGCATCTGTTGTTATTTGTGTCCAATTCGTTGAATCAAGACTATATAGAAGTGTATAATATTGAGTATTCTGATCAGAATGCGATCGTGTATCAGAATCATACAGTTCAATTCTTATTCGCTTATTAGTGAAATCAGTAATTGTAATTTCAGATTTTTCAACACCAATTTTTGTGGCACTGGTTTCGGTTCCATCGTCATTTCTCCATTGCCAATTTCCTT
>Ga0256913_10001107_pt1 | contig 13965 bp, 12 predicted proteins | sample Axial_MatmetaG_FD_185970 | JGI IMG/M metagenome (GOLD analysis project Ga0256913, IMG submission 185970) | Deep-sea worm associated microbial mat communities from Axial Seamount, Juan de Fuca Ridge, Pacific Ocean - Axial_Mat | ecosystem: Environmental > Aquatic > Marine > Oceanic > Microbial...
CCACCCCCCTACTTAAATGATAGATAACAACTCCATTGAGACACTAAAGAGTACTGTTGACATTATAGATGTTATCGGTAACTATATTGAGCTAAAAAAAGCTGGTGCAAACTATAAAGCAAACTGCCCATTTCACGGTGAGAAGACTGCAAGTTTTGTTGTAAGTCCTACAAAACAGATATATCACTGCTTCGGTTGTGGTGTTGGTGGTGATGCAATTAAATTTGTAATGGAGATAGAGAAGTTAAATTACCCAGAGGCAATTGAGAAAGTTGCATCTACATATAACTTTACACTACAATATACAAAAGGGAGTAGCGACTATAGAGACTCTAAACGGATTTTAGAGATTACACAAAAATGGTATGTTAAAAATTTAGATTTAAATAGTTATGCAAGAGAGTATCTACATAAGAGAGGTATCACAAACAGCTCCATAGAGGCATTTGAGATTGGGTATGTTGGAAAGAGTAGTGAGGTTATGAATTTTCTATCCTCTAATATGTTATCCATTCCAAATGCCATAGATGCAGGAGTTGTGGCGAAGAGCGATAGAGGGGATTTCTATGCACGACTTGTGGAGAGGGTTACCTTTCCAATATACTCATCAAATGGCTCTATTGTTGGATTTGGGGGGAGAACACTTGGAAATCACCCAGCGAAATATATCAACTCCCCTCAAAGTAAACTATTCAATAAATCGAGATTACTATATGGATACCATAGAGCAAAAGAGGCGATATATGCAAACAAGAGAGTTATAGTCTGTGAGGGTTATTTAGATGTAATTACATTTCATCAAGCAGGTTTTAGAGAGGCAGTGGCTACACTAGGAACAGCTCTAACAGCAGAACATCTACCTCTATTAAGGAAAGGCTCACCATATATTACTCTAGCCTATGATGGGGATAAGGCAGGAGTTGAAGCAGGTATCAAAGCCTCCAAAATGTTAGCTATTGCAGGATTTGATGGTGGAGTTGTACTATTTCCAGATGGACAAGACCCTGCCGATATGATTACAACTGGTCAGAGTGCATCTGTGGCAAAGCTATTAAGAGAGGCTAAAGAGTTTATCCCTTTTATTCTGGAGAAGACAGCCGATAGTTATGACCTACATAATCCTCACCAGAAAGAGGAGGCATTTAAAGAGATAAAGAGTTTCCTATCATCTCTAAGCCCAATTATGCAGGACTCTTATACTCAATTGGCATCTACATATCTAGGAGTCTCTCATACTATCTTTGGAAAAACGGTAGATACGAGAAGAGTTCAAGAGAGTTTTGTCTCTAATGAGAATAGAATTGAGATAGAGAATATATTAAAGACTATTTTAGAGAGACCAGCTCTAGTTGATGATGTTCTAAATGTACTTGATGTAGAGTTCTTTGGAGAGTATAGAGAGATTTTTGATTTAATTCTCAAAGAGGATTTTGATAACCCTCTAATGATGGGGATAGTTGTAGATGAGAATATCAAAGTTATGGACGAGGTGGGGCTAAAGAAGAGCCTCTTATGGATTTTAGAGCAGTATTACCATAAGATGTTAAAAGATATAGCCCATAGCTCCGATATAGACTTTAATAAAAAGAGCTTTCTACTGCGTAAAATACGAAACGATATAATTCCAAGGCTAAAACGAGGTGAACTGATTGCCTTTGAGAGGCTTATATAGAGGATTTTTTATAAAACCTCTTTATGGGTAACAATGATACCATCGTGGTCAGCTATCAGATGGTCTCCATTTTTAAAACAGACTCCACCAAACTCAAGTTCAATATCTCTCACTCCACTACTCTTATCGTGACTCTTTCTTGCACAAGTCCCCAATGCCCATAATCCAACAGGGATAGTTTTGGTAATTTGAGTATCTCTTACAAATCCATTAATTAAGATACCTCTCCAGTTATTCTCTTGAGCTAATCTCATTAAATTCTCACCAACAACAGCATAAAACTCCTCATCTACATCAACAACAATTATTTGACCCTTGCCCTCCTCTTTTAACATAGCGATAAGGTCAGAGTTCTCTCGATTTAATTTAAGTGTTAAGATATTCCCCTCACACTTCTCAACCCCACCATAAGATTTATAGTTATGACTTAGAACTTGAATATCATCTTTATGTTCATCACAGATATCGGCAGTAAAAAATGGCATACATTCTCCTAAAATATTTTTCGCTATTATATCATCAATTTTTTGAGAGTGAGGAATAGAATGTTATTAGTTAAAACTATAGATGAGTTACAGAGAGCAAAAGAGAGTATTAAAGGTGAAGATAGTATTGGATTTGTGCCAACTATGGGGGCATTGCATAGAGGGCATCTCTCTTTAATTCAAAAAGCAAGAGAGGAAAATGATATAGTTATAGTCTCTATTTTTGTAAATCCAACACAATTTTTAGAGGGTGAAGATTTAGAGAGCTACCCAAGAAGAGAGGAGGCAGATATTAAAATATGTAGTGTAGCTAAAGTTGATATTCTATTTATGCCAAATATAGAGGAGATGTATGAGAGAGATGAACTTAAGATATTAGCACCATCAACAAGAGGATATATTTTAGAGGGGGAGAAGAGACCTGAACATTTTGATGGAATGCTACAAGTTGTTATGAAACTTCTAAATCTCTCATCTGCCACAAATGCCTATTTTGGTAAAAAAGATGCACAGCAGTTAGCTCTGATTACTCAAATGGTTAAAAACTATTTTATACCTTGTAACATAGTTCCTTGTGATATTGTTAGAGATGAGCAGGGGTTAGCTCTAAGCAGTAGGAACGCATATCTATCAGAAGAGGAGAGAGTAGAGGCACTCAAACTATCTTCATCTCTCCATTATGCTACAAATATGGTCATATCAGGAGAGAGAGATTGTAGTATCATTATAGAGAAGATAGATAATATAGTAAAGGGAGAGATGGTGGAGGTGGAGTATATCTCTATTGTCACTAGAGAGTTTAAACCTTTAGAGAATATTGAGGTCGGTAATAGTATGATACTTCTCGCTATTTGGGTTGGGAATACTCGTCTAATAGATAATATATGGTTGTGAACTACTTCGCCCCCTCATTAACTAAAACTGTTCTAATCGTTTTAATTAAAATCATAAAATCCATCCATAAGTTCCAGTTTTGAATATACCATATATCTAAATCAACTCTGGAGTTAAAATCTACATCACTCCGTCCACTCACTTGCCACAATCCTGTGATACCTGGTTTAACTGATACTATCATATCAATATCTTTTTTAATCTCTCTCTCCTCTCTAATCATATATGGTCTTGGACCTATAAAACTCATCTCCTGCTTAAATACATTAAATATTTGAGGAAGCTCATCTAAACTTGTTCTCCTTAGAATAGAGCCGATTTTTGTCACTCGTGGGTCATTTTTATATTTATGAAATCTATTATAGTAATCCACCTCATCAGGATTATCTTTTAGATACTCCTCTAAAATCTTATCACCATTTTTATACATTGTTCTAAACTTATAACAGACAAATGGCTCTCTACCCTCTCCTATCCTCTCTTGAGTAAAAAATATAGACTCATTCGGCTCTTCTCTTCTTATTCTATATCCTATATATAACATAGGGAGTATCAGAAATGGAAAGATAGCGATAGATAACATCATATCAGTTATTCTTTTTAATATCAGGTGGTATCTACTTCTAAGTCTATTTTGGAAAACAATTAGGTTACTTCTTGTATTTGATAGCTCATATATGTGAGAGTGTGTTAGGTTATACTCATCAATTAGTGGAACAAATATAATCTCACTTCTCAATTTTATCTCTGATGCTATAATAGATTTAAGGGTCTCTACATCTATACCCTTTGAGTTTATAAATACACTACATGGCTCTTTACACTCTGTTGCCTTAATATACCCCAGATATGGGTTTCCATAAATCTCATCTATTAGAAACTTATCATCTCCATATATGGTAGCTCTCTTCTGCCATAGACCCCATCTAAATAGAAGCTTTTTGGTTATATTTTTAGATATAGGTATAAAGAGAGCCATAAATAGTATTGTAAATCCAATTACAACCCTTGAGTACTCCCCAATAAGTTTAGTAACTCCAAGGTATGCAAAGATAATCAGACCACTAAAGAATATCCCTTTGAGAATTAATCTACTCTCGTGCCAAAAATCATATCTATATGTATATATCCCCTCATAGGCAAATAGCATTATAGGTATGATATAGATAGGGTAGAACTCCGTATATGTAGAGAGGTGAATATCGTGAGTCTTCAAGAGAAAATCATCTAACTGATTTCTAAAGTGAGATGCAAAAGATATGGAGAGGACTATCATCAATAAATCTACAACTATAAATATAAATTTTGATATTATCTCTCTCATCTCTTAACCTCTCTATCTATAAACTTTGCAATCTCTCCAGAGGATATAACTGCACCTTTACTATTTAGGTGAGAACGGTCTGCAAAGTATATATCTTTAAGATGTAGTCTCTTATGTAGATTTAAAAACTCTCCACCACTCCTATCTAAGATAGATTTTACTCTGCTCTCAAACCTCTCCATAGTTGGCTTTAGATGTTTAAACTTTTTTACCAAAGGCTCTCTATATGGTTGCATCACAAAGATAAGTTTTATCCTCTTCTCCTTGAGCTTTTTTGCAATCTCATCTAATGCTCTAAAGGCGTAATCTGACTCTCTATCGCTATGTGGATTTTCCCATCTCGATTTTATAATATCATCTCCATATATCCCTAAGGGTACACTTCCTGTCTTATCAAATCCTAAATATGTAAACTGATTACTATTTTGATGCTCTCTACCCCAACTCCACTGCCTCTTTATACAGAAGAAGATATTTTGACACGACCTAAAGTAGAAGGAGGTCATATCTTTTATAGATAGATTGCCAGATATGTAATCTATAATAAATCTACTATCAAAATCTTTTAACCTCCCTGCATAGGCAAAATCTGAAAATTGAGCAGAGTATATAACCCTTTTCAGATTTGGAAATAGAGGAGTCAACTCTAATACCTGCTCTATCTGTGGTGAGGTAGCCTCATATACAGATAGATTTAAGACTCCATCTATAATCTTAGAACTCTTCTCTAAAACTTCACCTGCTACATTATTTAATCCAATAGATGAACCTACAATAATAGTATCTACCCTATCTCTATCTACCCTATTTTTAATAAATCCTATCTTTGCATCGAGAGATATTCTATTGGTAATCGGTATAGGGTAGTTCTGAATAAAAAAGTAGGAGTATATAACAGCTCCAAAAATAGTTGTTAAAAACATTGAAATAAGTACCTTTGTGTAGCTTTCATATCTTAATATCATCTAATCTCCTAAAAGTTAAAATATATAAATTCACTCTTTCGATAGAGGATAAATATGCTCATTAAAGATAGTAGTGTCCATATCATATATAGTGGTGTTGGGCGAAATAATCTCTTTAACTCCATTGAGTTTTTAAGAGCTAGAATAGCTATAAATCCACCAAATAGATATATTATAATCTCTGGTGAACTATGAAATATACCACTCCATTTTCCAAACTCTATAGGTAGAGAGTTGAGCTTTGAAGATAGAGCCGTTGGGAGGATAATAGCCCCAAAGAACATTCCATCTAACACCTTAATAGCATCACCCCACTCTTTAGCCCTAAAGAATACCCACGATATATTTATAAAATTAAATGTTATAATCCACGCCAATATAGAGTTCATCTTAAAGCCCATATTTTGCCAAAATCTATGTATAGCTAAAGCTCCACCATGCATCGCACCCCAAAATATAAATGTCCAACCTGCACCGTGCCAGACTCCACCAAGTAGAAAAGTTATAAATAGATTTAGGTATGTTCTAACCTCACCCTCTCTATTTCCTCCTAGTGGAATATATAGGTATCTCTTTAGAAAATCAGATAGTGTAATATGCCATCTTCTCCAAAAATCTTGAATTGATGTAGCCTTATATGGGGAGTTAAAGTTCTTTGGTAGATTTATATTAAATAGCAGAGCGATACCTATTGCCATATCTGTATATCCACTAAAATCAAAATAGAGTTGAAAGGTATAACTTAAAGATGTAATCCACCCCTCTACCATATTGAGGCTAGTGGCTACATCAAAACCTTGAGTCGCCCAGATTGCAAAACTATCTGCAATAGCCACCTTTTTAAAGAGTCCAATGGAGAATATAAATAGCCCTAAAGAGATATTTTTATAGCTCTTAACCATATTTTTAGAGCTATTAAACTGTGGCATCATATCGGCGTGGTGGACTATTGGACCTGCTATAAGTTGGGGAAAAAATGTTACAAATAGGGTATAATCTAAAAAGCTATACTCTTTCGTCTCACCTCTATAACTATCTACAAGATATGCAATCTGTTGAAATGTATAGAAGCTAATTGCTAGAGGTAGAGCCAGATGTAGCAGAGAGATATTTTTATCTAATGCTAGATTTATATTCTCTATAAAAAAGTCCATATATTTAAAGTATCCCAAGAGTCCAAGGTTAAAGATAACTCCAATAGAGAGAAGATATTTTTTATTATAGATATACTCTCCGACAAAGAAGTTAAAAACTAATGATATAAGAATTAGAGGGAGATATGATATATTCCACCAGCTATAGAAAAATAGAGATGAGAGTATCAGAAAGGCTTTTGATAGAGTTATTAATCTCTTTGAATTGAGGTAAAAATAGATAAAAAATGTAATAGGTAAAAAGATAAATATAAATTCATAAGAGTTAAATAACACGCCATAGTACCTTATTTTAGTGAGATTTATTTTAAGAGAGTATAATATATCTAAAAATTGCTTTTGAGAAGATTTTAGAAAAAAAGGGGAGAGATAATGTTAAAAAAAATCTCTATACTATTATGTGGATTTACACTTTTATCTACAGCAAATCCAGTTAGAATTATGCCTTTAGGAGACTCTATAACTTATGAAAATCACTTTTCAGACTTGAGTCACCCTAGACCTATCGGTGTAAGAAGTGCCTATCGTAACTATCTATGGTATAAGTTAAGAGATTTCAACTATGAGGCTAATTTTGTAGGTTCACAAGTTGCAGGACAGGATATAGAGCCATCTTTTGACCCAGATAATGAGGGACACCCAAGCTGGACAAGCTATGATATATCAGAGAGAGTTTATGGTTGGGTTAAGAGTAGTAAACCAGATATTATTCTGCTTCATATCGGCTCGAATGATTGGGATAGTAGTGTGAGTGGTGTAGAGACCATCTTAGCAAGAATTAATAGTGCAGGGAGAGATAACGGTAAGCATATTAAAACTATTGTAGCACTGATATTGGATAGAGCTCACCACGAAGAGTGGATTTTAAGATTTAATAATAATCTCCGTTCTTTAGTATCTAAACATAAACAAAATGGTGAAGATGTAGTTTTAGTAAATATGTATAGTGGTGCAAAGATAAACTATAGAGAGGATATGTCAGATAATACCCACCCAAATGATGTTGGGTATGAGAAGATGGCAAATATCTGGTTTAGTGCAATTACAGGTGTACCACCTCCAAAAAAGATGTATAGCCAAGAGCCTGATGAGGTTGAACCACTACCACCAGAGGAGATAGACCCACTATACAGTTTTCCAGCTACTTTAGTAGATGAGAGCTTTATCACATCTATAGATGTAAATGAGACATCAAGAGTGGTAACATTTACAACACATCTACCAGATATAGGAGTGACATTTTAGATGAGAAATTTATTAAAAATAATACCAATACTACTCTTAATCGGTTGTGGTGGAGGCTCTTCCTCCTCTACTATTATAGATGATACTAATCCTACAGAGATATATGAAATATCTATGGAGTTATATAAGCCTTATGTGGTCACTACAGGAGATAAGGTAGTTAAAAAAACCGAAGATGCTCATATAAAAATCATTCACATTGAGAGTGAGAGGAACTCTACAGTTGAACTTATAGATGGTGAGGCAAACCTAATATATCTAACGCCTATTATTATTGAAAATAATAGTACAGAAGAGGAGAGTGAGGAGAAGGATAGAGAGGATAGTATCTTTTAAGAGGTAGAGCAATATGCTCTATCTTATCCCCTTTAATCCACCATTATGCTCTATCTGTGACATCATACTCTCCATCTTTTTCATTCCACCTTTTCCAGAAAATCGTTTAGCCATCTTAGATGCACTCTTAAACTGTTTTAATATACGATTTACATGCTGTTGCTCTAGCCCAGAACCTGCTGCTATTCTTCTCTTTCTACTATTTGTTAGTAATGATGGCTCTTCTCTCTCTTTTGGTGTCATTGATGATATTAGGGCTTTTATATATTTAACCTCATCAGAGTTATCTAAATCCATATCCCCAAGCTGTTTTGCCATATTTCCCATACCTGGTATCATTCCAAGTAGAGATTTCATAGAACCCAACTTCTTCATCTGCTCCATCTGTGCCAAGAAGTCATTGAAGCTAAATTGACCCTTTTTAATCTTCTGATTTAATCTCTTAGCCTCTTTCTCATCAATTACAGATGCTGTCTTTTCGGCTAACCCCTCAATATCTCCAGCACCCATTAATCTTCCAACAATTCTCTCTGGAATAAACTGCTCTAAATCTGGCATCTTCTCACCAGCTCCGATAAATCTTAGAGGAGCTCCAACCTGTTTAGAGATACCTAAAGATATACCACCTTTACCATCACCATCAAATTTACTAAGTACAACACCCGTAATACCTATTTTGTCTTTAAATGTTTGTGCTGTTTTAACTGCATCTTGTCCAGTCATTGCATCAGCCACATAGAATAGCTCATCAGGATTAGCTACCTTTTTGACCTCTGCCAACTCATCCATCAACTCCTCATCAATAGCCAAACGACCAGCAGTATCTATTAAGACAACATCATATAACTCTTTTTTTGCTCTCTCTAGTGCCACCTTTACAATCTCTGTCGGTTTAGCACTCTCATCAGATACAAGAGTTACATCTATCTGTGTACAGATTTGATTTAACTGCTCAACTGCAGCTAACCTCTGAAGGTCTCCTGCCACAACCATAACTTTTTTCTTCTTCTGCTCTTTAAGGAAGTATGCCAATTTACCAGTTGTTGTAGTTTTACCAGAACCTTGAAGCCCTATCATTAAGACTACAGTTGGTGGTTTTGATGCAAATACAAACCCTTGATTTCCTTGAATTGTAAGAGTATTAGTTAACTCTGCGTGTAGAGCTCTTAAAAAGTTATCTTTACCGATACCCATTCTTCTTGTTTCGTGTTCAACAGTTGTAATTAACTCTTTTACCACTTTATGGTGAACATCTGCCTTTAATAGCGATTTTTTTAACTCTGTTGTCGCTCTCTTTAGTGCCTTATCATCGTCTCTAAAACGAATTTTACCAATGGCATTTTTAAAACTATCTGTTAATGTATCAAACATATTTTCTCCTAGAGGTTATATAGTGCGTAGATAAAGGTATTCTATCAGAAGAAAAAGAAAAAATCAAGGCTAAAACCTGCTATAATAACACTCTTACTACTAAGGAGTTAATTATGTCTATTAATACCATATCTCATCTACTAAATAGAGCTACTATCTTATCACCCAATAAAATAGCTTTAATAGATGGATATAAGAGATATACCTATTTAGAGTTAAAAGATGAGGTGGATAGAGTTGCAGAGTATCTGGATACCCTCTCTCTACCCAAGGGTAGTAGAGTTGGAATATATTCAAATAAGAGCTCTTCACAAGTTGTAGCAATCTTAGCAATATTATCTACAAACTATATGTTAGTACCAATTACACGACTTCTAAAACCTCATCAAGTTAAACATATTATTGATGATTGTAATATTAGATGTATGATTACCGATAACTCTAAAATATCTCTCCTTAAAAATATTAATTTTGAGGGTAAGATAATATCTTATGATAATCACATAGATAGTAATGTCTCATTTAGTGAGATTTTCAAGTTCTACACTGGAGATATTAAATCTACTCTATATGGACATAGCAGTGCTGTTATCACATATAGTTTTGGTTCACAAGGCGACCCAAAAGGTGTAGTGATTGACCATAGAGCATTAATTGATGGTGCTAGGGTGGTTAGTAACTATTTAGATATTCAAGAGAATGATATTATATCTGGAGTTCTATCTTTCAATTTAGATTATGGGTTAAATCAGATATTCTCATCTCTATATATGGGGGCAACTCTTATAATTCATAGATTTCTACTCCCATCTGATTTTTTTACACATCTTATAAATGATAAGATAACTATCTTACCTCTAATGCCTATACATATAACAGAGACATTTAGTGAAGACCCCCATAAGATACCATCACCAGAACACTTTAAAAATCTTAAAACCATAACATCATCAGGAGGAAATATAACCCCTATAATGTTAGAGAATATAGAGAAACACTTTAAATATAGCAAGTTTTACGCTATGCACGGATTAACAGAGGCATTTCGCTCTACATATCTTGAACCATCTCAACTTAAGATTAGACCAACATCAATAGGAAAGGCGATACCTGATGTAGAGTTATATATAATAGATGCAGATGGTAACCAGTGTAAAAGTGGTGAGATTGGAGAGCTTATACATAGAGGAGCTTGTATATATAAGGGTTATTGGAATGATAGAGAGGAGACAACCAAACGGTTTAAATCTATCAAAATATTAGATAAAGTTATAGAGCCAGAGGGTGAATTAACAGATGAGATTGTCATAGCTAGTGGTGATTTTGTATATGCAGATGAGGAGGGTTATATCCATTTTATATCAAGAGCTGATGATATGATAAAGACAAGAGGATATAGAGTTAACCCCTATGAGATAGAGAAAGTTATAGATACTCACATTATTAATATAACCTCAAGAGTCATATTCTCTATTCCAAATGATGATATAGAGGAGGAGATTATTTTAGTATATAGTGCAGAGAATAGATTATCAAAGAATGAGATAATTTTAGAGTTAAAGAGACATCTTCCACACTATATGATACCAGAGCAGATTGAATATAGAGAGATAATGCCTCTAAAGTCTCTTCACGAAAGAGAGCCTGATAGAGATATAGTTAAAAATGAATTTTTAGAGAGTAGGAGAGAGAGTTGAAAAGAGTAGCCGTACTATTTAGTGGAGCAGGTAGTAATTTAAAATATATATTAGATAATATTCACCAAAAAGAGATAGAGGTTGTTGTAGCAATCACAAATAATCCCAATGCAGGAGGGATAATATTTGCAAATGAGTATAATATACCTCTATATATACTAGACTCTAAACTATTTAAAGATAGAGAGAAATTTGATGCTAAAATCGTCAAAAAGCTAGAGGAGTATAACCCTGATTTAACAGTTCTAGCAGGATTTATGCGTATCTTAACCCCTATATTTACAGATAATATAAAAGCGATAAACCTTCACCCCTCTCTACTACCAAAACATAAAGGTATAAAAGCAATAGAGAGAAGCTATGAGGATAGTAGCCAATTTGGAGGTGTAACTCTCCATTGGGTCACAAGTGAACTAGATGGAGGAGAGATAATTTTACAAAAAGAGGTAGATAAGAGCAATTTATCATTCAAGGAATATGAGAGTAGAGTAAAAACTATAGAGAAGATAGCATTAGTTGAGGGGATATTAGATACAACAAAAGATTGGAGATGATATATATGAGAGAGGGTGATAATCGGAAAAGATTACGAAAGATACTAAAAGAGATATTCCAACTTGACCAGAGTGATTTGGATTTTGGGATTTATCGTATTATGAATAGTAAGAGCAGAGAGATAAATGAGTTCTTAGATAAAGAGTTAATATCTAGTGTAGTAAGTGCTTTTAGCTCAAATAATAACAGCTCAATAGAAAAAGAGTTAAATGAGCTTATTAAAACATTAACAGATGCAGGTATGAATGCTGATGATAGTCCAAAGGTGCAAGAGTTAAAAGATACTTTATCCTCCACTACATCCTCCTCATATTTTGAATACAAAATAGCCAAAGCACACGAATTCCCAAAAGAGATAGAAGTTGAAAAATGGCATTTAGAGACCTTAGCACCAACAGAGAAAAATAAAAAAAGAACTATATTTGAAAAGCATTTAAAAAGTTATACAAGTAGAAATAGTTTTGATTACTTTATACATAAAGATTTAGGTGGTTTTTTTGAGTAGAGAGTTAGATTTTTATATCAAAAATGAGATACTATTTTTAGATGATATTATGGACAGTCCTATAAAATATGATGAGGTTATGGGTAAGATTAAAATCTTCAAAGAGGTAGCACAAAAAATCATAGCATTTCTCACTCAACTTGAAGAGCTACAAAAGAAGTTATGGGAGAAGAAAAAGTTTATTATAGAGACTAACTACTGTATCACACTTGATAAGATTGATGAGAAATATTATAACGAGATATTTAGCAACAAAGAGCAGTTAAAAGAGTGGAAAAATCTATTCGGAGATGAGGCTTTAGCCTCATTAGGTGAGACTAAAGTCTCACTTCCAAATGATTTAAAATATCTTCTATTAGACACTAAGTTTTTTGATATAGAATTTAAATATAAACTTCTAAGTAAATTTAATAATCTTGATGAAGAGATAGATGGAGTGCTTATCAATAGTAAAAACTTTGGAGCATTAAATTTACTTCAAAGTAGATACAGAGAGCAGATAAAGACAGTTTATATTGACCCACCATATAATACAGGAAATGATGGTTTTTTATATAATGACAGTTATCAACATAGTTCTTGGATGAGTTTTATGTATGATAGATTGGCTTTAGGTAGAGAGTTGATGAGTGATGATGGAGTTATATTTAGTAGTATTGATGATATTGAACAAAATAATTTGAAAATATTAAAAGATAGTATTTTTGGGAAAGAAAATTTTGTTTCCACTATGATTAGAGAGAATAAAGCTGGTAGTGGACACGATAGCAAAACATTAACAATTGAATATGATTATATTCAATTATTTTCTAAGAATTTTTCAAAATTAAATTTTAATCGTAAAGTTATCGATGTTGAAAATGATAGTAAATATAAGTTTTCTGATAGTCATTTAGAGTTAAGAGGAAAATATTATTTAAGAGATTTAGATTATAAAGGTAGTTATTCAAAATCAAGTGATTACTCAATAGAATTGCCGTCAGGAAAAGTTATATATTCTGGTGGAAAATTTGGTCCTCCAAATACTTGGAGATGGGGAAAAAAGAAATTTAATTGGGGAATTGAAAATGATTATATTGTCTTAGATGATGATAAAGAAAAAGCATATATAAAACAATATCAATTCGTTGATAATGAAGGAAACTTTTACCAGAGAACCGTTCCTTTTCGTGCTTTAACAAAATTTATGAATGGAAAAGGAAGTCAAGAAGTTGATAATATATTTGGAGAAAAATCATTTAGTTTTCCAAAATCAACAGAAATGATTAGTTATTTAATAAACATAAATTCTAACAGTGAAACTATTATACTTGATTTTTTCGCAGGTTCAGGAACGACAGGACACGGTGTTATTAACTTAAATCGTGAAGATAAAGGAAAAAGAAAATATATCTTAGTTGAGATGGGAGAGTATTTTGACACTGTTACAAAACCACGAATAGAAAAGGTAATATATTCTGATAGTTGGAAAGATGGTAAACCAACTACTAAAAATGGTATATCTCAAATTTTTAAATACTTCAAACTTGAAAGCTATGAAGATACTCTAAATAATCTTGAATTTAAAAAAACAGAAGAACAACAGAAAGCATTTGATTTTCATCCACAAGCAAAAGAGGATTATATAATAAATTACTCTTTAGATGTAGAGAGCCAAAGCTCACTTTTAAATATAGATAGTTTTAAAACTCCATTTAACTATAAACTCAAAATTGCCTCTTCGAGTGTAGGAGAGACTAAAGATACCAATATTGACCTTGTG
>Ga0256913_10001108_pt1 | contig 13962 bp, 9 predicted proteins | sample Axial_MatmetaG_FD_185970 | JGI IMG/M metagenome (GOLD analysis project Ga0256913, IMG submission 185970) | Deep-sea worm associated microbial mat communities from Axial Seamount, Juan de Fuca Ridge, Pacific Ocean - Axial_Mat | ecosystem: Environmental > Aquatic > Marine > Oceanic > Microbial...
TAACTGATGTACTTAAAAAACTTAAATTTATAAATGACCCCATACCTAACACCCCAATAATAGAGTTTTCATTTGAGGGTGATTATTATTACATAGGTGAGAATTTTTTAGAGCAAGAGTTTCAGGATTATGTTTCAATACAAACAATCATAGCAGAACATGAAGATAATATATGGAAAGCCACACCACATATTTTAGCAATAATGGCTAAAAAAGAGGGTGAGAGTTTAGATGATTATAATGTTAATGAACGAGCAGAGAAGTTTAAGAAATTACCTTTAAATATAGTTAACGGAGTTAACACTTTTTTTTTGAGCAATTTAATTGGATCAAAAATCTATACCCAGTTATATTCAAAAGAGACAGTATCAAAATTAGTGGAAGGAAAAGAAAAAGAATTGAACAATTCAATAAACAAATTGGAACAGCAACGTGGTGGGAAGTGGTATACTCGATTGCTGGATACGATCTTTATAAAGTTGATAAAATCCTCAAAAAAAGGGTTGGTGAAGTATTACAATTCTACTCTGTCAAAATCCTTAAAGATGAATTAACTGACGACCTGCAGGAAATAAGTTATGATGAAGCGAAAAATAAACAGAAATAGTTATATATAAAAATATAAGCAATGAATTTATCAGGATTAAAATCTTTAATTAAAAATATAGCAGATGCCCATATTGAAATAAAAGCATTTCAATTAGGTGAGGATTTTGAAGTAGCAACAAGTAAATCATCTGAACGTTATCCAGTAGTATGGTTAGAATTACCTGTATATATTAATTATCTACCAAATAAGAAAGTATTTTCATTTGCCTTAGATGTTTTAGATTTAGGTAAAGAAGATGATGTAAATGAGAACTATGATACTATTTCAAGAATGGAAGTTTTTGGGGATCAAATAAGTCAAAAGTTAAAACAAGATAAACAAGTTGCTATTGTCGATGTTGTTAATGCTATTACATTAAGAAACTTTTCAGATGATTTACTTTCAGGGGTGAGAATGGAAATGGAAGTAACTGTAAACAGGGAATGTGATATAGATGATTGGTTCGATATGATAACATAAATTTTAAATAAAAATGTTAACACAAGATTTAAATAATACCTTAGAAGCATTTGAAAAGGATTTGGCTATTGCTATTAAAAAACTTTTAATTAAAAAAAAAGTAGATGAAGATAGTAATTTAGTTAAGTCAGTTAGTGTTGAGTTTGATGAACAAAAAGATATATTCAACATTATAGCCAATGATTATTTTTATTATGTTTCAGAGGGTAGAAAACCTAAAGCAAGAAAAGTACCCATAGCAGATTTAATAGATTGGATAAAAAGAAAGAACATTCCAACAAGAGGTAATACCATAAATCAAACTGCATTTGCTATTCAACAAGCAATATATAAAAATGGTATCAAAGGAAAAAAATATGTAGATACGACAATAGATATAACAACTGATATGGTAAATGATTACACTATTGACCAACTTGTTAAAATGATTGTGGATGATATAGTTAAGACCTTTGATTAAAAATAATATGAATTTTAATATAAAAAAAATATGGCTACTTACACATATAAATACTGTGACGGTAACACAACAAAAGAAGTAACAGTAACCTTAACAGTTGGTAGTAATGGGTGTAATTATAATGTTCATAGTGGAACTTATGAAAATGGGTGTACTTATGATAGTAAATCATCTGAATTAACAGCAACATTAAGTGAAACTATTACAGAATCAATAAAAATATACTATACTTATGATTGGGTACAGGATGAGATGATTGATAACCACTCATACCATGATGAGGGTACAGGACAATCTTATATAATAATACCTGCTGGTACGACAACTGCAATTAAACATGACGAATGTTATTATTATGAGGAGTGTGATCAAACAAATCAGGGTGGTGATGAAGATCCTGTTTTAAGAGAAGTAGATAAAAACACCACAACAATAACACATGATAATTATGAGTTAGCACCACAACCCTCAATACCTATTTGTGATGATAATAGTAGTTGTAGTATTGATATAACATCTTATGTAACCACCCCACCAACAAACAGAGGTGCTAATGATGGGATAATAGAAATAAATGTTTCAGGTGCAACCAATACAACTGTAACTTATAAAATTAACGGTTATGTGGATAGTCAGGATGATACAGATGTAACCTATCATAAATATACAGGGTTAACAGGTGCAGAGGTTTATACTATATTGGTAGAAGATGGAAATTGTTTTACACAAAAGGATATATTTTTAGAAGAAGGTGATTTCAGAACAGGGGATTTTGATGTGTTTGAACCGTCAATACTTACAGCAAGTGAGAACCCTATTTTATTAACATTAAGAACAGCAATAAATAATCATTCACCTCAATCTGCTTTAATTAAATTTACAATTAATGATCAGATTAATAATGATGATACAATAACTATTGATTTAGAATACCCAACAGTTTATTCGGTTACATTTACAGCAAAAGATTATCCTGATAATAATACATATTTTTTAACAACAGTATTAAGAAATGAGGATGGTGATTTAGTTGGTAGCAATACAGTAGAAGAAATTGCGGTATCATTAGCACAAGTATTACAAAAAGACCCTAACATAAGCAGGTATTATTCTGTTAAAGTAGATGGTGCTGATGTGTATATGATAAGTTATGAGATGAACAATAATTTATCATTAATTGAAGATTTTAATTTATTTATTAATTCAAATGGTATAACAGTTTATACAGAACAAGGGGTTACACAATACGATGGACAGTTGGTAGCCAATTACAATTTATATACTGATATATATGTTAATGATGCTGATGAATTAGGTGACCCTGATGATCCATTACATTATAAATTGGGAAGTAGTTTAGTATTACCATACAGTCAGGATAATATACATAAGTTTGATTTATCAGGTATATTAAAATCTTATTTAAAAATACCAAAGATTAATTTTAATATGTCAGGTTCAACAGTTATCCCTGATGTAGCAGTTTCATATTATGTTGACTATGGTGAGATGTACCCGTTAATTAAAAACTCAAATACATTAAAGAAAAGACAGAAGGGGCAAACAGATGTTAAATGGGTTTTAAATGCAGCATTGCCTTATACTTATGCTAATGACTTAACAAATTATTTACCGACAGGTGCAACAGTACAGAGAAGGTTTTTAACTAATTCACCAAACCCAAAATTAGTACAAAGGTACAGTAATGAGTATTTATATTTTGCATTAAGAAAAGATCATAACTCACCTGTTAAATTATATGGTGATATATATTTTTATGATGGTTCTGAAACATTGGATGTTGAATTAACAACAATAATACCAGGCACAACAAATATAGGGGGGGTTTATTTAATACCTGCTGGTTATAATAATCTTAATTTAAGTTTTTATGAAGATACAGGAAAGAAAATAAGAACATTAAAATTAAAGGTTAAAGATGATATAGGTAATCAGTTATCAGATATAAAAGAGTACAGATATAATATAGATGATATGCCAAGAAAATTTGGTGTAGCATTTTTAAATCAATTAGGTATGTATGATATATTTGATTTTAAAGGTGAAACTGTATCAACAATAACAAGAAGCACAAGTAAGTATGAAACCCCAAGAGAGATACAATATAATGGCGCATCACCAAGAGGTTTTATAAGTAATGGATATAGTACAGTTGATAATGTAAAAACTTATACAGTTAATACAGGGTGGATAGACAGAGAACATTTTGATTGGTTAATAGAAATGTTATCCTCAACAAGGATATATTGTTATACATTAAATCATCAACCCTATTTATTAGTGACAACAGTAGATTATAAAGGATCAAGCAATGATGATATGTTTTCAATTACAATAACATTTACAGAAACAACATCTGAAAATAATGTTAAATTATAAAATAAGAAAATGAAACATAGATTAAAAATAATAATCAATAATATAGAGGCAGATTATGTAAGTGCATCTGATTTAAATTTAACATTCAACAGATATGTTGATGATTTCAGGGATTTATCAAAAAGGTTTGGTGAGTTTAGTTATGAATTTACATTACCTGATACAAAGAAAAACAATTTAATTTTTAAACATGCGAACGTTAAGGGAAGGAGAAACATATTCTCAAAAAATAAAAATCTGGAATGTAAGATATATGATAACGACAACATCATACTGGAAGGATCATTATCTCTTACTAAAGTATCACCCAATTCTTTTGGATGTGTCTTATTTTCTAAATTAAAAACTTTTAATGATGATATACAAGACAAAAGTTTAAGAGATTTAAATTTAGGGATAATAGATAATTTCACATACGAAGAATATATTGTTAATCATATTGAAGATGATAATAAAAATAGTGATGATACAATATGGCAATTTCCATTAGTTTATTATGGAACATATTTCACCCCTGCTGCAACTTATTCAGGTAAGACAGATTATCAGGGTAGAGAAATAACAGCAGAGGATTTACCATATCAATTATATTATTATTTATTTAATTCAGTTGATGGTAATGAAGATAATAGATTTTATCATCACCAAATACCCCCTGCATTTTATATTGTGAGAATAATGAAACAAATCTTTAATGATGCAGGTTGGAAGTTATCAGGACAGTTCTTTGATGATGAAAATATAAAAAGGATAGTTATGTTGTATGCAGGTGATAATGATATATATGACCAAGCAACAGGGCAGGAGAGTGGAAGTACGGCAGAGGTATTAACAATAGCAAAACTATTACCTGACCTGACACAAACAGATTTTGTATCAGGTATAATAAATATGTTTAATTTATATTTCACTATTGATGCAGTTAATAAAGTAATAACCTTTGAAACGTACAATACTTTCTTTTCAGACACTTACAATCCCTATGATATAAGTGATAAGGGTAGTTTAGAATTTACTATTCCAACTGACCCTGATCCCTCAATTAGGTTTGCAGATAGTTTAAATAAGAATATACAAGGGGATAATTATGTATTTACAGGAACAACAAATTATGATAGTACAAATTATATTAAAAGTGATAATGTTTTATACGATAGTTTTTTTAATTATGTAGGTACAAGTGAAAAGGAAATTAAATTACCTTTTGCTGAACCAACAATGAAAAGAACATTGATATGGAATGATGTTAATGTTAATGGTATAACAACAAATCATGGTGCAACCACAATGACACAACCATTAATGAGTAAACAATCACCAACAGAGGATAACAACAGTAAATTCAATAAAAAACCTGAACACACATATTTATATAATACAGAGGACACAATAAAACACCAGGGAAAACCAATGTTAATGTATTATTATGGTATGAGTGGTGATGATGATAATTATATAAATATATATTACAACTCAACATTACATAGGGTTAGATTAGGAATATGTTCACCCTTTCAACTATTGAAAGATTATACAAAAGTTGAGGATTATTTAAATAACCCAAAAGGTATTGACAATAAATTAATACAAGCAAATTATCTTTATTCAACTTATAAAACTTTAAATAAAAATAATGAACCTGCTGATTTTTCATTGGTGTTCGATAAGGGAAGGGGTTTACATAAAACATTATTTACTAAATTTTATGAATTAAAAAATAATAGGTATTTAAATAATGAGATACTTTCAGGTAGTATTAAAATGACAATCATTGATTGGAATGAAATGCAAATTAACAGACCTGTTAAATTTAATGATGAAATTTATCATATTATCTCAATACAAGGTTTCAATCCAATAACTGAAACTGCAACAATAACATTAGTAAAAGACTAATACTCAATAAGATGGCTTATAAAAAAACGGGAATTGTTGATATAAAAGTCGAAGGACTTAACACCATACAACAATTAGAAGAATATATAGAAAATGTAAACAACGAATTAAAAGACGTTGATATAAATAGTCAGGCATTTGATGATTTAAGTGCAAAGTCGTCAGCAGCAGCATCTAAATTAAAAGCAGTAGAAACAAATTTAGAAGCAGTAACCTCAACTGAAAAAGCAGAGGGATTATTTAAATTAGGTGAAGGTATTGCAGGTATGTTAACAGGTATACAAGGCTTAACTATTGCTTTTGGTGAGAACAATAAAGAGATGGAAGAAACCATTAGAAAGGTTGGTGGTTTATTATTGGCTATGGACGGTTTAAGAAAACTTACTGAAGCATTTTCAGCAGAGAATGTTAAGAAACTTAAAGCATTAGGTAGGGGATTTACAGCACTTACAAGAACTGTTAAGACTGCTTCTAAGGGTATGAAGATTGCTATGGCATCAACTGGTATTGGTTTATTAATAGTGGCTGTAGGATTACTTGCTGAGAATTGGGATAAGGTTTCAGAGGCTATATTTGGTTCAGGTGAAATGTCTAAAGAGACGTTAGAGGAAATGGATAAAAATCTTAATGATGTGTTAGATACTCAAAAAGAACTTGCTGAATATATTGGTGATGATGCTAAAAAAAGAGAGATTGAATTAACTAAATTATTTAGTGAATACAGTAAATTAGATGATAATTTAATTAAAAGTAAAAAGGATTTAAAAAAAGCAACAGAAGATTTAAAAAAATCAGAAGATTCTTACAATTTAGCAGTAAAAAGTGGAAATGGTTTAGGTATAATGTATTTAGCAAATAAACAGAAAAAACTTAAAGAAGAAATTGCTTTAAAAGAAACTGTTGTTGCTAAAGATGAGGAAGAACTTAAATTAATAAAAGCAAAATTAAATTATGTAGAAAAATTATATAATAATCAAAAGGAGATTACAGGGTTAATAGAATCAGAGGATGATTTAAAAAATACACTTACAATAGTAGAGAGTATTAATTATACAACAGATAAACAATATAAACTTAAATTAAAATTATTAGAAGTTGAAAAAGAGTTAGCAATATGGAATGCTAAAACAGAAGAAGAAGCAGATAAAATTACTAAAAAATATAATGCTCAAATAACTGCTATGAATAATACTTATCATACATGGTTAACTGACACTAAAGAAACAATGTCTCAACTTAATGATGAGTATGAAAAATTAGCCAACACCCCTTTGTTTGATAAATTAGCATATGATTACAAATCAATTAATGATGCTTTTGTAAAAATAAATGATGATTTACAAGTTTTAAACAGGGAGATAGGTTTATTTAATAATGAATTAAATGAAAACTTTAAAATTTTAGATTTTGGTTCTAAAAAATTAGAGATGTATGGTAGTTATTTTGATGAGGATGTTTTTAAAAAATATGCTGATAGTATTAATATATCTGCTGAAGGATTAAATAAATTAACTTATAAACAACAAGCATATTTTAAAACAGAGTTATTATTTTTAGAACAAACAAAAAAATCTTATGAGGATAAATTAGTAAGTTTAAAAAATGGTTATAATAATGTTTTAGAAAATCAAAGAAATTATATTTCAGATTTAAAAGCAGAGGGTGAGGCAATAAATAAGAATGTTGTAACCATATCTAATAAAATAGCAAAACTTGAAGAAGAAAAGAAATCTGCTAATTTAGAAAAACAAGTAGTTATTCAAGAAAAAATTAATAGTTTATATAAGGATCAGGGTGAATTAATTAAACAAAGAACTGAACTTGATGTTGAAATACAAACTGTTAATAGTGAAATAGATCATACTTTAACACAACAAAAAAATGATTTAAAAGACATTGAAAATAATATAGTTAGTGTAGGGAATGAACAAGATAGATTAAATAATAAAATTAAAGAAGCATCAACATTATACAGTAAGATGCAAACCTTCATTCAGGATTATAATGAAGAACTTAATACTGGTATTCAAATCTTTGATCAATCAATGGAACTTGCTGCTACTATTTATGAGAGACAAGCAGAGATGTATAACAGAGAGGCTGATGATATACAACGTAGATTAGATAAGGCTAAAGAAGATTTAGATGATTATAAAAACAAGTCATTAGATTTTGAAGCATTATTAAAAGATGCTAATGGTGAGAGATACGATGAACTCAAAGCCCAGGAAGCAGAATACCAACAAGGTTTAAAGGATAGAGAAAAAGTAATGGATGAATTAGCAAAACAAGAGGGTGAGTTGAGATATAAAGCAGATGTTGCTGAATGGAAAGCGGCTAAATGGAGAAAAGGTCAAGCCATTATAGATTCGTTAATACAAACCACATTAGCAGTTATAGAAGCATTACCAAACATTCCATTATCAATAGGTGTAGGTATTTTAGGTGCTTTAGGTACTGCAACAATAGTAGCACAGCCTGTACCCCCAAAACCTAATAAAGATGATTATTTTTATGAAGGGGGTTATACAGGTATTGGTGGTAAATACCAAGAAGCAGGTGTTGTTCATAAAGGTGAGTATGTAGTACCACAAGAAATTTTATCATCTGATGAGGGTGGTATGCTTGTTTCTGTTTTAGAAAATATGAGAAAAGATATGAAAGGTTTTGCTGATGGTGGGTATTCACAACAACCTGCAACACAAACTTCAACATCTATACTTATAGATTATGATTTACTTGCAAATAAAATAGCAAGTGAGTTTACTAAATTACCAAACCCACAGGTTTCTGTTGTTGAAATAGCAAATAAACAACAACAAGTCTCTGTAATAGAACAGAGTAGCAGTTTATAAATTAAAAATATAACATTTAAGTAGTTATATATTAAATAATAATAAGAATTTTTAAATAAAAATAATATGCCAAAAAAAATATATGAATTTGTCATAGATGAAGATAATCCTGATTTAGGGTTAACAGGTATAAGTTTAGTAGAAAACCCTGCAATGGAAAGTGGTTTTGTAGCATTTAATAAAACAAGAAAAAAGTTTATTAAATTACAGAGTGATGAGGGTGATTATAAACAAATAGTTGGTGGGTTGGCTTTAATACCTGACCGTTTAATTTTTAGGGTTTCTGCAAGTGGTGAGGAATACTATGGTTATTTTACCCAAGAAACAATAGAGAAATTAAGAAACAAATTTCACAAAGATTTAAATTTAAATAATGTGAATTTAGAACATGATCCTGACAAACCTGTTCCTGCTTATTTAGTTGAAAGTTATTTGTTAGATACAGATGACAGAGTAAATGAAATTAAAAATAAAGGAATAGAAGAAGCAACATTAGGTGCATGGTACACTGCTTATAAAATTGAAGATGAAGAATTATTTAAGAAAGTGTTGGATGGGGATGTAACAGGGTTTTCAATAGAAGCGTATTTAGACAGAGAATTTACAAACGAAGCATTAAAAAAATTAAATGATGATAAAAATATAAACGATATGAAAAAAAGTTTAGTAGAAAAATTAAAAGAAAAAATGAACGAATTACTTGAAGAAGTAATTGAACAAGAAGATGAAAATAATGAACCTGTTGGTTTTGAAAGTGCCTTAGTGCCTGATGAAGGATTTACAATTAACTGGACTGCTGTTGGTGAGGCTGTTACTAAAACATACACCAATGAGAGTGATGAAGAAGTAACTGAACCTGTTGGTCAGGGTGAATTTGTTATTGAAGATGGTAGAACTATTGTTGTTGATGAGAACTCAAATCTTATTGAGATTAGAGATGCTGAAACACAAGAGAATGAAGAAGAAACTATGAGTGAAGAAGATAAGTCAGTTGATAAAACTGATAATGGTGAGGATAATGAAAACAGGGGAACTGATAAAACTGATGTATTTAGTGGTGATACTGAAACCTCTGACATGGATAAAAAAATAGTTGACCTGTTAGATTTAACAGTTGATAGTGAATACTATTTATATATTTCTGTTAAAGATGGTCAGGTTCAGTATGGTGATTTACAATCATACAAACAACTTCGTTTAACTAAAGAGGTTGAAGATGAGATTGAAACTTTAAATAAGAAAATCAAAGAACTTGAAGAAAAATTGGAAGAACCTATTTCAGACCCAAAATTAGGGGATGAGAAAAAAGATGAAGTAGATGAAAGTAAATTATCAACTTATGAAAAAGTGGCTCGTAGAAAAGGTTTACCAATCTACTAAATGTGTTTCCAAATTTTTCTGTTGACAATTTGACTTATTAATTGAAAACATACATTATACTCCTTAGCAAGTTTTGTTAGGGAGTATTTTTTTGGTATGTATTTTTCTCTAATTTCTAAAACTTCTTTTTCAGTTAGTTTACTCAATTTATGTTGCTCACCTTTAATACTAATTTTTAATCCTGTTCTATGTGCGTGTAATTCATTTTCAGATTGAGTAACCCACTCTAAATTTTCAACTGAATTATTTTCTTTATTACCGTCAATATGATTAATTGCATATTTATTTTGGGGGTTGGGGATAAAAGTGGTAGCAACTAATCTATGAATTTTTAGAGTTTTATTTTTTCCGTTTTTCGCTAAAACAACATAAGGATAACCGTCTTTATCATTACACAATACTCTAATACACCCCTTATATTTACGACCATCTGGTATAACTCTATCAATACTTCTTACTCTACCTTTGTTAGATACCTGATAGTATCCTTCATAACCTTTAACATTTTTCCAAATTTCCATAGCGTTTTTTATTTCAAAATTAAGTAAAATTTTTCTAATTGAAAAATAAATGGGATAAATAGTTATATATTAAACATAAAAATAAATTTTAAATAAAAAAAATATAAAAATGGGAAAAGAAAAATTTGATTTTAGTGTAATCAATAATACCACGTATGATGGCACTGAATTGGAGTCGTGGATCACAAAGGCGTTCACTGATAACGTAACTGTTGGTTCATTACCTGCTTCAAACGTAGTTGATGGAATACAGTTAAGAGAAAAAGTTGGTAAACTTGCTGGTTCAGGTTTAATACAAACAGGTGCTAATTGTAGTTTTAATGATCAGGGTGATGTAATCTTGTCAGAAGGTTACTTAGAGCCAAAAGAATTATTCATTAATCTTGAATTGTGTTATGATAAGTTAAGACCTATCTACAATTCATTGAGAAATGGTGGTTCTTTAAATGATGCGGAATTGTCTCAACAATTTACTGCTGCTATGACTGAAATGATGGTTTCAGAATATAATAAAAATTGGGAAAATGTACTTTGGAATGGTGTTTCAGGTGGTACAGGTGTTATCGGTTTGTTTGAGGGTTTTGATACTCAAATAACTCTTGAAAATACTGGTGCTGTTTTGGACGCATCAAACATAATTGCTGCTTTAAATGCAACATTACAGATGTTGCCTAATGATGTTCTTGCACAAGACAATTTAACAATTTACATGAACCAAAGAACATTGCAGATTTACTTTGATGCTTTATTTGCTATGGGAATTATGACCCCACAACAAGCAACTGCTGCTAATTACAAAGGTTATCCTATTGTAACTGTTTCAAAAATCAAAGACAATAAATTTTACTTTGTACAAACAAGTAATTTATATGTTGGTATTGGTGCTATGAGTGATTTTGAATCACTTCAAATTTTAGATATGAAAAAGACCACTGGTGATAACGCTGTACGTTTGATACTTCAAGCAAGAGGTGATGCTTTGGTTGGATGGGCTGACGAGGCTGTTAAATATACAGGTTCGTAGTTTTTAAATAAAAATAATAGTAACTAATAAAAATTTAATATAAATGGCTTGTATAATAAGTAATGGTATAGCAAGAGAATGTGATTTTGCGGTAGGTGGTGTTGATAAAGTATATTTAGCAAACAAAGACGACATTGAAAGTGTTGCTTATGCTGCTGATGGTAGCGTAAGTGGTATAACAATGGTAACTGGTGCTACATGGTACGAATTTCAACCTGAACTTAACTCTGCATCATTAACACAATCTTTGCAAGTAGGTAATGTAAGCAGATATGTACAACAAACTGTTGTATTCTCTGTTGCATCACTTAACCAAGAGAAAATTAAAACTTTAGATGATTTATCATTAACAACTTTGGTTGCAATGATAAAGGCTAATGATGGTAATTGGTATTTGGTAGGTGATAAGGGTTCAGGACTTAAAGCATCTGCTTTAGAAAGCACAACTGGTGCTGCTGAAAGTGATGATGCTATTGCAACTGTAACTGTTCAAGGTGGTAATAAAGGATACGCACCCGTGGTCGATCCTTCGATAGTACCTTGAATAAATTAGGATTTAGTTTTATCCATATATTTACATATTCAAAAAAAGGTGTACTCAAAAGTGGGTATGCCTTTTTTTTGTTTAAAAAATAGTTATATATAAAAATAGATTGATATGAGTACAATACCTTCACCTTGTGAATTAGAGATAGATGATTTAATTAAGGTTACAGATGCTACATGTGGAAACCAAGATGGTTTAATTGCTTTACTTAATCCTGATTATTTAACATATTATGATATATTAATTTCAGATGTACAAGGTTATCCTTATTATTTTGATAGTAATGGTCAATTATCTGTTTCTGCTAACTGGTATGGTATAAGATTTACAATAAAACCTAAATTTTATGGTGATTTTGAGTGTAAAAATAAGGATTTTATATGGATAGAGGTTAAAAATAGTAATACTTCAATAACTTTAAATAAAAAAGTAATAAAAAACATACAATGTACTGGTTTAGAGGATATAAAAGGTAGAATTGATCTGTATTTTGATGATAGTGAGCCGAATGGGGATTATATTATTGAAATTTACAACAAAAAGGATGAATTATACTATAAAAAAGACCATATTCCACTTTATCAATTAAATCCTGTACTTATTCCTGTTGATAATGAAGATTTTTACTATGGAATAGTAGGAAATTACAATAATAGTTGTGTTTACTTAATAGAACCAATGAAAGTTAATGCAAATTCGTATAATGCTGTTGCAGGTGTATCAGAATTGTATTTAGCAGAGTGGAATAACAGAATTGAGTATAATTACTGGTCAGATAGTGATGAAGATTGGTTTGATGGTTCATTTGATAATGATAATACCCAAAGTATTAAAATTAAAGAGTTTTTGACAGATTTAGAGTGGTATCATATCAATGTTAATTGTGATAACATCACTTACAACCAATCAATGCAAAAAGTTAAGGAAGGTTTTGTATTTAATGATAAATTAACACTATCAATACCCCAATTAGATAACCAAAAATGGAGAGAATTAACTGATGTGTTAGTTAATAAATACATTATTGTTTTCAAAGATAATAATGGTGGTTGGTGGGTTATGGGTTATAGGTATGGTTCAAACGTTAATTCTTATAAACGAGAAGATAATAATCTTATTTTAGAATTTAATGCTGTTTCAGATATAGATATAGTAACTGCTATTGATGAAGATTATATAAAAAACGTTATTGACCCGTATGAACCACCTTTAAATAAACAAAGTGGTGAAATTATAATGAAAATAAATGCTACTGGTTCAACATTTACATTTACTATTCCTATTTTTAATGGTATAAACGTAAATGTTGATTGGGGTGATGGTGTTGTTGAAGATAGGGATGATGATAACCCCCAACATACTTATACAGATGCAGGTGAATATATAATTAAAGTTAAAGGGGTTGGAGATGATTTACCTGAAATTAGATATATATATTTTGAAAATATACATAATGTTATAGAATTAAAAGTGAGTGGTATTTTTCTAAATTTAGATTATGTTAAATTTAGAATGATTTATGAATTAGAAAAATTAGACATTGGTAACTTAAATACTTCAACTATTAATAATTTTAGAGAAGTTCTTTATTACCCTACACCTAATTATACTAATTTAGATTTTGTAACACCAATTTCAAATTGGGATGTAAGTAATGGTACTAATTTTGAATTTGCATTAGCATATTTAGAATTTTCAGTAGGTGATTTATCTAATTGGGATGTGAGTAAGGGTGAGGTTTTTGATAGTATGTTTGACCATTTAAAAGTTTCAGTAGGTGATTTATCTAATTGGGATGTGAGTAGTGCTA
>Ga0256913_10001109_pt1 | contig 13948 bp, 10 predicted proteins | sample Axial_MatmetaG_FD_185970 | JGI IMG/M metagenome (GOLD analysis project Ga0256913, IMG submission 185970) | Deep-sea worm associated microbial mat communities from Axial Seamount, Juan de Fuca Ridge, Pacific Ocean - Axial_Mat | ecosystem: Environmental > Aquatic > Marine > Oceanic > Microbial...
TGTATACCTCCGACCGTATCATCAGGGCAGCACCGCTTCCCCAAAACACAGGCATAGGGTCATCGTATTGTCCCTCATCCTTCTCAAGAACATCGAAAATACGTCCCCTGCAAAAAGGGAACCCGTATTTGTCGATAAAACCTCCCGCGGCCCCTGCATACTCAAACATCTCCGGTTCTTTATAACTCCTGATCTTAGGTGCACAAGCTGCTATCTCAGGATCTGAACCCATCATATCAATGAGCGGAGGCAGCCAGTTCTCACCCGGGGCCACATCGGAATTCAACAGAAGAAAATACTCCGCATTGATCTGCCTGAGTGCCTTGTTGTACCCTCCAGCAAAACCATAATTATTATCAAGCTGAACAAGTTTTACATCAGGAAAATTCTTCTTAACATATTCAACGCTTTCATCATCAGAATTGTTATCGGCCACGAAAACATCAACACCTTCAACCTTGGAATTATCGATCACTACAGGCAGATATGTCTTTAGCAATTTCAGCCCGTTCCAGTTCAGTATCACTACAGCAACCTTAGTTCTGCTCATCACTTTCATTTTTTTCAGTCGACTTACACAACCTGTCCTCTACATGTTTCCAGCGCCTGTGTGACCAAAGCCAATATTCGGGTTTTCGTTTGATGTCCTCTTCAAGATATTTCATGCATGTGTCAATTATTTCAAATTCTTTCGTCTCTTTGGCATTCTCAAAAAGAGGTATAAAAGTGACTTTGTAATATCCCCGTTTTATCTTCTCAATTCTGGCATAAACAACAACATCATTAAATTTCACTGCCATCTTCTCTAATCCCATATGCACGGGAGTATTCTGATTAAGAAAACAGGTATAATGATGTATTTGATTTTTTGCAGGTGTTTGATCGGCAATAACCCCAATTATATATTTTCTGCCATCACGTTTCATTTTAAGCAGGTCACGAAAAACGGTCTTCATCGGCAAGATACTTCCATCTGTATTTGATCTCAAAGTATACATATATCTGTCGAACAGTTTACTTTTTAACGGTTTGTAAATTGCCCCGCCCTGATGTTTCAACACATAATTTGCAGCTCCTATCCATTCCCAATTGCCGTAATGTCCCATTGCAACCAAAATGTCCCTGCCCTGATCAAATATCTTATCAGGATATTCCTTATTTTCAAAAACAATGTGTTTCCCGAATGACTTTTTAGATATTGTTTGAAGCTTAATAACCTCAGCAAAAAGATCTGAAAAATGATGATAAAATTTATTTCGGATCTTTCTGATCTCTTTTTCACTTTTCTCCGGAAATGAATACCTGAGGTTTTCAAGGATCACGCTATTGCGATAACCCACAATTCTGACCACAACATAAAAAATGTCTGACAAAAAATAAAGTACCCTCCACGGCAGAATACTTAAAGCTCCCAGGCTATAGTATAAAATCCGAAATTTGAAATTCTCCATTTGATCTTAATTCTAAATCAGGTTTTAACTGTTCTGTTATTAATTCATTTTTCCATTATCCCGTAAATGATCTTTTGCATCTCATCGAAGATAATACCGTTTGCAGCCACTATTTTACCACCGAACAAAAAGTCATTTCCTCCCTTAAAATCCGACACCCTGCCTCCTGCTTCCCTGATAAGCACCACTCCTGCCGCTACATCCCACGGATGCAGTCCATACTCGTAAAAAGCATCGTAACGTCCGCATGAAACATAAGCCAGATCGGTAGCTGCCGACCCCAGTCTTCTTACACCGTGAGAATGTTTCATAAAAAAGTCCATCGTATCCATGAAACTGTCAACAAAAGAAAAATCACTGTAAGGGAATCCCGTCGCAATAAGGCTATCGGCAACTTTTGTTTTTCCGGAAACAGTGACCTTTTTACCGTTAAGCCGGGTACCTCCTCCTTTCCAGGCATAAAACACCTCATCCATAACTATTTCATAAACAACGCCAAGTATCAATTCATCATTCTGTGCCAAAGCAATACTGATAGCATAAGGCGGAGCACCGTGAATGAAGTTCGTGGTCCCGTCGATAGGGTCAACTATCCAGTTGTACTCTTTTGCCCTTTCCTCAATCGAATCCTCCTCAAGGATAAATCCTGCATCCGGCACCAGCCCGTCGAGGGCACTGACAATACGATCCTGCGAAAGTTTGTCTACCCTCGTAACAAAATCATTCAATCCTTTAACTTCAACCGACAGCCCGCCCCTCTCACGTGTCTCTTTAACGAAACGGCCCGTCTCTTTAGCTATCTCAACAACGCGGTTGCAAACATTCTCTAAATTCATATCTGTTAAATTATTTTTCCTGTTACTGATTCGCCGTCAAATGACAGAAACTGTAACCGTACATTTTTTATACGGTTCACCAATCTCTTATCATACGGAACAGAAACCCGCAAATAGTTTTCTGTAAAACCAAACATCTCTCCGTCCTGCTCTGTTTTCTCGAACAGCACTTTCGCTTCTGTCCCGAGGAACATTTTGTAAAACGCCCTCGTTTTCTTTTCCGATATCCCGTGAAGCTCCCTGCTCCTCTCCTTCCTCACTTCAACGGGAACCACTTCTTTTATTTTCAACGCCTGAGTATCCGGTCTCTCGGAATAAGTAAACACATGAAGCTGTGAATAATCGATACTGTTTACAAAATCCACCGTTTCCCGGTAAAGCTCTTCAGTTTCTCCCCTCACTCCTGTTATCACATCAACACCGATGAAAGCATGTGGCAGTTTTTCCCTGATGTATTCAATTCGGGCTGCAAAAAGCTTCGTATCATACTTTCGCTTCATCAGCTTCAGAACAGTATCGGAACCCGATTGCAAAGGAATATGAAAATGCGGCATGAACCTTTCCGAACCGGCTACAAAATCTATCACTTCGTTCGTGAGCAGATTAGGTTCAATCGATGATATCCGGTATCGTTCCACTCCGTCAAGCTTATCCAGTTCTTTGATCAACCCTAAAAACGATTCGCCGTTATACTTTCCGAAATCACCTATATTCACTCCCGTAAGCACTATCTCTTTTGCACCTGTCCCTATTGCTTCTTTCGCCTGCGCTACAGTATCCGCAATGGTTCCGCTGCGACTTAACCCCCGGGCAAACGGAATGGTACAATACGAACAAAAATAATCACATCCGTCCTGAATCTTCAGAAAACATCTTGTACGATCACCTGAAGAGTAAGTCGGCTTAAACTCTTTTGTTTTCAGTATCTCTCCGCTTACAATTTCAGGCCTGGCCTTTTTATCAAGGGAATCAAGGTACTCAAGCACATCCATCTTCTCATTCGAACCGAGTATCAGATCAACACCATCGATCTTCGATATCTCACCGGGTTTAAGCTGTGCAAAACATCCCGTCACTATTACAAAAGCTTCCGGATTCTTTTTCACCGCCCGTTTTATTGCCTGTTTACATTTCTTATCGGCAATTTCGGTAACCGAACAGGTATTGATAACATAAACATCCGCTATCTCATTGAAGTTAACACGCTGAAATCCGGCATCCAGCATGGAACGGGCCACACCCGATGTCTCACTGAAATTCAGCTTGCACCCTAATGTAAAGAACGCCACCTTTTTATTCTCAAAAACAGCTCTGTCTATCATTCAGCACCCGTTAAGTTTTTCTGCCCGCAAAAGTATTAAAAAACAACGGATTTATCTATGAGAGGTAAGAATTTACCACAAAGACGCCAAGAGACAAAAATCATCTTGCACCTTGGCGTCTTAAAAATTCATCATAAAAAGCTCATCAAAGGATATGCGAAGCAAGCTCTGCCAGATAGCTGCGCTCACCCTTTACCAGGTTCACATGAGCGAACAGGTCTTGTCCTTTCATCTTATCAGTAAGGTAAGCAAGGCCATTCGACTGCATATCGAGATATGGTGAATCAATCTGTTCAATGTCACCTGTGAATACCATCTTCGTTCCCTCACCTGCACGTGTAATTATCGTCTTCACCTCATGTGGAGTAAGGTTCTGGGCCTCATCGATTATGAAAAAAGAATCACTCAGGCTGCGTCCGCGAATGTAAGCCAGAGGAGTAATGACCAACTGTTCATTTCTCAGCATCTCATCAATAAGAAAATTCTCTTTCCCCTGTGATTTGAACCTGCTTTTAATAACGCCGAGATTGTCAAACAGCGGCTGCATGTAAGGCCCGATCTTTTCCTTCACATCGCCTGGAAGGAAACCGAGATCACGATTTGCCAAAGGGACTATCGGTCTTGCCAACAGTATCTGATTATACTGTTCATGCTGCTGAAGTGCTGATGCCAGCGCAAGAAGGGTCTTTCCCGTTCCTGCTTTTCCCGTAAGCGATACAAGTTTTATGTCGGGGTTCATCAAGGCATGAAGCGAGAAAGTCTGTTCCGCATTGCGGGGTTCAATACCGTAAGCGCTGTGCTTCTCAACCCTATGGATAGTATCGTTGAAAGGATCGTAATATGCCAGAACGCTCTGATTGCCGTTCCTTAACACAAAATACTGATTGGACGGCATTTCAACATCAAGAGGGAATTCATCTTTTGCTACTGTTGTTTTTTCATAAAGTTTAGCAATGAACTCCTGATCAAAATCTTCATATATTTCAACCCCTTTATAAAGAACATCAAGGTCTTTCACCTTATCTGACTCATAATCCTGCGAATGAATACCAAGTGATTTAGCCTTCATTCGCATGTTGATGTCTTTTGTTATGAGAATAACTTTTCGTCTCGGAAATTTATCTTTAACAAAAAGGGTGATGGCAAGGATTCTGTGATCCGCATTCTTTTCGGAAAAAGATTCATTCATGATGGCAGGGAAAGGCTTTCCTGTGGCAACAAAGATCTTTCCTTTTCCTGCACCAAGCGGGACACCGTCGCTAAACAGCTTTTCACCGGCAAGGCGGTCTATCTCCCTCACAAATTCCCTGGCCTGGTAATTGATGTGGTCATTCCCCTTTTTAAATTTATCAAGTTCTTCAAGAACCACAATAGGGATAATTATGTCATTGTCATCAAAATTGTAGATACACTGATGGTCATGAAGCAACACATTGGTATCCAGGATAAATATCTTTTTAGCCATAATAAAATATTTTTAGTTACTTAAATTTAATAATTAAAATGTAAGTTCATCATAAAACCGTATCCTTTTAATCACACATTTAATTTATTTAACTTTACCCCCTTATTTAATTACAATAATTATCATTAACGCACAGGTAATGACTTACGAGGAGGCAACGCAGTTCCTGTTTGAACAACTGCCAATGTATCAACGGCAGGGTAAATCCGCTTACAAGGCCGATCTAAAAACAACTATCGAACTGGATGATTATTTCAAACATCCTCACAAAAATTACAAAACGGTACATGTAGCAGGTACGAATGGTAAAGGCAGCGTCTCACACATGCTCGTTTCCGTGTTGATGCAGGCAGGATATAAAACAGGATTATACACCTCTCCGCACCTTAAGGATTTCAGGGAAAGGATAAAGATAAACGGCATTCCAATTCCAAAGAAAGAAGTTATCTCCTTCGTTAGTGATCATGTAGATATTATTAACAAGTTAAAACCCTCTTTTTTCGAAATGACCGCCGCAATGGCATTTGAATATTTCAGAAAAGAGAATATTGACATTGCAGTGATAGAGGTTGGCATGGGAGGCAGACTCGATTCAACGAACATCATTACACCCGACCTGTCGGTTATTACGAACATTGGACTCGATCACACTCAATTTCTTGGAAATACAAAACAATTAATCGCAAAAGAAAAAGCCGGAATAATAAAGCCTCATATCCCTGTTTTGATTGGAGAGACCGATAATGAAACAAAAGATGTATTTATTGAAATTGCAGAACAAAAAGAAGCACCTTTATCGTTTGCCGGTGAAATGTACAACATTCCTTTTTTAGCTTTCTCCGCCGATAACAAACAAATAATGCAGGTCCATTCAAAGGAAGAACTTGTTTTTAAAGACCTGAAAGTTTCACTTTCCGGCTGGTATCAGCGAAAGAACACAGTGACAGCTCTTGCTTCCATTGAAATATTGAAAAGTATAGGGTACAACATTGAAAGATCACATATTTACGATGGTTTTGAAAATGTCCGGGAGTCAACAGGTTTATTGGGAAGATGGCAAATCATCGGATCGAATCCCAGAATCATCTGCGATACAGGCCATAATGAGGACGGAGTGAGAGCCGTTGTTGAACAAATTAAAAATACTCCTTACAGTGATTTGCATATCGTTTGGGGAACAGTTAATGACAAGGACATACACAAGATCTTATCACTTCTTCCTAAAGATGCCAAATACTACTTTACCAAAGCATCTATCCCCCGTGCATTGGATGAGAAGATATTATGGCAAAAGGCAGCCAAAGAGGGATTAAAAGGTAATTTCTATCCCGATGCTGTTACTGCTCTGAACACAGCCAAAAAAGAGGCAACCCCTAATGACTTGATTTTCATAGGAGGCAGCACATTTATAGTAGCTGATATTCTTTAAATTAAATATTTTTTTTGGGCAGATAAAAAAAGAGTTCTATATTTGCACACGCTTTTGAAAAAGCACACCTTTTAGTCTTAAAAAGTTAAGGCATAAACTAATTTATTGCGTTGCATTAAGGGCGATTAGCTCAGTTGGTTCAGAGCACTTGGTTTACACCCAAGGGGTCGGGGGTTCGACTCCCTCATCGCCCACTCATTATTTAATGCAATAAATTTCCGGGCGATTAGCTCAGTTGGTTCAGAGCACTTGGTTTACACCCAAGGGGTCGGGGGTTCGACTCCCTCATCGCCCACTAAGGAAGGTATTTTACCTTCCTTTTTTTATATTACTAAAGGTTTTATCCAACCTGATACCCGAAAAAGTTTTTGCAATTTTAAAAAAATATATTGCAGACACTTTTCTTTATTATAAAGTTGATTAACTTTGTATTAAAGCTTATCAATATTATACTCATGAATAAAGACAGTAAAAAGAAGAACCGCATTGTACCGGAGCCAGCATTACGACGTATGCCCTGTTATCTGGCACAACTAAAAGTCGCACAAAAAGAGGGTTTAAAATACATATCCTCTCCGCGTATCGCAAACATCATGGACATCGATCCCACACAGGTCACAAAGGATCTGTCCTATACTAAGATCGCCGGAAAGACTCGCGTTGGGTATGAAGTTCTTCCTTTGATCGAAGAGCTTGAAGATTTTCTGGGATTCAAAACCATGGACGAGGCATTCCTGTTCGGGGCAGGAAGTCTCGGAACGGCTTTGATGCGCGATTACGGGTTAAGACAATTCGGATTGAACATCACGACTGCTTTTGATATAAATAATGAAATAGTAGGAAAAGATTTCGACGGTGTTAAAGTGCACCACATTGACGACCTTAAAAACCTTATCAATCCAAACATTAAGATCGGAATACTGACCGTACCGGTGGAAGTTGCGCAGGAAACAGCTGAAATTATGATAGATGCCGGCATAAAAGCTATCTGGAACTTTACCCCCGTAATTCTCAGGGTTCCTGATGAAATCGTAGTACAGAACACCTCCCTTTATGCACACCTGGCAGTTATGTTCAACAGGCTGCACAGTAAAGGGAAAAAATGATCTTACAGAATTAAGCCCCTGTTAAGGGGCTTCTTTATTTTACATGCTTTACCGTTTGCAGATAAAGAACTTAAAATGTAAGTGTAAAAATCGTTTCCCTGTCGGGGTCGGAATATGCACTTACATTTCCTCCGTGCTTACGCATTATCTGCTTGGTAAGGCTAAGACCTATGCCTGAGCCTTCGGCCTTTGTGGTAAAGAACGGGATGAATATTTTATCAAGAACATCCGGAAGAATACCTTTCCCGTTATCTATGACCTGAAGTGTAATGCGTCCTCTTTTATTCAGAAAACCCCTTAACGTTATTTCAGCATTCTTTTTACCCGATAATGACTGGATCGAATTTGTAAGCAGGTTTATCAATACCTGTTCTACGAGTTTCTCATCAGCTGTAAGCTCAAGGGTCTCAGGATGAACATCAATATTACATTTAATATTTTTATTTCTGATCTCTTCTCCATGAAGATTTTTAATATCCTCAAACAGAGCTTTCACCGGAAATATCGTCATCTGAGGTTGCGGAATTGAGGTAAGGTTCCGGTAGGTGTTCACAAAGTGTAAAAGACCGTCAGTACGTTTATGAATTGTCTGAAATGCATTTTCCACATCCTCTACCGATTCCAGAACATCCTCGTCGGCACCCTTTTCTTTCAGGCTCTCTTTCAGGTCATCAATGATCATTGTAACAGTAGATGACAGCGATGAAATAGGAGTTATCGAGTTCATTATTTCATGAGTAAGCACTCTGATCAACTTCTGCCATGACTCCATCTCCTTCTCTTCGAGCTCGGCCTGAATGTTCTTTATCGAAGTAAGTATTATCGTTCTGTCATGTATCGTAAATTCAGTCGCATAAATAGCAAGCTGAAGAATATCGTCCTTTTCCTGAATACGCAACAGAGTATTTTCACCATGTTTAACGGTCAGCAACTTCTCTACAAGTTCCGGGCTTACTTTTTCAAGTTCCGAGATATTGCTAAGACTGCTGATCTGAAAAAGTTTTTTGGTGGCATTATTGGTGAGTTCAACAGTACCATCTTTCTGATATGCGATAAGGGCTATTCCTATATGCTGAATAACTGTCTGCAGATAAAAATAGTTTTCCTCCTTCTCTGATTTAACAGCCTGGAAATTCTTTATCACTTCATTGAATGACTGCTTTAACCGTCCAAACGATGAACTGGTATCGTCAACCTGAAAAGTTCGTGTAAAATCGGAATATTGTATTGATTCCAGAAAACTATTGAGGACTCTGTTGGTACGGTCAACATAACTTATGAGCCACCATATCTGAATAAATATAAAAACACCCACAAGTGAAAGGGTGATGACAAACCCGGTTTTGAACAGAAGAAAAAAGAACACGAACATAGAGGCCGCCAATAGCAGCACCCTGAAGATCAAATTAATTCTGAAATCTTTATAAACCATGTTTTTCCAGTCTTCTGTACAACGAGGTTCGTGTCAGTCCCAGATCAGCCGCTGCCTTTGAAACATTCCCTTTATACTTTCTTAAAACCTTTTCTATGATAGTTCTCTCTATCTCTTCAAGATTGTACGTGTCAAGTTCCATGCCTTCTGATGACGATGCCCGCTGTATTGTAAGATGAAAATCATCTTCATTCAGAACAGGGCCATCGCTCATAATAACAGTTCTCTCGAACACATGCTGAAACTCCCTGACATTTCCGGGCCATGGATATTCCGAAAGCTTTCTGATCACGGAAGATGACAACTTCCTGAACTTTTTCCGGTATTTTTTAGAATAAACACTCAGGAAATGTTCTGCCAAAACAGGGATATCCTCTTCCCTCTCCCGCAAAGGCGGAAGTTCTATCTCAACCGTATTTATCCTGTACAGCAGATCCTGCCTGAAATTTCCCTCCTCAGCCATATTCTTCAACGGCATATTGGTAGCCGATATCAACCTGATATCGATCGGCCGGGGTTTATTTGAACCTACCCTTGTTACCTCCCTTCGTTCAAGAACGGTCAGAAGTTTCGACTGCATAGTCATGGAAAGGTTACCTATCTCATCAAGGAAAACAGTACCTCCCGAAGCAAGTTCAAACCTTCCGGGACGACTGGCCTTAGCATCGGTAAAAGCACCTTTCTCGTGTCCGAACAACTCACTCTCGAAGAGTGATTCACTGATAGCACCAAGATCAAGGCTCACAAAAATCTCATTGTTACGTAATGATTCGCGGTGAAGAGCTCTTGCAACAAGCTCTTTACCTGTCCCGTTCTCTCCGAGTATCAGCACATTCGCATCTGTCGCGGCAACTTTACGTATGGTCTCAAATACTTTTTTCATACCGGGAGATACCCCGATAAAATCGGCAAATGGCTGATCCATAATTGTACTTAGTTCACGCTGTTTTGTCTTCAGCTCATTCACCTCACTCTTCGACTGACGCAGTTTTAGTGCTGAAGATATGGTTGCCATAAGTTTTTCATTCTGCCAGGGTTTAAGAACAAAATCGGTAGCTCCTGCCCTTATCGCTTTGACCGATTTTTCAACATCGCCGTATGCCGTAATGAACAATACCACAGCATTAGGGTCAATCTCTAGTATCTTTTCCAACCAGTAAAATCCTTCTTTCCCGCTTATGGCATCTTTGGTAAAATTCATATCCAAAAGGATAACATCAAAGTTCTCCTTGTCCATAAAAGCGGGGATATCACGCGGGTCAGTAGTTGTTTTAACACTTTCAGCAACCGACCGCAAAAGCAACTTCAATGCAAACAATATATCTTTGTTGTCATCAACTATCAGTATCTTTCCTTTCTTCTCCGCCATATCTTCAATAGTTTAGTTAAATGTAATAAAAAAAATAAGCAATGTCCGATTTCGTACATAACATTCCGGATATTATACTTAAAAACAGTACCTCATAACGCAAATCCATTTTATGTTCAGACATTCCAGATAACATCACCAAAAAAGGTGCCATTAACTTAATCACCTTGATTATAAGCGGTTAACACAAATGGCACAGAAAGTGCAATAAATTATACGACGTAACTTGTCTGGTTAATTTAGTACAAGTCGCCAACAAAAGTTATACATTTGATAATATGACGTTTACAAAGCTCAACAAGTTACAGTTTAAACTCATTTGTTACTGTTCGTCACAGATTACAGGGCAAAGAAGTGTACGATATCGTACATTGCGTGTAACAAATACGAACAAAGACCAAAGTTTTACGAAATGATAAAAACTCAAAACATAGTAAGAATATTCTATACCGGTGAAGTTGCCAAAACTGCATTGAGCAATATTAACATCAATATTAAAAAAGGAGAGTACGTCAGTTTATCGGGACCTTCGGGATGCGGGAAGAGCACTTTACTCAGCATTCTGGGACTTATAGATAAGCAAACATCAGGAGAACTCTTTTTCCTTGACATCAACATTTCAAAAAAGAAAGAACACCAGAGAGCTAAATTACGCAGAGGTAATATAGGTTACGTATTCAAAGATCCTTTTCTGCTTGATGAACTAACAGTTTTTGAAAACATAGAACTACCTCTGTTCTACATGAGATATAAAAGAAAAGAACGGATTGACATCATTGAAAATGCTCTTTTAAAATATAAAATGATACATCTGAAGAATAAATATCCTATTCAGTTGAATGAAGAGCAACAGCAAATGACTGCAATTTTAAGGGCAACAGTAACAAACCCCTCATTACTTATAGCCGACGAACCCACCGGAAGGCTGGATTCAAAAGAAAGAGATAATATCCTTAAAACATTTTCCACCCTTAATGAAGAAGGTATGACCATAATTCTGGCCACTCACTCACCGTATATATCGGACCAGACACCAAGGACCATCAGAATGTTTGACGGACATGTGGTAACAGACAACAACATAACCCTTTAACCTGCATGAATATTCTGCATTACATAAGAACTGCCTTCAGATCTTTGCTAAGGAACAAGCTTTATTCAGCCATAAATATTGCAGGGCTTGCCATTGGGTTAGGGCTTTCCATCATCATTCTTCTTCTCATTAAATACGAGCTGAGTTACGATACTCACATAAAGGATTCTGAAAACATTTATCGTATTACCAGCATAGGTGAATCAATAAAAGGAGAGCCGGCAGTAAAGGATGCATTGACCCCTCTGCCTTTATCAGGCATCCTGAAGACCCTGGATCAGACAGAAGCCGTAACAAGGCTGATACCGGGAGCCAACAAACTGATAAAATACAATACTTCTTCGTTAAGTAAGAGCAGGTTCTTTTTTGCCGACCCCACATTTTTCAATGTTTTCGATCTAAAGATAATAAAAGGGTCTGTCAGTGAATTAAATAAACCCGGGCGTGTTGTAATAGCAAACTCGATGGCAGAAAGATATTTCAAAGACACCAACGCTATCGGGAAAAAGATCACACGTGGCGGAATAGAATACGAAATAATTGCCGTATGTGAGAACATGCCTGAAGCATCACATTTCCACTTTGACTTCATTGCTTCAATATCCACGATTAAAAAAATGTTCAGCTTCAATAAAAAGATGCTGGATGAGTGGGAGAAAGACTGGAAACTTTTGACATGCTACACCTATGCCAGGATCAGACCGGGGACCGACATCAGACTTTTCGAAGAGTATCTGAACAAAAAAATTGAACAAAATGAAACAACATCACTTTCAAAAAACAATAAAATAACTGAAAATCCCTTTTTCAGATTTCACTTTCAGCCCATTCAGTCAATTCATCTGCATTCAAAACTTAATTCTGAGATCGAACCCCTGTCAAATCCATTCAGGGTTATCATTTTTATTGCTATTGCAGTATTCATTCTTATAATTACAAGTATAAATTTCATCAACATTACAACTGCACAACCATCGAAAAGGCTCAGGGATGCAGTAATACGTAAAACAATAGGAGCAAGACGTTACCACATTGCCATACAGATCTTCACTGAAGCATTCATCATATCAGCTACAGCAACACTGTTCGGGCTTGTTTTAGCTGAACTTATGATACCCTCATTTAATAAACTGTTCGGCCTTAGCCTTAATATAAATCAGATACAGGGATTACAGGATATCGGGATTGTAATACTTACCACATTTATCATAGGTGTGATTTCGGGAGGATATCCTGCAAAATTCTTCAGCGAAATAAATGTTGTCAACATTTTCAGCAACAGATACAACATACATAGAAACAGCTTTATAATCAGGGGCATAATCATAACCGGACATGTGTTCGTGGTACTGTTCCTTTCAATTCTCACAGCCGGAATATGGCATCAGCTCAATTACATCGCGGACAAAGACCTCGGGTTCAACAAAAAAAATCTTTTTGTAATAGAAAGAGCCGGAGCGATAAAAAAAGATTATGAGAACTTCAAAAAAGATCTTAAAAACATTAAAGGTATTGAGAACGTTTCAGCATCTATGTCGATTCCGGGAGAAGAGTACCTAAAGATGCATTTTACTTATCAGGGGACCGACAACACCCGAAAAACTCCCATTACAATAAACTATGTGGATTGCGATTATCTGAGGACCATGGAGATGATATTGAAAAGAGGGTCCTTTCTCAGTTGTGGAAACAAAGATTCGATGGGAGTCATCCTAAACTCTGCAGCAATAAAAAGATTCAAAATAAAAAAACCTCTTGAAGAGCAACTTGAAACAGGATATAACGAAAAGACATGGAATATCAACATTCTGGGAGTTGTCAATGACTACAATTACGAACCCCTTAACAACAAAATAAAACCACTGGGAATAATGCTGTTGAGCAAACACAATTATTTCCGTTACATAATTATAAGAGTTGACAGCAGACAAAACACAAAAGCCTTATCAGAGATACGTCGCCTTTGGAAAAAATATTCAGGAGATCAACCATTAGACAGTTTTTTCCTTGAAGACAGGCTCAGCAGTATTTACAGTCAGGATTCCAGAATGCTGACTGCATTGATCATTTTCACGCTGTTCAGCTTCTTCATCTCGACCCTTGGATTCTTAAGTTTCGCCTCTTTCCTGATCGAATACAAGGATAAAAAGATCTCGCTGATGAAAACGACCGGAATACCGGACACTTACATCCTGAAAGATATCCTCGGAAGCTTTGGTAAATATGTACTTATAGGCATCAGTCTGGCAATTATGCCGGCAATGGCAACTGTGAAGATATGGCTCAAAAACTTTGCGTTCACCGAAAACATTTCATTACTCACCTATATCTTCATGATCGTGATAGTTTCAGCGATAGGCATTCTGAGCATTTCGTATCAATATTATAAACTGGTTTATAAACAGAGCGAACATTACCTGATAAGAAAAAGATTGTACAGGTAAA
>Ga0256913_10001110_pt1 | contig 13923 bp, 12 predicted proteins | sample Axial_MatmetaG_FD_185970 | JGI IMG/M metagenome (GOLD analysis project Ga0256913, IMG submission 185970) | Deep-sea worm associated microbial mat communities from Axial Seamount, Juan de Fuca Ridge, Pacific Ocean - Axial_Mat | ecosystem: Environmental > Aquatic > Marine > Oceanic > Microbial...
ATGTTAAACACTGACCATACGATGAAAAACAGAATGACAAAAATAGTTATGGCTCCTACGATAAAAGCATTGCGAACTATGTAAGAGGTTATTCTGTGTAACGGCATCGAAAATGCAAGGTAATACTTGCCTTGATTGAAGTTTATCTTACGAAATACAGTTAATACTTTAGTACTTCTCCCATCTATTACCAGCATGTGTTTTAACGAGATAACTTCTGTCCACTTAATCATATTTTCCAGCAACAAGTAATCAGGAATTGAAATATCTACTCCCGCAGAACTGTAAACTAAACCTTTATTACTTAATATCCACTGAAAATGATAACCTTCGATATTGAAGTTATTGAACATAGAATTGAAAAAGCTTTTGAGGTCCATTTTGAACTGTACATATCCGTATGTATCTATTTCATCTGAAAGAGGCTGGATATAATCTATCGTATTCTCTTTTTCGTTAAAAACGATCTTGTATGAAAGAAGATCAAAAGGTTCACATTTTGTGTAAGTGGAAATAAAAGCTCCGGAAGCTCCTTTTTTCAGGGCAAACACATTGCCATCGGTATCAATAATCTTAAGCTCTTTAAGCACCTCTTTGTAGCTGTTGAAAAGAAATTCGATCCTGTTCTGTGCGTTGTTTATGTCTCCCTTGTGCGTAAAAAGGTTGTTCAGTTCGTTAGGCGACAACAATAAGAGGATATTTGTACGGGTCTTCCCGAAATATATTTCCATTTGGTTACTGCATATCTTCGACTGACGTAACAATATCTCCTGCTGGATGTTGACCTGAGCCTTATAGGTATTGTAATAGTAAAACACATTCGCCAGAATGAGCAATACTATGCTTGTTAAACCTATAATTATGGCTTTCCTCATTTGATCAGCAGCAATTTTTATAACAGTAAGTTCTTCCTTCTCTGAATATTGGCTATGATACGGAAAACAGAAAATAAAGTTTGAAAAAACAGTAAAAATTAATCTTCTGTCTCTCTTTGATTTAGGAGATAAAAAGCTTTAACCGGTTACTAACGGTACTTACCGCTGTCATCGAAGTAAATATTCAGATAACTGTTGTAACGTGAAACTGCTATTCTTCCATCCTGAACAGCTTCTTTAACGGCACATCCGGGTTCATTGATGTGCAGGCAATTATGGTATTTGCAGTCTTTCGAAATGGAGAATATCTCTCTGAAAAAGTGATAAAGTTCGTCTTTCTCAATATGATAAAGGCCAAAACCCCTGATACCCGGGGTGTCGATGATGTAGCCGCCAAAACTGAGATTGTGCATTTCGGCAAATGTTGTTGTATGCTTTCCTGTTTTGTGGTACCTGGATATCTCAGCTACCTTAAGGTTGATTCCGGGTTCAAGACGGTTTATCAGCGTTGATTTCCCCACTCCCGAGTGACCTGCAATAACGGTAATTTTATCTTTCAGCAATTCAACGATACTGTTGAACTCCTCATCCTTTTTTGCCGATATCATGTAAACGGGATAGCCGATATTTTCGTATACACTGCTTATTTCTTCAAGTTCTTTTTGCTCATCCTCTTTGTATCTGTCAGTTTTGTTGAAGATGATGGACACAGGAATACGGTAAGCTTCAGCAGCAGCAAGAAAACGATCTATAAAAACAGTGGTTGTGACAGGATAGTTTATTGTTGCCACCAAAACCGCCTGATCAACGTTGGCAGCAATGATATGTGATTGTTTCGACAAATTGGATGATTTGCGGATTATGTAGTTCTTCCTTTCCTCAATGCCAACTATCACATTTTCATCATTTACCATGACGATATCGCCAACAGCTACAGGATTAGTGCTTTTAATATCATCCATACGCAACTTACCCCGTATCCTGCAGCTTATCTCTGTACCGTCGTTAAATTTTACCAGGTACCAACTGCCCGTTGATTTTATGACAAGTCCTTTTCTCAATTTTTACTCCAGTTTATTCGGATAATCAACAGTGTAATGCAATCCTCGGCTCTCTTTACGCTTCTGGGCCATTCGGATTATCAGATACCCAAGGTTTATCTCGTTCCTGAGTTCACAAAGGTCTTTCGAAACAATGGAACTGTCAAACAGTGTTTCTGTTTCACGGTAAAGTATCTCCAGCCGGTCAAGTGCCCTTTTAAGCCGGATGTTCGATCTTACAATACCAACGTATGTGCTCATTATCTGTTCCACCTCCTTATTGCTTTGGGTGATAAGCACCATCTCTTCAGGGTGGGATGTCCCTTCATCGTTCCATTCGGGAATACCTCTCTTGAATGACAGCGTCGGTAATTTTTGCTTTGCATCTTTCGCTGCAGCATCGGCAAAAACCACGGCTTCAATAAGCGAGTTCGATGCCAGCCTGTTAGCCCCGTGCAATCCTGTCGAACTGCACTCCCCTGCTGCATACAGATTTTTTATGGATGTCTGAGCGTTAAGATCAACCTTAATGCCGCCGCAAACATAATGGGCTGCAGGAACAACCGGGATCATGTCTTTGGTTATGTCTATCCCTATCTCAAGACATTTGCGTGTAATGTTCGGGAACGACTTCCTGGTTTCCTCAGGGTCTTTATGGGTTACATCGAGGTAAACATATTCATCCCCCGTGTTTTTCAGTTCACTGTCGATGGCACGTGCAACAATGTCACGTGGGGCAAGACATTCCCTCTCATCATACTTGTGCATGAACTTTTTGCCGTCTTTCCTTCGCAAAATAGCACCGTAACCCCTCAGCGCTTCAGTTATCAGGAAAGCAGGTTTCTCTTTAGGATTATAGAGGGAGGTTGGATGGAACTGTATGAATTCCATGTTCTCAATGATCCCTTTTGCCCGATAGGCCATGGCTATTCCGTCACCTGTGGCAATGGGCGGATTGGTCGTAGTCTGGTAGATGTTACCGATACCGCCTGTTGCCATCATCGTGGTTTTAGCAAGGAATGTCTCAACCTGATTTGTTTTCAGGTCAAGGACATACACACCGAAACATTCAATATCCGTCATCCATCGTTCGGTAATGTGTCCCAGATGATGTCGGGTGATGATATCAATGGCAAAATGGTAATCGAAGATCTGTATGTTGGGATGTTTACGGATCTTTTCGATTAATGCCCGTTGTATCTCAAAACCGGTGCTGTCCTTGTGATGAAGTATTCGTTTTTCAGAATGGCCTCCCTCTTTGTGCAGTGAATAGTTACCCTTCTCGTCGGTATCAAAATTAGCTCCCCAGCTTATCAGTTCTTTTATCTGGGCAGGTGCTTCGGTAACCACTTTCCTCACCACCTCTTCATTGCATAACCCGGCCCCTGCTATCAGGGTATCCCGGATATGTTTTTCATAACTGTCGGGTTCATAAAGTACAGAAGCTATTCCGCCCTGAGCAAAGGATGTATTTGTATTGCCTAATTCAGCCTTGGTAACTACGGCAACACTCCCGGCATCGGCAACTTTAAGGGCATAGCTCAACCCTGCTATACCGGAACCGATAACTAAAAAATCAAACTCCCTGCTCATGGGTATACCTTTTAAAATAATTATTCAACTTCTTCAAAATCCACATACTCTCCTTCTGTGTCATCCGTAGTTGTTGATCTTTTGGGTTTGCCTTTTGTCTCCACTTTTACTTCACCCTCACGTTTCATGGCCTCATTACGAAACCGGTCGAACTCCTGCTGCTGTTTTTTCTGCATATTCTCTACACCTTTTTTTAACAAAAAAGGCAAAACATATCTTGCTATCATCTTAAAAAGATAATAGAAAAAAATGATAAATAAAAGTGTTCTGATAAATCCAACCATAGCTATTTCCCTTCAGTTTAAAACGGAAATTTCTTTTTCATCTCTTTAATTGCAACCTGCAAAACATTGTCTTCACGTCCCAAAATAGGATAAAACCCTTTATTGTCAATTATATTTCGTGCAATGTATGCCTTAAGCTCATTGTCGATAAGCGGCCTTGAGCGTTTAAGCTGTTTCGAATCGATCTTCAACTTTTTGCTTTTTGCAAATCTAATGAGCTCATCAAAAACAGGCTGTTTATTAAGATAATTCAACATGCTTTGGGCATCAGTATAATTCTCCAGTGTCTTACGATTCTCATCGGCATATTTTAGTGCATACTGATATATCAGTCCTGATGCTCTCATTGTGTAATATAGGTTCGTGTACAATGTTGTATCACGCGGAACAAAGATATCCGGCATTATTCCTCCGCCACCGTAAACAACCCGACCTGATTTAGTGTAGTATTTCAGCGAATCATTCTGACTGACGCTATCTTTGGAAAAGAATTCGCCATGCTCATACCTGTTCATGATATCCTTGTAATAGTCTTCGGCATCACCTCTTAAATACGGTTTCTGAATGCATCTTCCACTCGGAGTGTAATACCTTGCAACGGTCAGTCTCAATGCTGAACCATCAGGCAAGGGGATCTGGCTTTGCACAAGCCCTTTCCCGAAACTGCGTCGTCCAATGATCATTCCGCGGTCGTTATCCTGAATTGCCCCTGCGAATATCTCACTGGCAGATGCCGAAAATTCATTGATCAGCACTATCAGTTTAGTATTTTGACATGAACCTATTCCGTTGGCTTTCACTTCACGCCTCGGCTGGGCTTTACCCTGCGTGAAAAATATCAGCTCACCGGCTTTCAGAAATTCATTGGTTATCCTGTAAGCCACATCAAGAAGTCCCCCTGAATTATTTCGCAGGTCAACGATAATATTTTTGCAGCCGTCCTTTTTCAAAGATGCCAGGGCAGTAATGAACTCCTGATACGTATTCTGGGCAAACCGGTCAATCTTTACATAACCGGTACTGTCATTTACCATGTAGGCAACGTCAACGCTGGTCAACGGTATCTCGCCCCGTGTGATATCGAAATCTATCAGCTTATCCACATTCTTACGCAGGATACTAACCTTTACTTTTGTGCCCATCTCACCTCTCAGCTTGTGGATCACATCATTGTTGGTAATGCCGACCCCTGCAATGGTAGTATCATTTACCTTGATAATACGGTCACCCGGCAGTATGCCCAGCTTTTCGGAGGGGCCACCTGAAATTACGGCAACAACCATCACCGTATCATCCTGAATGCTGAACTGCACACCTATCCCTCCAAAATTACCTTCAAGCTCTTCGTTCACCTCTTTCAGGTCTTTTGCAGGAATGTATACAGAGTGAGGATCAAGGTTTTCAATGATATGAGGAATGACCTTTTCTTCCAGATCACTCATATTTATGGTATCCACATACTCTTCTTTGATAAGATTAAGAACGGTTTCAACCTTATCCTCCTGCGGATATATCATGAGAGAATTAGGCCTCATCGCTCCGGGCAGAGAAAATATGTATCTGCCGATAAAAACTCCTGCAACTAAAATTATTGCAAAGATCAGGGGAAGATATATCCTGCTCCTGTTGTCTCTGTTTGTCATGTTATTGTTCTTTAATAATTATATCTTCTTTAATGTGTTTCACTTCAATGTTGGCACGATCAAGCAGTTGAATGCCTTCATCGGAATGGTACTCGTCGGAAAAGACCACCCTTTGTATTCCTGCCTGAATTATAAGTTTTGCACACTCGATACAGGGTGACGAGGTCACATACAGTGTTGCGCCTTCCGAGCTGTTGTTCGAGTGAGCTACTTTGGTTATGGCATTTGCCTCGGCATGTAAAACGTACGGCTTCGTTTTATTATTCTCATCTTCACACTCATTTTCAAATCCCGAGGGCGTTCCGTTGTACCCGTCACTGATTATCATTTTGTTTTTAACGATAAGGGCACCTACCTGTCTGCGCTTACAGTATGAGTTGTGCGACCATATTCTGGCCATGGCAAGATAACGTTGGTCGAGCCGGTATTGTTTTTCAGTTTTATCCATAGTTTTAAAAACAAGAATCCTGTTCAGGTTTCAAAAATAACCACAAATATAACAAATCATCTTTTTTGCTTGTTAAAAGTAATTAACATGTAAGATATTACACTTGTGACTAAATTTGTAGAAAGATCAAAATTGAAAGGATAGCTGTATCAATAACTGACAGTATCACTATATTTGCAGACGATAAAGATTGATGGTTTGAAAATAGGGAATATTACATTTGAGAAAACGCCTTTGTTACTTGCTCCCATGGAGGATGTGACCGATGTGGCATTCAGGGCCCTTTGCAAAAACTACGGAGCTGATCTGATGTACACCGAGTTCGTCTCTTCCGATGCATTGGTGCGTCATGTGGAAAAATCGAAGAAAAAACTAACCCTGCTTGATAATGAACGGCCTGTAGGGATTCAGATATACGGAAAAGACCCGGAGGCAATGGCCGAAGCAGCACGAATTGCGGAGGAGAGCAGGCCTGAGATCATCGACCTGAATTTCGGGTGTCCGGTTAAAAAGATCGCAAAAAAAGGTGCAGGTGCGGGACTTTTGCTCGACATACCGAAGATGATAGAAATAACCACAGCAGTTGTAAATGCCGTGAAAACCCCTGTTACCGCAAAGACACGTCTTGGCTGGGATGACAATTCAAAAATAATCGTTGATGTTGCCGAAAAGCTTCAGGATGCAGGAATTGCAGCCCTTACCATCCACGGGCGTACCCGTGCACAGATGTATCAGGGCGAAGCCGACTGGGCCCTGATAGGGGAAGTGAAGAACAATCCACGGATGCAAATACCGATAATCGGCAACGGCGACATCACCGGACCTGAACGTGCAAAGGAATACCTCGACAGGTATGGTGTTGATGCCCTGATGATAGGAAGGCCTTCGATAGGCCGTCCTTGGATATTCCGAGAGATAAGGCACTACCTTGATACAGGGGAACTGTTGACCCCGCCCACCATGAAAGAACATGTGAATATGGTACGCGACCAGCTTGTGAGAACAGTAGAGTGGATCGGCGATGAGCGCAGGGGAATCTTACACATGCGGCGTCACATGGCCCTTACGTTCAAAGGTCTGCCGAACTTTCGCCCGTTAAAGATAAAGATGCTTCGCTCGGAAAGTGTAGAGGAACTGCATGAGATATTTGATACTATCATCGAAACTTACGGAGAATAAGTTTGTTAATTTCTTTCCGCCTTTTGTTGTCCGTTACCTGCAGTTTTGTATGTACACTTCACCTCGTAACTTCCGCATTCGGGGCAAATGTAAATAGGGTCATCTCCGAGACAGGTATCCACAAGCTCGGAGTCAAGTTCCTTTTCAGTGCCCTGCCACTCACACTTTTTGCATTTGTAGATGTAAGCTTTCTCTTCCATGAGATCAAAAATAGTATCTCTGTCCGGTCTTAACCTGTTCAATGCCGAACTCATCATGAAAAACTGCCAGGGCCGGCAACTCAGTACAATGCGAGGGATAGAGCCTTTCAACATTCAATTCCCTGAAGTATTTCACCGTTTCTTCTGTCTGACGGTCTTTGCGTTTCAGATGAAATCCGCCAATCACTGCTTTTACTTTCTTAATTCCCGTTACTTCACGGGCATAATCAGTTATGTTACAAATACCCGAATGTGAACAACCGGTTACAACCACGATCTCATCTCTCAGGATGAATGCCATAGCTGAATCGTCAGGCACAAGATCATCATTGCCGTCTTCATCGACGAAAGTGGTTTTTTTTGCCTCAAAATCATTTTTTCGGGGAATACTCCCGAGAAATATAATTTTATCTGTGATCCTGTATGGTTTTTCTGATGTGATCAGATCGAATTTCTCCTTGATCTCTTCTCCTGTTAAAGCAAGTCCGATGTAGGAATGATCTGCCTCACGGTACCGCTTTATAAAAGAAGAAGGGTGTGCAAAGAGGGTTTTCCCCGAGATATACCTCAATCCGTCACCATGGTCCCAGTGACCGTGGCTTAAAACTATGTAATCAACAACATCATTCAGGTCATATCCTGCCATCGATGCATTTTTCATGAACAGATCGGTATGGCCGGTATCGAACAGGATAGTTTTGCCGTCATGCTCAATGAGGTATGACAGGCCGTGCTCGGCACCAAACCTGCCGCCGGCCGTATTTTCTGTTAAAATCGTTAGTTTCATCTTTTTGTATTTTTTACCGCAGAGGCGCAAAAAATGACATTTCCCTGTGTCTCTGCAACTCTGTGTTAGTCAATTCACCAGGTATTCTTTGCGACTCCGCGGCATTTTCAATTTACTATTTTTAAAACAGTGTAAATTTAAGATTAATAAATCGCATTATATCTTCAATTTCCAAAGAACTTTCTTCGATTATCTTTTCTTCCACACCACCAAACAGTTTGCCAATCACGGCTCCGTTCATTGTAGAAACGTAAACCTGCCCGTCCGATTTTTGATAAACAGCAAATGATTTAGGCATCATTGCCCCTATCTTTTTTCTGTCATCGGCTTTCAGCATCTCAGCTGAATACCCTCCGTGACAATATTTAATGATCTTAAAATTACCGATAGGAAATCCGCCGTTTTCCGATACTGCTTTATTTTGATCAATAACATTAGTTACGTGCCAACCCTCTTCGTTATTGATGCGATCACTCATCACCTGAACCGTTTTGTCAAAATCGTAAGGGCTTTTAAACTCTTTTACCAACATTGGCTTTGCCGATATATTAATGGTTACGGCAGTAAAAATGATCCCGATCAGGAATCCGAAAATTAATGATACAATTACTGTTATTGTTGTTTTCATGTCTTTATTTTTATTGTTAAACCTTATTTATTATTATTCCTCTTCAACGCACATTTCGCCATCTTTTATCATTACAAGTGTTTTCCACGTTACAAAACCAACTATGAAAATGGCCAATGCAAAAAACATAAATGCGAGATGTTTGAATATTGTCTCATGTGATATCTGAAAAGCAACTACCGATGCTATGGTTATTGCCATCAGGGGAAAAGTAAATGCCCACCATGAAATGTAAAATTTAAGCTTTGAAAAACTTTTGTAAAGAAATAAAAGTAATACGGCAAAAAAGTATGCAATAAAAAGCAGGAAAAGTGCAAATCCGTCCCAGCTTTGGGCTATTCTGATATAAGCAATAAATCCTATTGCAGGAGGTGCTATAAGGATAAAAAGTGTCGGGATAAATTTCTGAGGCATTTGGTGATGAAAAATAGCCCTGTTCAGAAATATCGCAAACAGGATTATCCAAAAGAAAAAACCGATCGCAAAATATATAAATGAGAAAGCTTTAGGCATGTATTCAACACCTGCCACAGGCACAAGGATATTCCCGACTACCGGAATAAACCATGCCGGGTTCATAAACTGTATCTCGAAGTTGTGCTGGATCCAAAAGCTGATAGTATAAAACATTATTACAGTGTGGGAAATAACACCAATCCACCAGAACACGAGTGAGAGCATCGGCCAAAAGGTCATAAATGCTATCGACAACAGCAAAAATGATATTGTTATTGCCGAAAAAAAGTTGATGCGTATCCGGTGTTTAAAATCTGCTTTCACCTCTTCGAAATGTAAAACAGCTTTACGTCCGTACATGTACGTGAAAAACAGAAAAAGCCCCAGGGTAAAAAACAGGAAGAAGTCGTAAAAACCTCGTGGCAACCATTGCATGTGATAAAATTTTGCAAATGCAATGGAAAGGCCTGACAATCCCATGATTATTGAGAATGCCGTTATTGGGAAATATTGTATTTTTTCTTTCATAATATTTTGTCAATGAATAATTTATACCTTGTCCGTAAACTATCGTTCTTACAGATTTTATATGATACACCGAACCTTTCCACTATTTACTATTTCTAAGAAACACTATTTATGGAAAAAGTTGTTATGTGTATACACGGTAAAGTGAATTGCGCCCTGTAAAACAGGAGTATTAAAAAGCAATGCAGCATAAAGATTGTTGCATGCAAAAAAGAAACTATTGGGGACAGGCACGAATACGTTTCGGACCTTTTTTGATCATGATCCGCTTTTTAAAACAGCAATTTCTTACTCTCTTTACTCTTGCCCGTTCGGCAAAAAGTACTGCTGTTGCATTCATGTTATTTCTGTTTTTTTGAATATCAGGCTTCATAAAGCCCTATGTTAATTTTAGAAGATGCAAAAGAACAAAAAAATCACGTTATTTAAAAATATTCTAAATTATTTTCAAAAACATGATTTTACTGTTAAAGGGTTTTTCAAAGTAACGATTATCTGTTTTTTAGTATCATATCTTTTTTAATTTGTTTTTCCGTTTAAGTTCCTTATTTTTCACACTTAATATTAAACCAATAACAATGGAAGATTTAAAACAATACATTGAAGAGAACAAAGACCGTTTTCTGAACGAACTTTTCGAGCTGATCCGCATTCCTTCTATCAGTTCTATTGCTGACCACAAACCGGACATGTACCGTGCCGCAGAGCAGTGGAAAAAAATACTGCTTGATGCAGGTGCCGACAAAGCAGAGGTGCTCGAAACAGAAGGTAATCCGGTAACATACGGAGAAAAGATCATCGATCCTTCAAAAAAGACTGTGCTTGTTTATGCACACATGGACGTAATGCCCGTGGACCCGATAGAAAAATGGAATACCGAACCTTTTGAACCGGTGGTTAAAGACGGCAAGATTTGGGCACGTGGGGCAGACGATGACAAGGGACAGGGTTTCATGCACGCAAAAGCTTTTGAATACCTTGTCAAGACAAATCAACTTGACGTTAATGTAAAATTCCTGATTGAAGGAGAAGAGGAGATAGGTTCTCCTAATCTGCCGAAATTCTGCGAAGAGCACAAAGATATGCTTAAGTCGGATGTAATCCTTGTTTCCGATACAGGCATGATCGATCCGCAGACACCTGCGATCACAACCGGCCTTCGCGGACTTGCTTACTGGCAGGTTGAAGTTACAGGCCCTGACCATGATCTTCATTCGGGACTGTTCGGCGGAGCTGTTGCCAACCCCATCAACGTACTTGCAAAAATGATCAGTCAGATGGTTGATGATGAAGGCCACATCACTATCCCCGGATTTTACGACGATGTACTTGAAGTGTCACAGGAGGAGCGTGAACTGATGGCTCAGGCACCTTTTAACGAAGAGGATTACAAAAAGGCCATTGGGGTAAAAGCACTATTCGGCGAAAAAGGATTTACTACCACCGAAAGGACCGGCATACGTCCTTCATTTGATGTTTGCGGAATATGGGGTGGCTACACCGGCGAAGGAGCAAAAACCGTTCTTCCGTCAAAAGCCTTTGCCAAAATATCATGCCGTCTTGTTCCGAATCAGGATCATCACAAGATAGCAGAACTGTTCAAAGATCATTTCGAATCCATTGCTCCTGATTACGTGACAGTAAAAGTGGAATCGCTTCATGGTGGCCAGGGATATGTTTGTCCGATAGACCTTGATGCTTACAAGGCAGCAGACAAAGCGTTTGAAAAAGTTTACGGAAAACGTCCTGTGCCCGTTCGTAGCGGGGGGTCAATACCGATCATCTCAACTTTTGAGCAGATACTAGGCACAAAATCGATACTTATGGGTTTCGGCCTTGAATCGGATGCTATCCACTCACCGAACGAGAATTATCCTCTCGAACAGTTCTTTAATGGTATAGAAACGATTCCTTACTTTTATAAGTACTTTGCCGGATAAAACAATCTGAACACATAAAATACATTAAAAAGGCATTTGACAGGCAGACTGTCAAGTGCTTTTTTTGTACACATATTCAGAAAAAACAAAACTTTTTTCAGGCAAAATTGTTTTCATGATAAATATTTTTCAACCCATAAAATATCGCCATCATGAAAATCAGAATTGTGATCTTTTTTTTAACATTTGCTTTTCTGCTGTCAGGATGCAGCACATCTGAAAAGAGCAAAAAAGATTCAGAAAAACAGTTTACCCGTACCGAACTGGTAAACATTGTAAAACGTTCGTACCAGTACGTTGCCATGTACAATGTGATCAATAATTTTGCCATGCAAAAAGGCAATCTCCTTTGTACCAACGGTTGGAATAAAACGGTAAAGAACACTAAGTTGGCCGATCACACGGTAAAAGCTATCGCTCGTCCAAACAACGACACATACTACATACTTTCATTGCTCGACCTTCGTGATGATGCAATAGTGATCAGCTACCCGGCATTCGACAGTAAGTACGTTTCCGTGGAGACATCTGCCTACGACCATTACGTCGGTGTGCCGCTTGCCACATCAAAAGGCGATTTTAAAAAGCCGGTAAAGGTTCTGTACTACAGCGATCATACAAAAAACTACCACGGAGAAGACATTGAAGGGATCGATAAAAAGCTTAAGATGTCGGGCGATTTCGTGGTTACATTCCTGCGCCTAATGCCCCATTCGAGCGATCCGGCACGAAATACCAAAATAAAAAAACAGGTTAAAGAGTTAAAACTCACCACTCTTGCCGAATATCAGGGGAACCCGGCAGTTGAAGTTTCTCCCGTAAAATTCCCGGCCTGGAAAAATGACCGGTTCGTTTTTAAAAATGATTTCCTTGAAGTGATGCAATTCGTATTCAATCATATTTCTTTCGACCCCAATGATACAATGGACAAAGCTGCCCTTGAAACATTTGCACAGCTTGGGGTTAAACCGGGCAAAGAGTACAATGCTGCCAATGTTGTAAATCTTGACGGGAACATAATCGCTTCCATAGCTGACAGTATTGCTAAGGCCAGCCTCGCCGCCTGGAACAATCCTAAAGGTAATCCTTACCTGAAACAGGTATTTCAACCCAAAGGAAAGATGAACCTCGATGCAATGGTAGTCCAATCGGCTGTAGGCCCGATAGGCCTGCCCGCAACACAGGCTGTTTATCCCGGAATTGGTACTGCTGACGGAAAACCGATGAATGCAATGCATGACTATGTGGTTCGTATGCCGACAAAGGCAGACCTCCCTCCGGCAAAAGCTTTCTGGTCAGTTACACTCTATGATGCAATGAACGGATATTTTATTCCCAATAAAAGACATAAATATGTAGTGGGAGAAAACAGCGGTATGAAGTTGAACAAGAACGGCGGAATAGATATTTACATTGCTGCCGAAAAACCCGAAGGAGTTCCTGACGATAATTGGCTGCCAATAAACAGAGAGGATATTAACCTTGACCTTATCATGCGGATATATGTTCCCGATTGGAATAAAATGAAAACATGGAAGCAGCCTGTTGCCGAAATGATAAAATAACCCTGATAATATTTCCTGATCAACTGCCTGTTTGCATGTCAATGCAGACAGGCTTTTTTTATGCTGAAAGAAGGCAATTACATCGCGGCTATTTTTCTGTATTCATAAAAGAACACTGATCATAAAAAGTTCGTTTTTTGAAAAAATAATCCCGACCCACAAATTTCTCATTTCTCACCCACCTGTCCAAAAAAATGACTTTTTACAACAAAACCCTGCATTTTTGCAGGTATTTTCTCAAATTTTTATATTTTTCTCAAAAAATACTGCGATTTTCAATAGTTTTTTAAAATATTTTTTACTTTTGTCGCGTAACAAAATTTAATCAATTATGGCAACATTAAGATTTCAGGCATTAGCAGATGTGATGAAAAGAGCACCAAAAATGGTGTCGTTACCTTCATTAAAGGTATCGGATTATTACGGTGAAATGGTATTTGATAAAGAAGCAATGGGCAAATACCTTTCTAAAGAGGCTTATAAGGCTGTGATTTCAGCCATGGACAAGAATCAAGCTATTGACAGAAAAGTAGCTGACAGCATCGCTTCAGGGATGAAAGCATGGGCAGTTGAAAGAGGAGCTACACACTATACTCACTGGTTTCAGCCTTTAACTGACGGAACAGCAGAAAAGCACGATGGTTTTATCGATTTCGGAGATAACGGGAATATCATCGAGGCATTCTCAGGAAAACTTCTTGCACAGCAGGAGCCTGACGCATCATCATTCCCGTCGGGAGGTATCCGTCAGACATTT